>Ga0326728_10002589_pt1 | contig 59431 bp, 48 predicted proteins | sample MB3enrmetagenome_FD_207602 | JGI IMG/M metagenome (GOLD analysis project Ga0326728, IMG submission 207602) | Lab enriched peat soil microbial communities from McLean, Ithaca, NY, United States - MB31MN | ecosystem: Environmental > Terrestrial > Soil > Wetlands > Peat | place: USA: New York... | reverse complement strand
GAGAAACTCTCCCGCTGTCGCCAGACTCTGGAACAGATTCAACCCGGCTGTACGCTGCCGCGCAGCAGAAAGAGACGGAAAACATTGTCCAGTTAATTCTCGGACACTACACTAGCGCATTGGTTTTCTCAGGGAGATCCCCCAATTGGTTGTGCCCCTGCCACGAGGGATTACGTCCCCGTTGGCAGTGACCGCACTTGGCGGCTGTCGCGTTTTCCAACCGACGGCTTAGGAGATTCCACCAAGCCCATGGAGGGTGGAATCCGGTTCTTGCTCTTGACCTTTCGGGGCGTTAGCATTGAGGGGAAAAACGACAAACCCGGCAAGGGAGGACGGTGGGTGATGAGTTTCCGACCAAAGATCAAACTCGGTCCGCTGCTCGTGTCTGTGGCCTTGGCATCCTCCTTCGGCACACTGGTTGGCCAAGCCTTCGCCCAAAGGATGCCGGAGGCTGCCAAGGGGCCGTCGGTGGCCCGGCAGGCGCCCCTTCAAGGCAAGCCAAGCGACTATGTCGGCTGGGAGACTTGCGCGGGCTGCCATCGCGCTGAAGCCCAATCGTTCGTGAAGACCCCTCACGCCCAGGCGGGCGAGAAATCGCCAACTTCCCCTATCGTCCCCACGCCGGGAATTTCCCCATCGGCTGCGGCGGGGAAGAAGATTTATGGCGACATGATGTGCGCGGGCTGCCACACGATTGGCGGCCAGGGCGGAAATGCCGGTCCGGCGCTCGACGATGTCGGGGCACGTCGCACGCGCGCGCAATTGCTCGACCGCATGCTCCAGCGCCGCGCCGGCGCCATAATGCCACCCCTGCCCCCCGACACGCCTAACGAGCAGATCAATCAGCTTGTGGACTACATGATGACGCTGACCGGGAAGCCGGAGGCGGCGGCGAAGCCTGCTGCGGCTCCCGGCCCCACTGGCGTCTCAGGGTGTGAAGCGTGCCATGGGCCGGGCAAAGCCCATGCAGAGGCCGAACAGGAAGCGGGCGGCAACCCCGCCCAGCAAGCTGCCGCCACCAAGCTGATCTTCTCATTCCACGCCAGCCCCAAAGAAAACTCGGAACGCTGCCTGACCTGCCACACTACGGGGAAGCGACAGGAGATGTTCGCCGAGTCTCACCACGCGGCAGCGGCAGTGGCCTGCGACCAGTGCCATGCGCCCCACCTCGTAACAGAGTCCAAGGACAAGAGCAAGGGCGGCCTCACCTATGCCCAGGCTGACTTCTTCCAAGTTTCCCAGCTTCCGGACACCGTGCGCTGGCTGCATAACAGCTTGCTGAAGCAATCCGAGCCAACCCTGTGCTTTAGCTGCCACGGCAACATCCAGGCGCTGTTTGCCTTGCCGGTGCACCACCGCGTCCCGGAACAACTGATGAAGTGCACGGACTGTCATAACCCGCACGGCAGCATCAACCGCGCCAGCTTGAATGAGACCAACTGGGAGACCTGCGTCAAGTGCCACGTGGAGAAGCGCGGGCCTTATGTTTACGAGCACGCCTCGGTGAGGGTGCTGGGCTGCGTGGCCTGCCACAATCCCCACGGCAGCACCAACCGCATGATGCTCGTACGACGCGAAGGCCGGCAACTCTGCCTGCAATGCCACACCGGGTTCCACACTCAGGCCGGCGTGCCGCACTCGCGTTTGGGCTTCCAGACCAGCGGGGAGTGCACCCGCTGCCACGTCGCCATCCACGGCTCGAATTCTGACCCTGACTTCTTGCGATGAAGGGAGAACTCATGAGACCTGGAAAACGTTTTCTCATCTCTCTGGCGGCGCTTCTCGTGTGCGGCCGGGTATTGCCGGCGCAGGACAGCTCCGAGACTCCCTTGAAGTTGGGCGGGTTCAACACCCAGGGATCAGCAACAGTTGGTTACCGCTTCGATGACGTCAAGGGCTACGTCCCGATGTTTCAGGAGTTGTCCGACCTGGAGAAGGGCTTTCGCCTGATGGATTTCAATATGTTTGGCGAGGCCCAGAAGGGGGTTAACCCCTTCGCGGATAGCTATTCTGTGTCCGTGACCGGACTGGGGGGCGAGCCTTTCGAAACGGGGCAACTTGCCGTCAGCAAGACCCGCCTCTACAACTTCCGCGCGAACTGGAGACAGAGCTACTACTACTGGAATGAGAACAACAACCTGGTGCTGCCGATCGCCGCCGTGGGCTCAGGGCTTTCCACGGGTCTCACGGATAACCACGCTTGGGGAACAGTGCGCAAGTTGGGCTCGGCGGACTTTACCCTGCACGCCAGCAATAATCTGCGGTTTAACTTCAACTATTACCGCACCACCGATAGCGGCCCCACCTTCACCACAGAGTCGCTCGATTTCTTCGATTCGCCGTCCTTTTGGGGCACCTTCGCGCGGGCCAATCCTTATTACCTGCACGCCCCCATCGACGACAACACCAATCGTTTCACGGGGGGGATCGACTACACCTTCCACTCCTGGAGCTTCCACTACAACCTCGGTTACCAGGCGTTCACGGAATACCTGAGCCTGAATAATGTGAGCTCACCGGAGTTGAGCATCGATCCCGCTGCGAGCTCGACCAAGGAACCGCTCACCAATCTCTCCCAGTCCGAGTACAGGCGCCTCAACACTCCGATCAGCGAGTTTTCCTATACGGGAAAGCCGCTCTCGAAGTTCGAGTGGCGCGGCGGCTACATCTATTATCGCTATCGAGGGCCGGCCACTCTAGACCAGTCTTATAACGGCACCGCCCCGAACAGTTCCGGCATGCTAGCGCCCTACACAGTGAGCCAGACGGCGCGGGATACCGTGACTGAACCTGACAACGTTCTGTATCAGAGCTTCAGCTACAAGGCGAGAGATTGGTGGGAGATCATGGTGGACTATCGCTACTCGCGCTTTGCCACCAACACCGTGGGGAATTTCGGAAGCCTGTTCGGGATTGTCACCAACCCCTCCTCTGCCACGCCCACCACCAGCACAACGCCCGCCTCCGGAACAGACTCCTTCGTCTGGCGGGATGGGCTGAGTGACTTCGACTTCAGCATGCTTTTTACTCCCACCCCTTCGCTCACCTTGCGTCCCGGCATTCGCCTTCTCAAGGCGGATGTGGAGTCGCTCGAAAACGGCGTGGCTGATCCGGCCACCACCCTGCGCACCAAAACCGTCTGGCCCGAGCTCAGTTTTGGCTATCAGCCGTCAAAAACCTTCAGCATCCGGGGGGACGTCCACGCCTTCGACAGCGGCTCATCCTACACGGCAATCACGCCCCACACCGAAGTGGCTGGACATCTTATGTTCCGGTTCCAGCCGGTGGCGAAAGTATCGCTCGAAGACGATCTGAATCTGGCGAACGACAAGTTGATCGATGCCAGCTTTCAGGACAACGTTCACTCGAACACGGTGACGCTCTCTTATGCCTTGAATGACCGGTTTTCGATCTTTGGGGGCTTCACCTACGACAGCATGTTTGCCGCCGGGGACATCGTTTACGCGCGCGGCACGGCGCCACTCAACGACTTCCTGCGCGACCAGGAAGTGGACCGCGTCGTACAGGCAGGGGTGGAAGCCAAGCCCAGCAAATACTTTGGCCTGCGCCTCACCGGCAACTTCGATCGGTCAACCGGCCGGGGCCAGATCAGTGGCGAGCCGCCGGCCTACGGCCCCCTCACTTGGCCCCTCGTCACCGGGACGGTTTATTGGGATCTCCCGAAGGCAGGACGCCTGTCAGTGGACTTACAGCGATCGTACTACCTCGAGCAGATTGTCCCTGGCAACAACTTCAGCGCTAACCTACTGACGATTCGCTGGACTCGCAACTTTTGAACGGCCAAGGTGAGTAGTGCCTCAGTTTTGGGCGCGTTCGTCAGGAACGCGGGCTTCTAGCCCGCACAGAGTGCGGCCAAGGATGGCCGCGCTCCCAAGGTGTCCCAGGGCGCAGACGGGCTCTCACTGTTGAGGAAATTAACGCATGTTGTTGAGGTGTTCGGTTTGAGGAGTTTTTAAGCACCACTGGAATGACCTAACATGTTCATTCACATACGCTTACTTCTGTGGTCTGAGATTAAAAGAAGCTGACAATGGAGACATTTTTGCTATGCAGTACTCACTCGGAGGTTCTTCACGCTGCTGGCTCCACTCTTGGCTTTGGCAAAACGGGGGGCAAGGGAGGCAGCGCCGGCCCCGCATGCGGGACCGGCATGTGCCGCGCCTTCTCCCGCGACTGCGGGATCAGGGCAGGCTCTAAAGGGCGGCGCTACGCTCTTGGTCATCTGTCTCCTAGCGCCTTTTGGAGTTCGTGCTGAACAGGGTGTCGAGCATCCCCTCATTGAAGCAAAGGATATCAAGCCTGAAACCTGCTTAACCTGCCATCCTGAGAAGAAAGAGGGCCAGTTCATCCACACGGCAGTCAGGATGGGTTGCGAGAACTGCCACCAAATCGTCTCGGCAAAGGACAAAACAACAATCACCTTGCTCGCCACCGGAGGCGAGCTCTGTGCGAGGTGCCATGAGGCCAAGATAGACCTCGTGCCTCATGGTCCCTACAAGAACGGCCAATGCCTTATCTGCCATGATCCGCATTCCTCGCAATTCACGGCGCACACACGGGCTGCCGGGAATTCACTTTGCCTCGAGTGCCACGCGCCTAAGCCTGCCACGGCGGGTACAGTAAGCCTCTTCAGCTTCCGAAAAATCTCGAAGGGGGATTTTGAGGCAATTCCGAAAATCGAGCTTGACCCCACGCTGGGCTTCGGACACCCCTGCGCGACTCATCCGGTCGCCCAAGTTGCCGATCCGCTGCACGCCGGAGAGAGAATGTCTTGCTTAAGCTGTCACGCCCCTCATGCCTCGATGCTTCCCAACCTCCTGGTTTTGGCAAAAGGGGGTGGGGACGCCTGCGACGCGTGCCACCGCGCCATCGACAAACAAAAGCAAGCCAGGCCTGGCAGCCAACCGCAACAACAACCCCAGCCCACGCCGAATCTCGCGACACAGTTTGCTTTGAAAGGGTGCGGAGATTGCCGGAACCCATTTGGAGGTGACCGATGCGCAGAGTAACGTGCGCTTTGCTCGTGTTTTACGCCACCACAGCCCTCGCCATTGATTTAAAACCGCCCAGCAGCGCGGAGTTGTGCGGCGATTGCCACCGCGCCATCTACGACGGCTGGAAGAAATCGGCGCATGCAAGCGCGATGGAGAGCCGGCTCTTTCAGGATGCCCTGAAGATAGCCGAGGCGGATTTCGGTGTCCAGACCCGCAAGAATTGCCTCACCTGCCACGCCCCGGTAGCTGTTCTGACGGGAGATCTCGAGCTGGTCAAAAAGGTGAGCTGGGAAGGAGTCACCTGCGACTACTGCCATTCCATCCAGGATGTTACAACAACCGGGCGCAACCCAAAAGCCAACGTCGAGTTCTCGCTGGTCAAAAGCGGGCCCTCCAAGGACCTGTTTTCGCCCGCGCATGGAACGCGTTTCTCGCCCCTGCACACTTCTCCGCTGGCCTGCATCACCTGCCACGAATACGCGAACGCGCAGGGCTTCCCGGTCCTGGCGACATACTCCGAGTGGAAAAACAGCACGTACGGAAAAGGTGAATTAGGATGCCAGGGATGCCACATGTACCGCGTCGAGGGAGATGTGGTCGATCCCCGAATTAAACGCTCGGCAACGCTGACGCTCAATCTGCACGAAATTCCCGGCGGTCATTCCATCCAGCAATTAAACAAGGCCATCAGAGCTGACCTCTCCGCCGCCCGTGATGGCGGACAGCTACGGGTGGTCGTGAAGCTGAGCAATCGTGGCGCGGGACACTACGTGCCCACGGGATCAGCGTTGCGTCAATTGATATTGGAACTCGACGCCGATTCCCTGGATGGACATCATTTCAGCGAGCAGCGCATCTACCGCCGCACTGTTGCGGACCGGAGTGGCGCCGTCCTGAATCGTGAGGATTTAGTATTCATCAAGGGGGCGCGGGTGATGACAGACACGCGCCTGGCCCCCAATGAAACCAAAACCGAAACGTTTTCCTTCCCCATACCGAGAGGTCAGACGCGAGTGAAGGCCAGCCTCTACTATTATTACTCACCTCTAGCCACCACCGAGGCGCAACAGAAGGTCAAGTTCCTGGAGGTCACGCGCTTAGTTCAATAGAGGTGATTGTCGATTTTCGATTGCTCCGCCGCGGCGGACCGATTGGCGGCAGAGGAAGCTGCCTCACCACTTTATCAACTGCCAATTCTCGACCAGCAACCGCAGACGTAGTGGTTTCGTGGAACCACTAAGGAAAGGCATTGGGTGGCCTGAACATGCTGGCCGGCTACCTGCCAACGAGTCCACGTGTCCCTATGCGCAGGCAAAGGGCAACTGTTGAGGAAATTAACGCATGGTGCTTGATTTTAACGCTTGATGAATTATTCAACGCCTCGATTAAGTCCTCATTTAACTGATTTGCAAGGATTTAAATATGGTTCCAAGGATAAGTTGAGATTGACAATGGAGACATATTTGCACCACGTTAAGTACCTGGGAGGTTCTTCAAATAAGTGTTGGCACTGTTACTGTCAGTGGGAGGGCGAAAAAGCGTTCAGAGAGTCAACGTCGCTCTCCTTTTCTTGCTGCTGGCTATTCTTATCATGTTATCGCGTCAGGTCTTTGCTGAAGAACCTGTCACGCATCCATTCGTTGAGCAAAAGGACATCAAGTCTGAAACATGTCTGACCTGCCATCCCGAGAAGAAGCAAGGGAAGTTTGTTCACTCCGCAGTGGGAATGGGTTGTGAGAACTGCCATCAGACGACCTCAGAAAACAAGAAGACCACCGTCACCCTTGTGGCGACGGGCAGGGACCTGTGCGCGCTGTGCCACGAAGCCTCCAAAGATCCAGTCCAGCACGGTCCCTACAAGAATGGCCAATGCCTGACTTGCCACGATCCGCATTCCTCGGAATTCAAGGCACAGACACGGGCGGAGGTCAATTCACTCTGCCTCGCCTGCCACGGACTTCAGCAGGTCCGAGGCGAAACGGTAACTCTATTCGGCTCTCAGAAGATCTCGAAGGCCGATTTTGAGGCAATTCCGAAAATCGAGCTCGACCCCACGCTGCGCTTCGGACACCCCTGGGTGACTCATCCGGTTGCCCAAGTAGCGGACCCGCTGCATAAGGGAGAAAAAATGTCTTGCCTGAGTTGCCACACTCCTCATGCATCGGCGCAGGAGAACCTCATCGTTTCGGTGAAAGGCGCTGGAAACGTCTGCTTCGCATGCCACCAAGTGGTCGACGAACAACAGGCAACCAAACATAAGAGCCCGTCACAGCCGAAAGCGCAGCCGCAACCCTAACAGAAGCCGGATACCCCGGCGCAGGCAGGAGAGAAGGTGAAACCATGAAGGTGAGATTACCGAAGTCAAACAGAACTGGCCTTGCTACAGCGGTCGTCCTGGTGATGCTTTGGACGGCGCCGGTTCCTATTAAGGGGGGAAGCAAGGAAAAGGCGCCGCCTGTTTCTTCCGCCCCTGAGCCGGCCAGCCTGGTTTGGCCTCTGCCCCCGGACAAGCCGCGAGTTCGGTTCCTGGAAATGTTTTCCAACAACTATGACATCGAGCCGCGGAAGAAACGCACTCTGGTGGATCGAATGGTGGGCAATGCCGACCCCAACAAAGTTGAGTTCTTCCTGCGAGCGTCCGGCGCGGCCAGTGATTCTCAGGGACGAGTTTTGATCACCTCGACCCAGACCTCCACACTTTATGTGCTGGACAAACAGAATCACCAGGTCATCCGAATCAGAGGCGACCGCGGAATTCAGCTCCATACGCCCGTCGGCCTGGCCGTGGACAGCCACGACAATATCTACGTATCAGACCCGGCGCAGCACACCGTCTTTAAGTTTGACCGGGGCGGCCACTTGCAAGGCATGATCGCGCAGGACCCGGCGCTCAAGAACCCTGCCTTGCTGGCGCTGGATGAAGTCCGGCGCAGGCTTTTTGTGGTTGATAGCCACCTCCATCAGGTACTGGTCTACAACCTGGACACGCTGCAAAACATCGCCGCGGTGGGCAAGTGGGGCGACAAGAACGGGGAATTCAAATACCCGGTCGGAGTTGGGGTGAACCGGGACGGCTACTTTGCGGTGACCGATACGGGAAGCTGCTCAGTCCAGATTTTCTCCCCAGACTTCAAATTTGTGGGGCGCTTCGGCGGGCGGGGCGATCGGGCCGGCTACTTTACGCGGCCCAAGGGCGTGGCGTTCGACAGTGAAGGCAACATCTGGGTGGTGGACGCCGCCTTTAGCAACGTCCAGATCTTCGATCCCCAAGGAAGGATCCTGATGTTCGTCGGCAGTTACGGCAACACGCCGGGCGCCTTTAACCTGCCCATGGGTATTTACATTGACAAGCACGACCGCGTTTACGTCGGGGATGCGCTTAATTCCCGCGTGCAAGTTTTTCAGTTTTTGGGCGGCGACCACCCGGGCTCGCCACCCAATCAAACCGAAAGGAGGTGAGAAAGCTTTTCCAGAAGTGTGGAGAAACATTCTCCCGCTTCAATAAGAAAATTCCATCGAGAGGTCTTTATGAAAATACTAACAAGGCTCCTACTGGCGATGCTTGTGCTGGCGGCTCTGAGCGCAACGCTCTGGGCGAAGTCGCCTAAAGCAAACATCATCGGTTCAGCGCACGATTTCACGAGTTCGACCTATACCTTTACCGGACCCGCAACTGGCGCTACGGCGAGCAGTGCCACAACCAATCTGTGCTTCTTCTGCCACATCACACACAAGACAGCGACGAACAGTTCGGGGACGGCGAGTACAGCTTCTCTCGCGCCGGGCTTTATGCTCTGGAACCACTCTCTCTCCACCCAAGGCAGCTACGGCGTTTACAGCAGCCCCTCGTTCAACGCTCTGCTGACTGCCGCCGGCGTCGCCCTACCCACCGACCTCGGGAATAACAACAACATCGCCAGCTCGAAGGTCAGCAACCTTTGTCTGAGTTGCCACGACGGTACGGTGGCGATTGCCAGCTTCTATGAGGGGGGATTCGGGCTTCCCGCGAATGGGTCGTTTTGGAACAATGGGCACGGCAACTCCACGACGATGTGGACGGGACTGACGGTCTCGGACCTGTCCAAGACGCACCCTGTCAACTTCCAATTTACCCCTGGTCTGGCGGGCGCAGCCTCGATGGCTGTCCCGGCCAGCCCCAGTTCGGTTGACGGGAACGGAGAAGTACCCCTTTACGGTGGCGCCTACTACATGCAATGCACGACTTGCCATGACCCGCACAATGGGCCGTCAGCAGCGCGCGGCTCTCAGTTTCCCTTCTCTCAAGCATTCTTCCAGGGTTACACGGGTAGCGGTGGTTTTTGCATCTACTGCCACACTTAATACCAATCGAGGGGGCGCTAGTGCACCTGGCGCCTCCTCCTGATTTTTCCGGCCGCGCAGGTCCTGACAGTTTGCCTCAGCCCTCTGTAGCCGGCTGGTCCACATCACTTTGGTTTCGTCTGCATCTTGGAAAGCTTGGTGGGATGGCAACGCGCCGGTGAGCGAGCGGGGAGATAGTGAAAGCAAGATTGGCAATTCAAATCGTGACGATTGCCTTAGCGGCCGCGCTGCCCAGTTTCGGACAGGAGGCGCCCCCTGAACACTGGCAATTGCAAGGCGCCGTGGGCGTTGACTACAGCGACACCACCACCACAGAGTTATACGCGCCGGGCAATTCCAACAGCGCTTCCCAGTATTCAACCGTCGCCGGAGACTTGAACCTTCACCTGGGCGGATACCTGAAGGACCCCAAGTTCGTTCCCTTCACAATCAACTTCAGCGGCGAGCACGGCTCCAATGCGGAGGTTCTGGGCGGGTTTCGAGACAACGTCTATGACTTCGGTTTCGCCGCATCTTTCCTCCCCGACCGCCCGTTTCCGCTCCAGGTTTTCTACCAGAAGACTCAATACGGGGCCATCGGCACAGGTTTTACTGAGAATTCAGACACCTCCGCCTTGGGATTGACGTGGGCCCTTCGGGTCCGCCGCTTGCCTCACGTGGACGTCATCTACCGCAAGCAAGATAACATAGTGCAACTGCCCACCTCGTTCAGCAACTCGACCTACCACCTGAACGAGCTCGGCGTCGACGCGTACGATGTGTGGCAGGGTTGGAAATGGAACGCCGGCTATAACGACTTCTCCACCACCACCAACGCGGTCGAGGTTCTGGCTCTTGCGAGTCCGTTCCAGGAAGACCTGAAATTGCAGGATCTCCTTGTCACACACACCTTTTGGGACGAAAAGGCCCGACTTAACTTTGGGGACCGCCTGGAATGGCAGGACCAAAGGCTCCTGGGCCAGCCTGCCGAGCAGTTCACGGACGCTTATGCCACTGCCCAACTCCAGATCAACCACACCCCCAAACTCTCCTCGAACTATTATTACACTTTCACGGACATCACCCAGAGCGGAGCGAATCCCCTGAACGGAACAGCGGGCACCAGCAGCAACATAAGCCTGGTTCAAATCCCGGCCTTCACTTCGAATACCATCGGGGAGGGAGTAAATTATCGGGTGACCCCCAGCGTGACTCTCTTCCAACAAGTCCAAGAATACTTTGTCACGGCAGTGCAAGGAGTGCCGGAGGCTGAAACTTCCGAGGTCGATTCTCTGAGTGGCGTGTCTTACGGGAGAGTGTGGCGGAGTCTTGAATTCGCCGGGACTTACGCCGGCCACGTGCAAGAGCTGGGGACTACTCTGGGGCACCACCCGACAACATTCTCGAATGACCTAGAGGGGAGAGTTGCGTGGGGCGACACCCGGCGCGTCCATCTGGTTGCCACCGGGGTGGACTCGAGGTATAACCTCGTCGATCAACTCGGCGGATTCTCTTCCACCCGCAGCGCGGGCTTGCGAGCGGAAACCACCCGCCTTTTTGGCTGGCATTTGCGGGGAAGCGTTGAGCGTGATCGATTGGAGTACGTGAGCGTGTCCGGCGACATCAAATCGGATACCACGAACTATTCGGCGCAGCTCCAGCAACGACGGCTGGCGCTGAGCGTGGGCCACCAAACCTTCGCGGGCGCGGGCGCGCTATTTCCCGCCCTGGTGAGCGCTGAGCAGTTTCTGAGCACTTCGCTGCCCTTGAGCGAGTTGGTTGCCACCCCCTTGCTCAACCGAATCTCGCACGTCACCACGGCGGCAGCCGCTCTCCGGGTGCGCAGGCAACTTGATGTGACGGCCGATTTCACGTCGGAAAAGGATCAGCTCACCCTCTCGACAGAGGAATTCCGCACGGTGGATGTCAGCGCCCGCTACCGTTTGGGCAAATTCGAAATACAGGCTGGCGTCGGGTCCTACCGGATCGAGAACGTGGTAGTCCCCACCCAGTCAGGCAACCTCCTGAACCGCTACTTTGTGCGATTGTCGAGAGATTTCAAGATATTCTGAGGGGAAGCGTTGTCACGCCTTAACCCAATTCGTTCTCTCCCGAAAAGGCTCCTGGGAGCGGTTGCGGCCTTCTGCCTTCTGGCTGTTTTGCTTGGACGGCTGATGGTTGCGGATAGCCCGAAGTCCGCGATCAACCCCATCACTCTGGGCGCGGTGGACTGGGTGGGCGAGTTGCGCAGCGCTGCCGATGTTAAGGGAAAGCCCTCCTGGGCCAAGCGGTTCTTGAAAGCGGTCATCGGACTTGACGATCAGCAGAAAGCCATGCTCGCGCCCAACGGCGTCTGCGTGGACCCGCAAGGCAGGATTCTGGTAGCTGATACCAAGGAACGAGTCCTGCACGTATTTGACCCGGCGCGCCGGCGCTATCAAGAATTCCACCCGCCCGATTCCGATCCCTTCCTGGCGCCCATCGGAGTGGCCTGCGATGCGCAGGGGCGGATTTACGTTTCCGATGCCCTGCGCGCGCGCGTCTTCCTTTTTACACCCCAGGGCAAGTACCTGCGGGCCCTGGGCGCTGTGGACCGCGACGAAAGCATCTTCAAGCGATCGACGGGAATCGCCGTGAACAGCCGGAGCGACCGCCTTTACGTCGTGGACACCGTTGCCATGCATGTGGTGATGATGACGCTCGAGGGCAAGGTGGTCGGCCGCTTTGGCCAGCGTGGGACGGAACCCGGCGAGTTCAATTATCCCACCTACATCGCTGTGGCTCCCGATGGATCTCTCTGGGTCACCGACTCGTTGAATTTCCGCGTCCAGCATTTTGACCCCGAGGGGAAGTTCCTTTCCGCTTTCGGAAGCCCGGGCAGCGGGCCGGGCGATTTTGACAAGGCCAAGGGGATTGCCGTGGACCAGCAGGGCCGTGTCTACGTCGTCGAAGGCCGGAACGACCGCGTGCAGGTCTACGATGCGGAAGGGCGTTTATTGTTCGTGTTCGGCTCCACGGGAGCCGGTTCCGGAGAGTTTTTCCTTCCCACCGCCATCACCTTGGACAGCGAAAACCATATTTACGTTGCGGATGGGTTCAACCGCCGGGTGCAGATGTTTCGCTTGCGGCCGGATGGTTTTGCTCCCCACGGAGGGCAGTAATTGCGCAAGTCGAGTTACATTGGGTTGGTTGTGCTCTGGGCGGCCATGGTCGCGCCGGCGTTTGGAAGCGGTAAGGTATCCGCCGTGCTGAATTCCAAGCACGACTTTCGGGCTTCCTCGAAGGCCACGATACGCTCGGTTTCCGGCCCTGACGCCTGTGTCTTCTGTCACACCCCGCACAACTCAACCCCCGGAAACTATTTGTGGAACCAGAAATTGTCGACGGCGCAGTTCCCGGCTTACACCAGCACGACGCTGGTGTCCAACGTCGCGCCCATCCAGCCGCAGGACGTCTCCAAGCTGTGCCTGAGTTGCCACGATGGGACGATTGCCTTGGGCGACACCATCAATGATGGGCTGTTTCAATTTGTGCAAGGCTCGGCGTATGCCCTTCCGGCGAGCTCTGCTTCCAACCTGGGAGCACACAAGGGATTCACGGACGACCATCCGTTTGGTTTCGTCCCTGCGCACACCAGTGGGATCAAACCCCTCACCGGCGCCGGCCCGGTCCTCCTGGATGGCGCCGGAAAGGTGCAGTGCACCAGTTGTCACGATCCCCACCAGGAGAACCTGGATCCGACGATGGGAAAATTCCTCGTGACCGGGAACGCTGAATCCGCGCTCTGCTTAATGTGCCACGTCCAGGCGGGTTGGGAAAACTCCTTCCACCGGATGCCGCCGGACCCGAACGAGGACATCAAGTATACCGTAGCCCAAGGCGCTCACACCGGGTACGTGGGGGTCAAGAATAATGGCTGCGAGTCCTGCCATCGTCCGCACTCACCTGCGACCGCCCAGAGGCTGGTGAAGTTCGTGGAAGCCGCCACGTGCTACCAGTGCCACAATGGGAGCGTAGCTACTCTGAACATTGAAAACGAATTCTTCGCCAAAACTTACCGGCACCCGGTCCAAATCACGCCCTCGGTCCACGACGCGTCGGAGAGCCCGACTTCCACGCTGCACCCGCTTCCGGAAACTGCCAGCGGCACGCCGCGCCACGCTGCCTGCGTGGACTGCCATAACCCCCACTTCGCCAACAACGTCTCGGCGCAGCCGCCCCTGGTGAACGGGACGCTGCTGGGTGTAAAAGGGCAATCCACTGGCAATGCGTACATACTCCAAAGCAGCAACGAATTCGAGATTTGCTTCAAGTGTCATGCCGACAGCGCGAATAAGCCCCAATCCAGCGATTTCAGCGCGGTGGGCATCGGCTACGGGCGCAATCCCCAGCGAATGTTCGAGGCTAGCGGTCCCAACCGCTTTAACACGCGCCTGGAGTTCCAGTTCAGCCCTTCGTTTCATCCCGTGACACGCCCCCGGAATCTGTCCGCGGGCTTGGGGGGTGACGTGCCAAGCCTGCGCCGGCAGCCCATCACGCCGGGCGGATCTGCCATGGTCAACCGCCGACTTTCGAGCACCGCTTACATCTACTGTAGCGACTGCCACAACAACGACACAGGGCGTAATTTGGTGACATCCACCGGCCCCATGGGTCCGCACGGCTCGAACCTGCCGCACTTGCTCGAACGGGCAAGTTCCTTGGAACCGCCGCCGGCAGCGCCCGGAGCCTCGTCGGCCGGCGTCGCCTATGCGCTCAGCGATTACGCTCTGTGCGACAAGTGCCATGACGTGGAAGGGAGCGTCCTACGGGACCAGAGCTTCACCTATCATGGCATTCACGTTCGCGGCGCAGGCGCAGCTTGCTCCACCTGCCACGCTCCTCATGCCTCGCGAGGAGCCATGCTGATCGATTTTGACCGTACCATTGTTGGTCCCAGCAGCAGCGGCATGCTCGAATATCAGCGCCTCGGCGCGCGCAGCGGCACCTGCTACCTCACTTGCCATGGCAAAGACCACAACCCCGCCACTTATGGCCCTGGGGTTTCTCCAGGAACCCTATTGCCTTCCGGGTCGTTTTTGGGAAACAATCGTCGTGTGACGGTTCGCCCCCGTTAACTCTTCAATGGGATGGTTGCATTTTGACACGCAGAAGCTTTCTCTCCCTCTCGGCGCTGCTCGGGTCAGGTTTAGAACTGATGATTCCTCCTGTGGGATGGGGCAAGGAATCATTCACCTCCAAACTCGGCATCATCACGGACGAGCTGACGGATGATTTCGAGAAAGCTCTGGACTTCATTTCAAGCCAATCTCTGGCCTACTGCGAAGTGCGACAGCTCTGGAAGAAGAACGTGCTGAAGCTTTCCCAGGAGGAACTGGACCGCGCCAAGCATTTGATCGAAAAGCAGCGCTTGAAGGTCTCTGAGATCGCTTCACCGATTTTCAAATATCACTTGCCCGGCATGCCCTCGCCGCGCCCCAATTGGAGTGACACTTTCAAGGCCGCTGATTTGACGGATGCGGACACGGAGGATCTGCTCCAGCGAGTATTCAAGCTGGCTCCATTTTTCGGCACATCCAAGGTGAGGGTCTTCAGTTATTGGAGGGTGGAGGAACCGGAAAAGGCCTATCCCTTCGTCCGCGAACGCCTGGCCAAGGCAGCCGCGCTTGCCGCTCGGAACAAGATCACCCTGCTCCTCGAGAATGAGCACGATTGCAACGTGGGGACTGGGAAAGAACTGGGCCGCATCCTTCGGGATATCAACTCACCCTACTTGCGTGGCATGTGGGACCCTTGCAACGCCGTCCGGCTCGGCGAAGTTCCCTACCCCGACGGATATCGCCAGGTCCGCGGACTTTTCCCCCATATGCACATCAAGGACATAAGGAAGGATCCCGCCACCGGAGAGCTTCAGTATGTTCCTGTCGGCGAAGGTATGATTGATTTCCGCGGGCAGTTCAAAGCCCTTCGCGACGATGGCTATGATGGGACGATGTCACTGGAGACGGCCTACTCGCGTCCCGACGGGAATAAGATGGAAAGCACGCGCGAGTGCCTGGAAGGATTGCTAAAGGTGCTGAAATCGGTCGATGCTCGGGCATGTATAGCCGAGGAAGGCTATGCGTAATTTGAGTTAACCGGACACAACAACTATGCTTGGCGACGGAAGTGACCCCTCACCCGCCCCGCGCCGGCTGATGAAAGCGCCGTCGCGGTCCACCCTCTCCCCAAGGGAGAGGGCTATGGTTCCGACTGCCGGGTCTCCTGTTGCAACTGACAACTGACGACTGACCACTGACAACTGTTTTTCTTGCTCGTCACTTGTCACTCGTCACTCGTCACTAGTTATATGTTTTCATCCCGCACCCAATGGTCACTCACTCCGAACCGGCTTTCGAGAGAAATTGAAGAACTGCGGCGCAAGGGGCTTCCTCTTCTCGACCTGACCGAATCGAACCCCACGCGTTGCGGGTTCACTTTTGATAAGCAGGCCATCCTCGAGGCGCTCGCGAATCCACAGGCGCTTTCCTACGCGCCCGACCCCCGCGGCTTGCTCCTGGCGCGCCGGGCGGTGGCAAGCTATTACGCGGAGCGGGGGATCGCGCTTGATCCAGGGCAGATCTTCCTGACCACCAGCACCAGCGAAGCTTATTCCTACGTTTTTCGCCTTCTCGCAGACCCGGGGGACACCGTCCTGGTGCCGCAGCCGAGCTACCCTCTTTTCGACTTCCTGGCGGGATTAAACGATGTTCGGGTTGTCCCTTATCCCCTGATCTATGACCAAGGCTGGCAGATTGATTTGCCGGTGCTTGAAAGTCGCCTGGAGGCTCGCGCTCGCGCCCTGCTGGTGGTCCATCCCAACAATCCCACGGGGTCTTTTGTCCGGCGGCGCGAGCTTGCGGAGCTTCTCGCCTTCTGTCAGAGGCACGACATGGCTCTGGTTGCCGACGAGGTGTTCGCCGACTATGCCTTGGGAGCGGACCCGCAGCGCGTCGTTAGCCACGCGGCAATCACCGAGGCGCTTACTTTCACTCTGAGCGGCCTCTCGAAAATCTCCGCCTTGCCGCAGATGAAGCTAGCCTGGCTGGTCGTGAGCGGACCTTCGGAACTTCTCCAGAGCGGCTTGGCGCGCATGGAGATCATCGCCGACACGTACCTCTCCGTGAGCGCGCCCCTGGCGCTGGCATTGCCCGCGTTGCTCGAGACACGCCGAACGCTTCAGCCACAAATACTGGAGCGAGTGAAGTCCAATCTTCAGTTGCTCGATGCGCGACTCGCACCCGGCCTGCCTGTAAGCCGGCTCGGGGTGGATGGGGGATGGTATGCTATCTTGCGGCTTCCCTCAATTCGAACTGACGAGGAGTGGGCGCTGGCGCTCGCCCGCAACGACAGCGTGCTCGTTCATCCGGGACATTTCTTCGACTTCAGCTCGGAGGGGCATTTGGTGATAAGCCTGCTGACCCATCCGGAGGTTTTTGGAGAAGGGATAGCAAGAATCCTCAAGCGCGTGGCCGGCTCCGCCTGAGGATTCTCAAACGAATTATTCGTCATTCGTGGAGGAAAATACCACCACCTGTCATTCGGAGCGGAGCGAAGAATCTCGCTCTGAAAACACGGGACTTGCGAGATTCCTCGTCGTGCGCCAATAAGAATGGCGGACTCCTCGGAATGACAGCTACGTCTGTAAACCTATTTGAGAGACACAACACCAGGACCTTGTTGTGCTGCGAAGATTCTCTCAGCTGGCGATTATGCCTCCGTGGCCTCCGTGACCAGAAGAAACTTCACACAAAGGTCACTGAGGACCTCCGTGGTTTCTGTGTTGAAGCTTTGGAGGCACGGAGAACACAGAGGATCTCGATAGTGTCCTAATTCGACTGTAGGGCCGCCCCTTGGGGCGGCCTCTGGAGTTTCTACATTCGCGCCTGAAGGTGGTTTGTGAGGTGCCGGCTCTGCCGCCTGACTTGCGGAAAGGCTCTGCCTTTCCGTAAGGCCCCAATATTACCCTTATATCTCCTATTATCTCCTAGCCGAGGCTAGGCCTCGGCGGAGCTTCCGCCATGGATCCGGGGAAGATCGCTTGCTGGAGGCCGCGGGAAGGCGCAGCCTTCGCTTGAAAAGAAGAGGGAAAGGCTGGCCGACGGGAAGGCGGAGCCTTTCCGCAAGTCAGGCGGCAGAGCCGCAACTTGCCCGCCGGGCTCTGGCCTAGAAATATAGAAACTCCAGGGGCCGCCCCTTGGGCCGGCCTGGCCGGGGCAAGCCCCGGCCCTACCTCCCAAATTAGGACACTACCAGATTCTCGTTTCAGTTGCGGCTGCGGGCCGCGTTGTACTACTATTGCGAAGCTTCTTGTTGGCGAGAGAAGATTTTCCTAAGCTTTCTCAATGATGATCCGATGCAGGGGGCGAAGAGAATTCTCGTTTGCTTTTTCTCCTCGGTGTCTCGCGGTTTTGTTGGCTTGTGCCGTTGAGTTTGCGGGCGGCTGCCGGCGGCCCCCCCCACCGAAGGCCTACGCCGCCTTCGTGGTCAACGGTCAGAGCTCGACTCTCGCCGAAGTTGATCTGGCGAAATTCCGCGTTCTGGCCACGGTGGCGGTCGCAGCCCGTCCTGAACGGGTATTGGTGAGGCCGCAGCGGAAGGAATTATGGGTGGTATCGGCCTCAGGTGAAATCAGCGTCGTGGAGTTCCCCGGGCTGCGGGTGGTGAGGCGCCTCCGCATGGGGGAAGGCGCCTGTGACTTTGCCTTTTCACCGCACGGCGACCGGGCTTTCATCCTCGAGCCGGCTAAAGGACAAATCGTTTTCATCGACCCGGAAAACTACAGGGAAACAACTCGCCTCAATTTGGGCACGCCGCTCGCCGACCTTGCTTTGACGCCCGACGGCAAGACGCTGGTGGCCTCTTCCCGCGCTGCGGACCGGCTCTTTTTTGTGAAGGCGGACGATCAGAAGTTGCTTGGTTCCGTCCAAGTGGGCAAAGCCCCTGGCGCAATGGTTATCCTTCCCAATAGCTCCAAGGTCTTCGTCTGTGACACGGAAGAAGGAGCCATATCCGCCGCAGATTTGAGCACGCGGCAACTCCTTGCCAACATCGAAATTGGCATTCGACCCGGCCCTATGGTCCTCAAGCCGGATGGCGGAGAGCTGTTCATCTTCGAGCATGAAGGGACCAGCATGGTCATCGTGGACGCCGACCAGGACAACGTTGAACAGAACTACCCCACTGGCCATAAGCCGGTGGCAGGAGTGTTTCAGCAGAACCCGCTGATCCTGTACATCGCCAACGCCGGTGACGGCTCCGTGATGGCCCTGGACGTTCAGAACCGCACCCTCTTGGCGGCGGTGCACATCGGAATCGAGCCGCGCGCCCTGGCGCTCACTCCCGACGAACGGTTTCTGGTGGTGGCGGACGCCTCCGCTTCGACGCTGGCGGTGCTTCAGACAAACCCCACCAAGCTACTCACTGCCTTCCCCGTCGGAGCTGGACCCGTGGACGTGGTGGTTCCCGGCTGGATAGTACAGTGATGGGATCGGGAGATCGGGAGATCGGGCCATCGGGTGATTGGTTCCCTCCTGTTCGGGGAAGCTCGCCCGTTTTCTTCTGCCCACCATAAGGCCATCTGGAGCCGTTAAACTCAAGGTGGAGTGAGATTGCTCGTTTCGCTCACAATTGCACCGCAAAGGCTCCCTCGAAATCTCCCGATGACCCGATGGCCCGATGACCCGATGGCCCGATCTCTTACCAGCTAATCAGTTCATCGGTAAGCCTGAGGGACAGCCAGCCCTCTTGGGGGATGACCTGGAGCGGCAGCGCGTTCGCCCAAATCGAAACCTGCAAGCGGATTTGCTGGTGTTGCTCATATCCCAGCAGGCGGAATCCCAAGCGCAGTTCGAAGATGCGGCGGAAAGCCACCTGAAGTTGTCCGCCCGAAGTCTGCGGCGCAGGCAGCGGCTGATCGTCTTTCCACAGATTCAACCCGCCCAAACCCGTGGGGCCGATTGAAGCGTGGATGCGAATGCGGCTGGTATCTACAACATTCACTCGAACTTCAAATTCCGGATGGTCTTGGCGAAATGCGTCGGTGAGATCCAGGCGAAGGAAAAGGGCCTCGGCGCTGGAGCCGTAGTAAAGCGCCTCCCAAACCCTTCCGGCCCCGTGCATGGAGCCGGAGCGCGGATCGGGCAGATAGAGGCCGGCGCCCAACCACTCGAAGTAGCTGGTCACCACGCCATCGATGCTTGGCTGGATAAGCGCTGTAGGTGGAACACTCAGTGCTTTCGTGCGCGGGCGCTTGATAGGTTCCGCCAACTCGTCGGGGGGGAAACCTCCCAGCATCCTGTAAAGGTTACTGAGGTGTTTGCGGTAAAGCAGATCAAACTCTTCGTCGTTCGCGGTGGAGTGTTCCGGACCGTACCACCAGCACCAATCACTGCCCTCGGCAACCCACAATTCCTGTTGCGCGAGCTCGGCATTCTTGCCCTGAGCTTTGCTGCTGTTTTGAGCGTAGAAATCGCGCGCTTCCGCAAGCAGGTCCCAGGCGCGATTATCTTCGTCCGCTCCAATCCAAACGTCGAAATTGGCGTTAATCCAAGAGCCGGGATGAACATGAGGCAGAAGTCCGGGGTCGGTCACGCTCAGGGCCTCCGTGGCGGTCACCGCCTTCAGTTCGGGGTCAGAAGCCAGTCGGCCGTAGAAGCTCTTCAGGAATTCCCTGCCGTTTGCCGGGTAGTACTCCCAAGCGTTTTCACCGTCCAGGATAACCGATACCACAGCGGGCTTACCCGAGGTGCTCCGGCCGGCTGCTTTGATGCGCTGGTGAAGGTCCGCCGCCGCGGCCTGCGGGTCCATACGGGAGTAGACGAAGCCCACCAAGTCAGAAAGCTGGTGGTCGCGAAAAAAGATGGAGATGCGCCGTCCGTCGGGAGGGAAAACATGTGGCCGGTAGAGCTCCGAACCTCCCTCCACGCTTCCATCGCTTCTCCGGCTGAAACCCATCTGAAGTGAGCGCCCCAGCACTCCCTCGTCTGTGGCCGCCCAGGCGAACCCCTCGTCGGCCGCCAGGCGCAGGAGTTCGTCTGAAACGCTTCCCTCGCTGGGCCAGAGCCCGCGAGGCTTGCTGCCAAAAACTTGCTGGTGGAGCTTGGTCGCCGCGCGGAGTTGGTCGCGGGCATCCTCAGGGTGCTGAAAGTGGTGGCGCGGCAAACGGATTCCAGGGTGGGATTCCGCCGCGATGTTGGTGTCGCAAAGCAGGGGAAGGATGGGATGGAAGAAAGGCGAGGTTGAGATCTCAATTTGCCCGCGCTCCTGGGCGGACCTGTACTCACCAAGAACTTTCTGGAATATCTCCACTTCCTTCAGGTGAAGCAGAGACTTATCGTCTTCGTCATAACCCCGCTCTTGCGCCACCAGCTTTTTGATCTGGGGGTGGCCGGCAAGGTAGATTTCGTCAAACCAAGCGAGCTGGGAGAGCACTTGAAGGTCGAGCAAGTCCTGCGCCGAGAGGAGCCGCGCGGCGGTGGCGGGGTCCGTGGTTCGTGACTTGTCCCACAACTCCCGGAATCGGGGATAACGGCTGAGCAGGTTTTGAGGGTTGAGCTGGAAAGCGCTTTCCAGCAGAAACCGGCGGTCATCCTCGGTTAGGGTTTCGACCGGCTTGAAGGCAACTTCGTAGGGGCGTTCCAGCGCGGTCTGTTGCGCGTAGTCCTGTATTTGCGCCACCAGCGAAGGGACCAAGTTGAAGGTCATGTGGACGGTGGGAAAATCCCGCAGCATCGCCACCATCCCGAAGTAATCCTTCAAGGCGTGCAGGCGCGTCCAAGGCATGGTGTACCGGCCCTCCGCCAAATCCTTGTAAAAAGGCTGGTGCATGTGCCAGAGCAGCATCAAATAGGTCTGGGGCATGGGATTAAGGAACGGATCCTTTGCAGCGCTGAAATCGGTGTGTTAGCATGAATCGAGGGCGGCATCCAGGGCTCCATTTCAGGCCCAGGTTCCGCCCGCGCCGGGACCTATGCGGATACTTACCCGCTATATTCTCAAAGAAATCTCTTCGCACTCCCTGCTGGGACTCCTGGTCTTCACTTTCGTAATTTTCATCCGCCACCTGGGACATCTGCTCGAGCTGGCGGTGCGCCACAGCCTGCCCGTGTCCGAGGTGCTGACACTGTTCATGCTGCCCATCCCAGGCATCCTCGTGCTCACAGTTCCCATGGCGGTCCTGGTGGGAACGCTGATCGGCCTCAGCCGCATGGCGGCGGACGGCGAGGTTATCGCCGCCCGAGCCTCGGGGATCGGGCTCTCCCCCTTCGTCAGGCCCGTACTGCTCTTCGCTTTTGCCGGGTGGGGAATCACTCTGTGGATGAGCCTGTTCCTCTCGCCCCAGGCCGCCCGCAAACTCAATCGCATGGAAGCAGGGCTAAAGGCCAGCCAGGTGCCGTATGAGATCCAACCACGCGTGTTTGTGGAGCAACTCCCCAATTTGCTTCTTTACTTGGAGGATGTGACCGGAGCGCCTGCCCGGTGGCGGGGCGTCTTCATTGCGGACACCACGCAGCATGACCAAGTCAAGGTAACCTTAGCGGAAAGCGGGGTGCTTGTCAACGAAGCAGCCAACGGCCGGCTGGTGATTCACCTCACCCAGGGGATGACCCACGAAATCGACCCGCAGAACCCCGCCCAGTATTCTGTGGTCTCCTTCACCGATACGGACATCCCAGTGCCGCTGGAACAGGGGTCGGCCGCGGAGAGCGAAAGCCAGTCCCCTCCCCTGCTTTCCCTACAGCAATTGATGAAGCAGACGCACAGTCCCCGGCAACGCCAGGCCGCACTCGTGGAACTCCATTATCGCTTCGCTCTCCCCGTGGCTAGTTTGGTTCTGGCGCTGGTGGGAATGTCACTTGGCCTTTCCACCCGCAAGGGCGGCAAGGCGCTGGGGTTGATACTGACCATTGTCCTGGTCTTCATCTATTACATCATCATGGCCTTCGGCCGCAGTTTCGCCATGCAAGGCCGCCTCCCTCCGGTCATCGGGCTCTGGCTTGCCAATGTCATCTTTGCTGCCGCCGGGGCCCGGATGCTGGCGCAACTTCAAAGCGTCCGCTCGCGTCTCCAGTTTCTTCAGGACTGGATAGAAGATTTGGGGGGCCGCTGGCAGGCTCGGCAAGCGCGCCCGCGGCGCGGACGATTCTCCGAACCGAGCTTGAAGCCGCGCGGCCCCGGAAGTCGGATCTTCCAGATTCTCGACGTTTACATTATCCAGGGCTGGGTTTTCTACTTTTTCATCCTGCTGGTTACCTTCACGGGCATCTACATTATTTTCGACTTCTTCCAGCTTCTGGGCGATATGGTGCGCAACCACGTTTCGGCAGGCGTGGTCCTCGAATACTACCGCTTCCTTCTCCCCCAAGTTATCTACTTGATGCTGCCCCTCAGCATCCTGGTCGCCACACTGGTCAACTTCGGCCTGCTCACCAAATCCAACCAGATTACCGCCATCAAAGCCGCGGGGGTGAGCCTTTACAGGATTTCCGTCCCCGTGCTGATGGTCGCCATCGTTCTGAGCGTCGGCATGTTTTTCCTTTCTGAGGATTTCTTGCCGGAGACCAACCAGCAGCAGGACGCGCTGCGCAATCAGATCAAGGGGAGACCCCCACAAACCTTCTATCGCCCTGAAAGGCAGTGGATTTTTGGGCAATCGAATCGCATCTACAACTACAGGTTCTTTGACCCTGATAAAAACGTTTTCGCCGACCTCGCTTGCTTCGAGTTCGATCCTCAATCCTTTCATCTTACCCGCCGCATTTACGCTGTGCGGGCATTCTGGGAACCGCCCATCCGGGGCTGGGTGCTCGAGAATGGCTGGGTGCGCGACCTCCAGGGAGACCGCGTTGACAAATACCTGCCCTTCTCGGTGGCCACCTTCACCGAGATGACCGAGGAGCCCGCCTATTTTAAGAAGGAAGTGAGACCTTCCGAACAGATGAGCGCCCTCGAATTGCGCCGTTACATCAGCGAGCTGAGCCAGAGTGGGTTTGACGTCGTCCGCCTCTCCATCCAGTTCTATCGGAAGTTTTCCTATCCCTTGATTGCCTTCGTCGTGACCCTGATTGGTATTCCCTTCTCCTTCACTACCGGCAGCAAGGGCGCGCTCTCCGGAGTGGCCCTCAGCATCGGCATCGCGATTCTCTATTGGTCGATTTCCAGCCTGTTCGAAGCCATGGGAAACCTCAGCCAATTGCCTCCCCTGGTCGCCGCCTGGTCCCCAGACATTCTCTTCGGCCTGGCGGGATCGTACCTGCTGCTGCGCGTAAAAACCTAGGAGGCCACCCGCCCATGATATTCCCTGATGACCAACCCGTAAGAATCGTAGCGGCAGCCGGCGGCCTCGTCTGGCGGCAGGCGAGCGGGGGACGCGAGCTGATAGTTATTCGTAGAAGACGCCATGGGGATTGGACACTGCCCAAGGGTAAAGTGCAGCCGGGTGAATCATGGCTGCAGTGCGCGATTAGAGAAGTCCGTGAAGAGACGGGCTTCGATGTCGAGGTCGAGACCCATGCTGGCTGGGTGTGTTATGACACAGGAGAAATCACCAAGGTTGTTCGTTTCTGGAATATGCGGCCCGTGGGCGAGTCCCAGTTTCAAAGTTCGGAAGAAGTGGTGTCCGTCCACTGGGTGACGCCTCAGGAGGCGGTCAAACGATTGGATCACGAAGGCGAGCGGCTTCTTATCGGGCAGGTGAGCGGCCAATCCTAAAGGCGCCTCTTCAGACGGTCACCACGCTGTGTGCCTCTGTCAACAGCCCGACGATGTCGTTCATCCCGCCTGCTTCTCCCACCGCAACCTTATCGGTCAGGCCAAAGTGCTCCAGGCATGTCCGGCAGGCGAGCAAGCGCACGCCCTGTCCCTGGAGTATCCGAAGACCCAACAGCGCGGGCGACCCCTCACAGACCAACTTAACGCCCTCGGTATAAAAGCAGATGGAGTGCGGCTTGACAGCTTGGCTCTCGAGCGCGTGCAGAAACCGATCGAACATCTCCAGCCCAAACTGCCTGTCGGCGGCATCCACGTGCCCCAGACCTTCTCGCGTCACGAGTAAAACCAGTTTCGGCATAAGCTCCTTTCCTCCGTCTTCAGGAACATGTCAGGGTCGACTGACTGAAATGTTACCTCGACTTTGTGTCTCTCGACAACGAGGCTGGTGGGTGCCACAATGACGGGCCTCAAAGTTCTGCCGCGACGAGGTGCTGGTGCCATTTTGGATGGGATCTCACCGAAACGCCAGTCATTCCCGCGAAGGCGGGAATCCACTCCGTAGACAACTCGTTTCCGAAGGAGCACATGAAGCATGCAGCAGATAACACATGACGTCTTGATCCTGGGAACGGGGCTCGCCGGGCTGCGCGCCGCAGTCGAGCTCTGCATCAAAACGCGGGGCAGCGCCGACATCGGTATCGTGTCAAAAGTACAAATCATGCGCTCCCATTCCGTGTGCGCGGAAGGAGGCACTGCGGCGGTGATGCGCCCCGAGGAAGGTGACAGCCTCGAGTTGCACGCCTGGGACACCGTGAAAGGCTCTGATTTCCTGGCGGACCAGGACACGGTCGAGCGGTTTGTGGCGGCTTCGCCGGATGAAATCCGCCTGCTCGAGCACCGGGGAGTCCCCTGGTCGCGCCGCGAGGATGGGCGAATCATGCAGAGGCCCTTTGGAGGGCATTCTTTTCCGCGGGCCTGCATGGCGGCCGACAAAACCGGCTTTTTCGAAATGCAGGCTCTATACGATACCCTCCTCAAATACCAGAACTTCAAGCGCTACGACGAATGTTTCGTCACTTCCTTGCTCCTCGAAGGCGGACGCTTCGCCGGTCTCACGCTCTACGATCTGCCGACGGGGGAGTTTTACGTCTTGCGCGGCAAGGCTCTCCTGATTGCTTCCGGAGGGTTGGGGAACCTTTATGGATTCACCACCTACTCTCAAACCGTCACGGGCGATGGACAGGCCATCGCCTACCGCGCGGGTCTGGCCATGGAGGATCCGGAGTTCCTCCAGTTTCACCCCACTGGCCTCGTGCCCTCGGGCATCCTGATGACGGAAGGCTGCCGCGGTGAAGGCGGCTACCTGCGCAACAACCTGGGCGAGCGCTTCATGGAGAAGTATGCGCCCAAGATGATGGAGTTGGCCCCACGCGACATCGTTTCCCGCTCGGAAATGACGGAGATCCTCGAAGGACGCGGCTTTCCAGGACCCGACGGGCTCGATTACATCAATCTCGATTTGACCCACCTGGGCGCGGAACGAATCAACAAGCGCCTGCCCTTGATCCGCGAAGTGTGCATGAAGTTTCTCGGGATCGATCCAATCACCACGCCCATCCCCATCCGGCCCGTGGCGCACTACTCGATGGGCGGCATCGAGGCCGACATTGACGGCCACACAAAGGCCGAGAATATCTGGGCCGCAGGCGAGGTGGCCTGCCACTCGATGCACGGCGCTAACCGCCTCGGCTGCAACTCCACCGCCGAATGCCTCGTGTGGGGCGGCATCACGGGCGGCGAGATCGCAAAGTACCTGGCACAAAGCCCCAAGCTGAGTGATATGCCGGAAGCCCAGGCAGGGGAAGAAGAGAAACGGATTTTCGGCGGCCTGCTCAAACAAAGCGGAACGGAGAACCCCGCCCTCATCCGCCGCGAACTGCGCACCCTCATGGATAAGCACGCGGGTGTCTACCGCACCGGCGAATCCATGATGGAGGGCCTGGCCAAGATTGCCGAACTGAAGCAGCGCTTCCGGAATATCGGCCTTCAGGATAAAAGCCGCACCTACAACACCAACCTCATTCAGGCGCTCGAGACCGAAAACATGCTCGAGTTGGCCGAGGTGCTGCTCTTCGCGGGCCTGGCGCGTGAAGAATCTCGCGGGGCTCACGCGCGAAGGGATTTCACCAAACGCGACGACGAGAAGTTCCTCGCCCACTCCATGGTTTACTACGCCGGCGGCAAACCGAGGCTGGAATATAAGCCTGTGACGATTACCAGTTGGAAGCCGGTCGAGCGGAAGTACTGACGTTCTAGGAATAGTGAATAGTGAATAGTAAATTGTGAATTATGAACTTTAAAGGTTAAAGGCTGAGGGGTGCACCCGAACTACAGCCCTAGCCCTCTCCCCAGGGGAGAGGGTGTCCCGCTCCGGCGCCTTCACCAGCCGGAGCGGGACAGGTGAGGGGTCAGTTAGGAGCGACAATGCCAGGAAGAGAAAAGGGGAGGCACCATGCTTTTCCTTTATGACAAGCAGAAGAAGGCATTACAACCCTGTAAGGAAACTCGATTCAGCGACCATGGGCTGCTCGAGCGACAGAATATCGAGCGATGGGTTGAGGAATTCCCGCAAATCCTTGGTGAAGAGTTGCTGGTCATAACCACGGAGTATGACCGGTTCGACAAAACAGCAGAGCGCGTTGACCTTCTGGCCCTAGACAAGGAAGGTAACCTTGTTGTGGTGGAGCTCAAGAGGGATGACAGCGGGAGGGACGTCGACCTGCAAGCCGTAAAATACGCCGCCTACTGTTCAACCCTTACCCTCCAGGACGTAGTTGAAATTTACCAAGAAGCGCAGGAGGGCAAAGGACGTAAGCTGTCGTTGGAACAAGCGAAAGACACCATTCTCGAGTTTATCGAGAGCGACGACTTCGAGGAGCTGAATGAGAAGCCGCGCATTATTCTTGCGGCAGGGGACTTTCGGCCAGAAGTAACAGCATCAGTCTTGTGGCTAAACAAATGTGGACTGGACGTCACCTGTGTCAAGCTCTCCCCCTACACATTGACCGAAAGCGGCATCGGCATCGAGAGTAGCATCTTGATCCCGTTACCAGACGTTGAAGATGTTTTGGTCAAACGGAAGGGCAAGCCCCCTGGCCAGACCGCGAGGACTGTTACGCAGATAGAGTACATAAACTTCTTCAGAGACCTGGTCAACCTCCTGAGCGAAAAACTGCCTGGAAAATATGCCCAGCCTAACGGCAGGGCCTACTACTTGATCCCAACGGAAGTGAGCGGGACTCACTTCGAATGGGCCTTCCATGGGCGCCCGCGTTCCAGCTTCGGTGTCGAGTTGCACTTCGAGAGCTCGGACCGGGACAGGAATCGCTCTATGGTTGACCGGCTCTCGAGGTCTGCAGGACAGATCGAAGCGACGCTCCATGAGAAGCCCACTTTTCAGAGAGAATGGGGCAATAATTGGTCACGGCTGTACGTTGAAAAGCCTGGGGGCAAAATGACAGAAGAGTTGAAGCTTTGGGCGGCGGAGAAGATGTACGAGCTCATCGAATTACTTCAGCCGGAACTCGATAGAATAAGAACCAGCGAACAATGAGATGGAGATTACCCGAAGCCCCTTCGCGGCTTGTAGTTGCGATGGTAGAATCTGAGGGAGCGAAGTCGAGTGGTCGTTAAGGTGATAGTCAAACGAGGCGAGGATGGCTATTTTGTGGCCAATTGTCCGTCGCTGAAGAGCTGCTGGTCACAGGGGAAGACGCGAGAGGAAGCGCTGGAGAATATTCGAGAAGCTATAGACCTTTTTCTGGAGCCCCGGCCCAGCGGGCATGTTGTCACCGCGAAGCGGTGAACCGTGGGTAGCCGTGGGCGTGAGCCCACGATCGACGTCCCCTGAAAGGCACCCCAACCCGTCAGCCGACGGGTTGTACAAGACACTTCGGCCCCTTCAGGGCCGGACGTTGCTTGATGCGTTGCTATCCGTGGGTTTCACCCACGGCTACTCAATGTGCTCCCCTTCGGGGAGCAAAGCCGGAAGTACACGGGATGATCGATTGAGGGCGCGAGGTCGTGGATGTGGATGGCGTCCAATTTATTGTCGATTCCCAGGGGAAGAAAACCGGGGTTGTAATAAATCTCAAAAAGCACGGAACCCTCTGGGAGGATGTTTATGACAATTGGTTGGCCGAAAAGAGAAAGCATGAACCCCGCGAGACGCTCCACCTTGTTCGAGCTCGGCTGAAGAGGCGGGGCAAGTTGGGAATTGTGAATAGTAAATTGTGAATTATGAATTATGAATTCTGCCCCGGAAGACCGTTGCACTCCCGGGCATTCAGGACACGAGGTCGGGTTCACAGCGTAATAATTTATAATTTAGAATTTATAATTATGGCAAGGAGGCTCGAATGGCCGAAATCCAAAGGCACGATAATCGGCTCGGAATCTGGGGATGGCTCGGCGGCGGGCGTTGGGGCGTCGAGCGTTACGCCTACATCTTGCATCGCCTCACTGGCCTGGGCATTCTCTGCTATTTTTTGATGCACGTCGTGGCTACGAGCCTGCGCGCCAAGGGCGTCTACTTGTGGGTCGAGGGGGGAATCTTTCACCAGCCCCTCTTCAAGTTCGGGGAGTTTCTGGTCTTCGCGGCTTTCGCCTACCACGCCTTCAACGGCATCCGCCTGGTGCTCGTGGAACTCGGATTCGCGGTGGGCAAGCCCATCGAGCCGGTCTATCCGTACAAGACGTCGCTGAACGTTCAGCGGCCTCTGCTCATCTCCATGATGATCCTGGCAGCGATTTTGCTCGCGGCGGGGGGGTATGAGTTGCTCGGATTGGCGAAGTAGCGCCGACCTTTAGGTCGGCACTTAGGTCGGCACGTGCTGGGCTAAAGCTCAGCGCTACGAGGTTGGGCAAGTAGGAGGAGAGATGCGCGAAACGAAATACTGGACGTGGCACATGGCGGCGGGAGTGGTGATTCTTTTCCTGCTCGGACTCCACATGCTCATCATGCACGTGAGCGGGATCACTCACCTGTTTGTCCCTTACGGGGGCGAAGCCGTTTCCAAGAGCAACAGCCTGTTTCGGGATGGCAAGCTGTTCTTCACGGTGACCTACATCCTGCTGCTCGGTGTGGCGCTCTATCACGGTCTCTACGGCCTGCGGACTATTCTGTTCGAGTTGACACTGAGGCCTGCCGCCGAAAAGGTCACCACGGTCGTCCTTCTTGTGGTGGGACTGGGATTGTTCGGCCTGGGCACGTGGGCGGCCATCGCGACGCATGCCATCGCCATCGCAGGAGCAAGGGGGTAACTATGCCGGAAAGCAGCAAAGCCGTACGAGAGATCAACTTCCACATCACGCGCTACAATCCCGAGAGCGATCGCGCACCCTATGTGAAGACTTACGCGATACCGGTGCGCGAAGGCATGACAGTGCTGGACGGCCTGCACTACATCAAGGACAACCTGGATTCAACGCTCGCTTGGCGCTATTCCTGCCGCATGGGTGTCTGCGGGTCTTGTGGCATGATGCTGAACGGGCAGCCGACGCTGGCCTGCAACACCCAGATTCTGCACATCGCCAAGACGGATCTCACCGTGGCGCCGTTGCCCAACTTCGACATTATCCGCGACCTGGTCCCCGATATCCTGACCATGTTCGACAAGCACCGCGCGCTGAAGCCCTACGTGGTGCGCGCGGAGGAAGCCGAGATCAATGACCCGGCAGGGGAGTTCTACCAGTCTCCCAAGGAACTCGAAGCCTACCTGCAATTCACTTATTGCATCAAGTGCGGCTGCTGCATGGCCGCCTGCCCCACCTTGGCCACCGACGCGCGGTACTTGGGGCCCATGCCTTTAGCGGCGGCGCAGCGCTATAACCGCGACACGCGCGACGATGGGCGGCGCGAACGCAGTAAGCTGACGGGCAGCGCACACGGCGCTTTCCGCTGCCACTACGCCGGCGAGTGCTCGCGCGCCTGCCCCAAGGGCGTGGATCCGGCCAAGGCTATCCAGATTCTCAAGCGCCAGCTAGTGCTGGATTATCTCCACTTGGCCCGCCGGAGGAAGCCGTGCCAGAAGCTGCACGGGCCGGGCCAAGGCAAGCCGCTCCCCAACATCCCGGCCGTCCCGGCAAAGACGGTCTGAGGGAATTCGCTGGGGCTTGGCAGATCCTCGGCATGAGGCTCAACGCCCGGCCGGTCATATGTTTCCTGTGGGGTTCCAGGGGTGAAAAGCCAGGTGCTGGGAACGAGCGTGGGACCTTGAGCTTGCCAACTTGCCAACCGGGATTGCGCATTTGGCCGGCAAGGGGTAAGCTAAAGTTATGACATTGGCATCGATCAAGTCGGCCATCGAAGAGCTTCCTGAAGAAGAGAAGGGCGCCCTAGTCGACTGGCTCCTGAGCCTTGACCGGGAGGAATGGGACAAGCAGATCACCGAGGACTTTTCTCCCGCCGGGCGCGGTGCCAGCTTGCTCGAAGAGGTCGACGCCGCGATTGATCGAGGCGATTTCAAGCCACTCTAAGGTGAGCTTATCCGATCCTTTGCACTATCATCCTTTTGGGATCTACAGCAGATTACTGAGGCGTTTGAAGTAGCGCGCGAGCCAGGCTTGTGGTACAGAAAAATCCTCGCGCCTGTGATAATGTGAAGGCTAGAGAGGTTGGGAATGGCTACGAAGACGTTGCTTACCGTCGAAGAATATGCCGCGCTTCAGGAACCCGAGGGCGTGCGGTACGAATTGAGCGAGGGGGAGCTCGTAGTGACGCCTTCCGCGAACTTCTTCCACAACGAACTCCGGGATGACTTAAACGCCTGGCTCAAGGCCTTTGTCAGGAGTCACAAGCTCGGCCTCGTCACCAGTGAGACCGACATGAAGCTCGCTCATGACGTTGTCCGCCGTCCAGACGTGGCCTTCATGAGTGCCGAACGCGTGCGGGGAATTGATCTCCGCAAGGTTCCTTTGCCGCTTTCCCCCGATATAGTGATCGAAGTCGTCTCCGAAAACGACCGTGCCGACGACTTAATTCTGAAGGTGACGCAATACCTCGCCGCCGGAACCAGGGCGGTCTGGCTCCTGTACCCAAACACCCGCCTCGCCTACCGTTACGTTGCCGGAAAACTCGAACCGGAAGTCCGCAGCGCCGATGAGGGCCATACGTTTGAGGAACCTGAGATGCTGCCCGGATTCTCCATCCCGCTCGCAGAGGTTTTCCCGCACGATTAATCGTAGAAGCGGTTTGAAATGTGGCACACTGCTCTTGTAAAATGGAGCTTGTGGGGCTTTGCTTCGAGACAGTAGGGCTGTTGACCGCGACCAAAACGCGACTTTCCGTGTCCTCCATCGCTCTCGAGCTTTAACACAGAGCACACGGAGCCCCGTAGCCGTCGGCTGACGGATGCAGTGTGGAGCATCTCAGTGATCTCTGTGTTGAGGTTCTTTTGGCCACGGAGGACACAGAGGCGCTAGCGACACGAGGAGAAATCTTCGCGGGCCGAGAAGCGCGAAAACATGGTTAAATTCCGAGATTATCTGACCTATCGGGGAGGGCCGGGACATTGGTCCTGGATTTTGCACCGGGTGACTGGTGTGGGCGTCTTTCTATTCCTGCTGGTCCACATTGTGGACATCGCTTTGGTGGGCTGGGGGCCGGGGGTTTTCAATAAGCTGCTTTTCCTTTACCGTTATCCGCCCTTTCGCGTGGGTGAAATCATTCTGGCCGGAGCGGTGCTTTACCATGCTCTGAACGGGGTGCGCATCTGCGTTATTGATTTCTGGCCGGAAGCGACTGTCATCCATCGCATGCTCGTTTACGCGGTGGGTATCGTCTTCGCCGTGGTCTTCATTCCCACGGCGATTTACATGTTCAGCGCGATATTGAAATAGGGAGGCAGGAGTGGATTCCCGCCCTTCGGCAAGCTCAAGGCAAGCTCTTCGCGGGAATGACGACTGTTGGGAAAGGGCGCATGGCCATGCGCCCCTACGCAAGGCGACACCAGTGGCGCATACATAAAAGGCGATGTATGCGCCACCCGAGGCAGGGGTGAGCCGATGAATGGAGCGGGCAGAGCAAGACCGGAAAGCGGGCTGGAACTTTATGCCTGGATGTTCATGCGCGTGTCGGGCGTGGTGCTGCTTTTCCTGGCATTAGGGCACTTGCTGATCATGCATATTATCCACAATGTCGATAATATCGATTTTCAGTTCGTGGCGCGGCGTTATGCCACGCCGTTCTGGAGGACGTACGATTTGGTGATGCTCTGGCTGGCTCTGATCCACGGGCTGAACGGCATCCGGACGCTGGTGGGAGACTATGTGGGGCCGAAGGGCTGGCAGGTGGCCACGCTGGCCGCCCTTTATGTTTTTGGGTTTATCCTTCTGGCTCTGGGGTCGCTTACGATCTTGACCTTTCAGCCGTAAGAAAGTCGAGAGTCGAGAGTCAAGAGTCGAGAGTCAAGGGTCGAGAGTCGAGAGTTCGACGTCGAACCTTCGGGTTACCTTCCGCTTTCGACTCTCGACTTTCGACTCTCGACTGTGGACACGGTTTTTGACTGTAAACTGAAACAATGATCCAACGCTACGATGCGGTGATTGTGGGAGCTGGGGGCGCGGGCCTGATGGCGGCGTTGCAGCTCGCGGGGCACGGCCAGGTGGCGGTTTTGAGCAAGCTGTACCCCACGCGGTCGCACACGGGAACGGCCCAGGGAGGGATTGGAGCGGCGCTGGGAAATCTCGAGGAAGACCACTGGGAATGGCACATGTTCGATACGGTCAAGGGCGGCGACTACCTTGTTGACCAGGATGCGGCCGAGATCCTTTGCCGCGAGGCGATTGAAACCGTCTATGACCTGGAGCACTGGGGCTTGCCCTTCAGCCGCACCCCGGAGGGCAAGATCGCGCAAAGGCCCTTCGGCGGGCATACCAGGGATTACGGCAAGGCGGCGGTGCGCCGGTCATGTTACGCCGCGGACCGCACCGGGCACATGATTCTCCAAACCTGCTACCAGCAATGCATCAAGAACCAGGTGCACTTCTACGATGAGTATCACGTCCTGGATTTGCTGATCGAACAGGGCCGCTGCGCGGGCGTGGTGGCGATATGCCTGGCCACCGGCGAGATTCACACCTTCCACGCCAAAGCCGTTCTGTTTGCCACCGGCGGCTGCGGGAAGATGTTCCGCGTGACCTCGAACGCCCATTCGCTCACCGGCGACGGAATGGCGGTGGCTTATGGCCGCGGGATTCCACTCGAGGACATGGAATTCTTCCAGTTCCACCCCACAGGCATTTACAAAATGGGCATTCTGCTGAGCGAGGCAGCGCGCGGGGAAGGCGCTATCCTGCGGAACCGTTCGGGCGAGCGCTTCATGGATCGCTACGCTCCCACGCTCAAGGACCTGGCTCCGCGCGATATGACCTCCCGCGCCATCTACCAGGAAATCCGGGAGGGGCGAGGGATCGATGGGAAGAACTACGTCCACCTCGACCTGACCCACCTCGGAAAAGAAGTGCTGGATAAAAAGCTGCCGGACATTACCGAGTTTGTGCGCACTTATCTAGGTCTCGAACCGCTCAATGAACTTGTACCCATTCAGCCGACCGCGCACTACGCGATGGGCGGGATACCCACCGACCTGGACGCGCGCGTGGTCGTCGATGAGAAAAACACACCGTTGCCCGGCTTCTACGCGGCGGGCGAAGTGGCGTGCGTTTCCGTCCACGGCGCAAACCGTTTGGGAACCAATTCGCTGGTGGATATCCTGGTCTTCGGACGGCGCGGAGGGCGGCACGCGGCGAAGTTCATCAAGGAGAACGACTGGATGCCCTTGCCTCCCGAAGCCGATGAGCCGGCCAAAGCGCTCGTCAGCGGGCTGAAGAATTCCCACGGCAAGGAGCGCGCAGCCGACATCCGGGATGCCCTCCAGGACGAGATGATGGATAAAGCCTCCGTCTTCCGCGAGGCCAAGGGGCTGACGGCCATGCGCGAGAAACTGCGCGAACTCCGCCAGCGATATCGGCAAGTGAGAATCCAGGACCAGAGCGCGCGCTACAATACCGAGCTGCTCGAAGTGATCGAGCTGGGTGGCTTGCTGGACCTTGCGGAGGTTCTGGTGGAAAGCGCACTGGCCCGCCAGGAGAGCCGTGGCGCGCACTTCCGCGAGGACTTCCCAAAACGCGACGATCCCAACTGGTTGAAACACACGCTGGCCTATAAGGGTGAAAAGGGGATCGAATTGAAATACAAGCCGGTGACCATTACGAAGTTTGAACCGAAGGAGCGCAAGTATTAGGCAAGTCGAGAGTCAAGAGTCGACAGTTGAGGGTTGAAGGTTAAAGGCTAAAGGTTGAAGGCTAGAGGTTGAAGGCTAGAGGTTGAAGGCTAAAAGCTGAAGGGTACGTATTGCTAGCCCTCTCCCCCTTGGGGGAGAGGGTGGCCCGCGTCCCGATGCACTTCATCGGGACGCGGGACGGGTGAGGGGGTCGAGAGCCTGGGCGCGGTCGCTTCTTCCCCAGCCCCTAGCCCCGAGTCCCGAGCCCCTGGAGTTCACCCATGCAGATTACGCTGAGAATCAAGCGCTTCAATCCCGAGAAGGACCAAGAGCCGTGGTGGGGCGAATACAAGGTTGACGCCGAGCCCACGGACCGGCTTCTGGATGCCCTGAACCAGGTCAAGTGGTACCAGGACGGATCGCTGACATATCGCCGGTCGTGCGCGCACGGCATCTGCGGATCGGACGCCATGGTGATTAATGGGTCCAACCGCCTGGCCTGCAAGGTTCTGCTGAAGAGCCTCGGGCAGAAGATCACCATCGAGCCCATGCGAGGCTTCCGTGTGATCAAAGACCTCCTGGTGGATATGGATGCCTTCCTGGCCAAATACCGGAGCGTAAAACCTTACCTCATCACTTACACGCCCGAACCCGAAAAGGAAAGACTGCAATCACCGCAAGACCGGGAGAGGTTCGACGACACAACGAAGTGCATCCTCTGTGGCGCCTGCACCACGAGTTGCCCCTCGTTCTGGGCGAACCCGGATTACGTCGGCCCCGCGGCCATCGTCAATGCGCATCGCTTCATTTTCGACAGCCGCGACGAAGGGGCGGCGGAGAGAATGCAACTCCTGAACTCCGCGGATGGAGTCTGGCGCTGCCGCACGGTGTTCAACTGCGTCGAGGCTTGCCCGCGCGGCATCAACGTAACCCGCGCCATCGGGGAAGTGAAGAAGGCCTTGATGCTGGGCAAGCCGTGACGAGAAGAAATTAGAAACTAGAAATCAGAAAGCAGAAACCCGAGCTGCCCACTCCCAGCGTCGAGATTCTAACTTCCGACATCCAGTTTCTGATTTCTAATTTCTGATTTCTAGTTTCCGATAACCCGCCGCAGAATTCTCGGTGCTGTTGGGAGGTCTCTGTCTTTACCGGGAGTGCCAAGGCGGCTGAGGCAAGAGCCACAAACCACCAGCCCATCCCAACGGCTAAGCATATGCGGCGCACCGCGCACCTCCTTAGGGGTCCCGCAGGCGCGGGATGGTTGACCCAGGGCGGCCACAAGGGCCGCCCCTACAAGCGGGAGCGGGACGCTCCCGCCACAGCGGGCGAGACGCCCGCGCTACGCGAAACCTTCCGCTTTTTACGTCGCGCACCCTGACAGCCCCCCGCAAAGCGGGAGGCCCTGCCTCTGTAGTATAATGACCAATTGGCTTTTGAGCGCTGGAATTCTACACTGCGAACGCTCGGGTTTGCGCCCTGTGGCGGCCGAACGGGTCGCTAAACAACAACACCAAAGATGAAGTTCTCTCGTCGCCAAATCCTGGGTTCCTCCGCCGTCCTGCTCGGGTCAAAGCTTCTTGACGCTCTCACAACTCCTCTCTGGCGCTGGACGGGCGCGCCCATCCTGCACACGGCCACGGTCCCCAGCCCTCAAGAAACCTCCCCGGTCACCTTCGTGGATGTCGCCGAAGAGGCAGGGCTGACCGTTTCCAACGTTTGGGGCGGAGTAAAGAGCAAGAAGTACATTGTCGAGGCCAAAGGCAGCGGCCTGGCGTTTTTCGATTACGACAATGACGGCTGGTTGGATATCTACCTGACGAACGGAGTGCGCTTCGAGGAAACCTACGAACCCGGGAAAGCTCCGACTCAACACCTCTTCAAGAACAATCGCAACGGAACTTTCACCGACGTAACAGAGAAGGCCGGGCTGGGACGTACGGGCTGGGGGACGGGCGTTTGCGTCGGCGACTATGACAATGACGGATGGGACGACCTGTTCTGCTGCTACTGGGGCCACAATATCCTCTGGCACAATAACGGCGACGGAACTTTTAAGGATGTGACGAGAGAAGCGGGCCTCTGGGAAGAGCGCGTCCGCTGGGGCTCCGGGTGCACTTGGCTCGACTATGACCGCGACGGATTCCTGGATCTGTTCGTCGCCAATTACATTGAGCTGGATATCACGAAAGTGCCGGTGCCGGGCTCCACCGGCTATTGCCAGTGGAAAGGCATCCCCGTGATGTGCGGGCCGCGCGGACTTCCCGGCGGCTCGAATATCCTTTACCACAATAAAGGTGACGGGACCTTCATGGACGTTTCGGAAAAGGCGGGCATCCTGAAACCCGGGCCACGTTATTCCATCACCGCCGTGTCGTATGATTTTGACAACGACGGCTGGCCGGATGTCTACGTGGCGGTGGATTCGGAGCCGAGCATCCTGTTTCACAATAACCACGATGGGACGTTCACCGACATCTCCGTGATGGCGGGTTGCGCCTACAACGAGGATGGACAGGAACAGGCCGGCATGGGGGTGGGCGTCGGAGACTACGACTGCGACGGCTGGCTGGATATCTTCAAAACCAATTTCACCGACGATACCCCGGATCTCTACCATAACAATGGCGACGGCACTTTTACCGACGTCACCTTCGTCGCGGGCTTGGGCGTGAACACGCAATACGTTTGCTGGGGCGCGGGTTTCATGGATTACGATAACGATGGGTGGCCGGATATCTTTCACGTCACGGGCCACGTTTATCCTGAAATCGAAGGCTATCATCTCGATGCTTCGTTCAAGACCCCGCGCATCGTTTACAGAAACCTTGGCAATGGCAAGTTTAAAGACGTCTCAGCCCAGATGGGACCGGGAGTAACGGAATGCTTCTCCAGCCGCGGCTGCGCATTTGGGGATTACGACAACGACGGAGACATCGACGTCCTGATCCTCAATATGAATGACAGATTCTCCCTCCTGCGCAATAACGGAGGAAACAAGAAGAACTGGATCAAACTCAAGTTAATTGGGACGTACTGTAACCGTACGGCAGTGGGCGCGCGCGCGCGCGTGGTGACGGGAAAACACGCACAGATCGACGAGGTCCACTGCGGAACCAGCGTAATGTCCCAGAGCGATTTGCGGCTTCACTTCGGTCTCGGGGATGCGAAAGAGATCGATGTAATCGAAATCAAGTGGCCCACCACGCAGAAGATCGAGAAATTCACCAAAGTCGAAGCCAATCAGATTCTGACCATAAAGGAAGGGTCCGGGATCATAAAGGCCGAGAGACTCGAAAAACCGGGGACACTCGCGCGCCTGAAGTAATCCCCAAACCTTCCGAGGGAATCCGATGAGGGGAAGCGCTCTCAAGACCAGAAGGGCTTTTGGCAGGGGCTTAGTCCTTGCCGCCGCGACCACGTTGCTATGGACTGGGGGGGCGGCTGGCCTTGCGGCACTTGACTCGCGGGGCGAGGAGATTTCGCCGGACGCGAAGCCCCAGGTCCAGCAGGTCAACCCCAGCCAAGCAGCGGCGGGGGATGAGGTCACCATCGTTGTGGAAGGGCAGAATTTCTCGCCCGGCGCGTACGTTTCATTTACCAACCCGGCGATTCACGTTGTCTCGATTCGGCGTGTTAGTGGGACGCAGCTCGAGGTGAAGCTGACGGTCAGCCCCAAAGCCCAACCCGGTAAAATCAGCCTCTATGTGAGCAATCCTGCGAGTTCGGCGGCGGAGGCTGCATTTGCGATTGTGGCGGCCGCCGGCCCTGCGCCGGAGGCTCCGGCGACCCCCTCAGCGCCCGCAGTGCCACCCAGCCCTGCGGAGCCATCAACGCCGGGGGCGCCCGCAACTCCTGCGGAGGAAGTTCATCCTTCCGAATCCGCCAGGCCGGAAGTCACGCGCGTCGATCCCCCGCGTGCTGCTCCCAAAAGTGAAGTGAGTCTGAAAATCAGAGGGAAGAACTTTGCTCAAGGGGCCGAGGTCAGCTTTGCGAACCCGGGGATACTGGTCCTCGAGACCACGGCGCCGACGACCACTGAGCTGAACGTGCGCATTCAAATCGCCGCGGATGCGCCCACAGGTAAGACCGGCTTGTTTGTAGTGAATCCTGACGATAGCGAGGTCGAAGCCCCCTTCGAGGTGACAGGCGGGACCACCAAGGCTGCCGAACCGGCCAGCGCGGCGGGCCAGCGGTTCCAGGTCTACAACCTGGGAGATGTCGCAAGCCTTCTTCAAAGCCACAACAAGACCGCAGGCACGCTGATTGTAACGGGCCGGAAGCTCACTTACGAGGAGCCAGGCAAGGAGGTCTTCTCCACACCCCTTTCGGATATCAAAGAGGTTGGCGCCAATGTCATTTTTGGCCTCGACACCGGCACTTTTCACATCAATCTGGCCTCCGGAAAAACCTACAACTTCGTTGCCGGTTCGCTCCGTCCTGCGGAGAGTCAATCCATTATTGATTCCCTGCGCAAGGCCATTCACTAGTCTCCATGTTGGTACTCTCCTTCTCCTTTGGGCAGGGATTGTGATAGACTTGGTGTTTACCTGATTGCAACGCATAGCGCGAGGTGTTCTCGAGTGAAACGATACGGCGAGCATCGTTTCCCCGGAAAGCTCTTTGTGGTCGAAGGGATCGACGGCTCGGGCAAGTCCACCCAGTTGATGCTCTTGCACCAGTGGCTTCAGTCTGAAGGTTACGGGGTTGTCTTCAGCGAATGGAATTCCTCACCGCTGGTCCGGGAGACGACGCGGCGCGGGAAGAAGAAGCAGATGCTTACACCCGCGACCTTCTCCTTGATCCATGCCACTGATTTTGCGGATCGGATGGAGCACAACATCCTCCCCCTGCTGAAAGCGGGGGCGGTGGTGCTTTGCGATCGCTACATCTACACGGCCTTCGCCCGCGATGTAGTGCGGGGCATGGATCGCAAGTGGGTGCGGGAGCTTTACAGCTTTGCGGTCAAGCCCACCGCCGCCTTCTATTTCCGCGTTCCCCTCGAGGTGGCCATGAAACGCATCCTGGAAGGGCGCAGCGGAGTGAAGTTCTATGAAGCCGGCATGGACTTGGGTTTGAACGAAGACCCGGAGCAGAGCTTTCATATCTTCCAAGGGAAAATTCTGGAAGAGTACGAGAACATGATCGCGGAATTCGACCTCACCACGGTAGACGCTACGCTTCCCATTGAAGAGCAGCAGGGTCAGATGCGCCAAATTGTTAAGGCCAAGCTGGCCCAGGCCAAGCGATTGAGGGTGGCCCCATGAGAGAAACATATTCCGTGGCCTTGCCCAAAATGAATCTGGGGGAACTCACCGGGAGGCTGATTGTCATTGAGGGCACTGACGGCGTTGGCCGCTCCACCCAAATCAAGCTGCTCCGGCCCTGGCTCGAGCAGCAGGGCCACGCCGTCCTGGATACCGGCATCAAGCGTTCCCAACTGGCGGGAAGGGGAATACAGCAAGCCAAAGAGGGGCATACCCTGGGGCGCATTACCTTGAGCCTGTTTTACGCCACGGATTTTGCCGATCGACTCGAGAACGAGATCGCCCCTGCGCTGCGCGCCGGATTTGTGGTTCTTACCGATCGTTATATCTATTCTCTGATGGCTCGAGCTATTGTGCGGGGCCTCGATCCCGCCTGGGTCCATAATGTGCACAGTTTCGCGCTGAAGCCCGATGCCACTTTCTATCTGCGCGTCGGCGTCGACGACCTGATTCCCCGTGTGGTCTTCTCCAGCGGGTTTGACTATTGGGAATCCGGCATGGACCTCTACCCCAGTGAGGACATGTACGAGAGTTTCCGCAAGTACCAGACAGCCCTGCTGGCGCAGTTCGATAAGATGGCGCAAGAATATGACTTCACCGTAATTGATGCCTCGCCGGACATCCGCACGGTTTTTGAGCGGCTACGCGCAGGCATTTCCCGCGTTCTGAAGGGTGAGCCTCGAGAGCCGCTGTTTGCGCAGCCTGCGACGGAGGTGGCCGTGCAGGCTTCAGACCGTAGCGAGGCGGCCGGCACGGGAAAAACCGATCAGCCGGCAGCAGAACATTAGGCGAGTGGCGTTCAAGCCCTGGCCAGGGCAGGCGCAGCCAGCAGGCCCTCCGCCCAATTCTTGATCCCCTGATAGCTGGAGGAGTCCAGCGTCATCCGGAAGTACTTTTCCCTGAATCCCCGCTTGGTGGTGCGGTTCCGCAGAATCAATTTCCCGGCGGCCAGGGCGAGGGGTAGCTGTTCGCGCAAGAACTCCGGCTGGGCGATCATCTCGATTATCATTTCCTCCAGCACTTCCAAATCGTGCCAGTCACCGAGTTGCTCTTGGATTTTTCTGAGCCAAGTGAGCGCCTCCGAGCTGCCTGGGATCCCGAACTGATTCACTACTTCGAGAAGATATCGCAGCCGCTTGGCGCAGATGCGCGCGGCGTGGATGGAGGGCGTGGTTTTCTCGCGGTGCGAGGCGGCCACCTGCTTTTCAAATTCACTCCAGACGCCCACAAGCACTTGCGCCAGGCGCCTTGGGAAGGGTTCAATAGTGAGTTCGCCAGGCTGGACCAAGGAGTTCGAAACACGGTCCCTGTCTGGCGTGGCTTTGAGCCGATCCAGAATCTCCTTGGTGCGCATGTAAAAGACGGAGAAGTTCACCCTGCTGAGCTTACGGGTGGCCCTCGCGAAGCTTTCGGCCCGGCGCTGCTGAAGATGCTGTTTCACGGCCGTCCAGGCTTCCCGGTTGGAGCAGCGGTTTCTCGCCAGGCGCCTCGCCACCTGCTGAAGCAGGACGTCGCAATTCCGGACGTCCCCCAGCACCCGGCGACATCGCCTGATCTTGCGCCTCAAGCGGCGGGCCTCGCGGGGGAGCGGTTTGGGAAAAATGAGGTCAAGCACCTGCTGAAGGCGCCGGCTGGCCACCCGCATGTCGTGAATGTCGTCCGGGTCATCCCCCTTCAGAACCTTTGCCTCCAGGGATACGAACCGGTTGAGGTGTCGGAGGGCCAGCTTCCGAACCTTGCTCCATTCATTTGTCAGCGGGGTTGTCCCGGGGCTCTTCGCCAGTTCATTGGCGGTACGAGCGGGACCATGGAGAGTATCCTCTTTCCGCTCTTCCATAGGAAAGGGCTCGAACGGGTTGCAGGCCGAGGGGTTCTGGCCTACCGACCACCGCTTAAAGCCGCCCCCTTGTGCTGAAATAAAGCCAAGCGACTTGGCTTCTGTCTCAACAGTCTAAACTGAGTGCAACCAACTTACAAGGCATCGTGACTACCTGAGCTTGCGAAGCAGGCGAGGCGTCAACCACCACTCCAGTTGGCCGGGGCTCTTCGGTGGAAACGCGTCGAAGCTAATCATGCAGCACCCGCCCTTCTTAAACGCCAAGTTAGCATGGCTGCCGGCGCCGATCAACCGGGCGGCCAACTCGCTAAGGTCGGGTTCATGGCCAACCACAAGGACCCTTGTGCGGCTGGGGCGTTTGGCCAGAAACGCGATTACATCCTCGGGTGACCCGCCGGGCCGCATCGCCTCGCAGACCTCCACGGGCGCGCTGGCAGCCAGCGATTCGGCAATAATTCCCGCTGTTTCAACCGCCCGGATCAGCGGGCTGGTAACAATCCAGTCCACTTCGACCCCCATCCGGTTCAGACCCTCGCCGATCTCCCGCATCTTTTCTTTGCCCTCCGGCACCAGCGGACGTTGTGCATCGTCCGAGAATCTCACACTGCCCTGCGGGACCGCGAGGCCGTGTCGCATGACGTAAAGCACATACCCTGCCTGAATTCTTCCCTCAGGGGCCGGCGTATTGTTCTTTGGCATGTTGTAGCTCCCCCCAAGAACGATTTTACCATCCAGGATAACAAAATTGCCGGTTGCTGATTGACGATTGGCGATTGAAAAAGCGGTGTGGCAACTCCTTCGAGTGTCCATCAGCCCGCCGCGGCGGGACAATCGGCAATTCCAGCCACAGTGGCGCTTCGACCGGCATCACGTGGAATGCCCGGTGCGGGCGCGGCTCAGAACATAGAAAGCTCGCCTGTCGCCGCCTATCCCCGTGGTGACAAAGTCAACAACCCGGCAGCCGGATTCAAAAGCGCGCTGGAACATACGCCGCGTTTCCAGCCGCCACTGCCCCGCCAGCTTCAGAGCGCGAACCCGCATTTCATCGGTATTGGCCGGAATCTCCAGGAGAAGCCGGGGCGCTGCGAAAGAAAAACTGATTCCCCGATTCACAATGAATCCCTCTTTATTGCGGCGAGTTTCATTGATTCTGGGCAGGTCGAGGGTAGCATGGCGCAACCAATAGCCGCGCAGGCGGTGTGCCACGTGGGCGCTGCCGATTTGCCAATTCACAACGAAGCGGTCGCTCGGCAAGCCCTTCTCGAGCACGCTGGGGAAACGGCCGTAGCAGTCGGGAAGATACTCTTCCACGCGGGCGCCCAGGCGCGCGATGTTCAAAGCTGCATTGCGGCTTTGCAAGGGGTCATACGTCCAGCAGATGGACTTGATCCCCTCTTGCAAAGCTGATTTCCTGTGCGCGAGCTTCATCTTGAATCCCAGGCCCTTGTCCCGATGACGTTTTTCCACCGCCATCATGTGCGACCAGTGGACCAGACGCCCGTGATAGCGCCCCAGGAACGCATAAAGGAACCCCAGAAGCTTCCCCTTTGCGATGGCGCCCAGCACCACGCCTCCGTACTTCTGCGTCACCTGGAGAACCTCGCTGCCAACCCCCAGGTTTCCCCAGACTTCCATCTGGAGCCTTTCGCATTCCCGGTATTCGTAAAGGCTTCTTAGCCGTCTTATTTCGATTCGAGGCAAATCTGAAACCTACTCCTCCGCGGCTCCCATCCGCTCCCATACTTCGTAGAAAAGCTTGATGGAGCCAGGCGCAAACCCGGCGTAATGATTGTTGAAGAACCCCAGGATACGAATGCCGCGCTTGAGCAGCTTGCGGATGATAGGAACCCAGGTCTCCATCTCGTGCGTGCGGTCGATGATGACCCTGTCCCAGTGCTTGGTCTTTTCTTCGATCCCTTTTCGGTCGCCCAGCCACCTGAGGTAGGCAAAATCCGCGGTCACCACATCCTGCTTTGCCACGAGCTGATCGACGGGCGTCATCCAGGGATGATCGATAAGCGCCAAAGAGATCTTCCTTGCCCGAAGTAGATCGAGGAGGCGATCGTTTATCCAGTATTTGTTCCGGAGCTCGATGGCAAAGGCACGGCCTTGGGGAAGCTGATCCAGAAACTTCGACAGCCGGACAAGGAAATCCCGCGCCTGGGGGAAAGCCTGCTTATTGAAGTAGGGGAATTGCAGCAGCAGAGGCCCGAGCTTGTCGCCAAGGTGGTCCATGGCCTGCAAGAATTCTGAGAGCTCGTCCGCGCAATCGACCAGCACTTTCTCATGCGTGATCACCTGGGGGAATTTGGCGGCCATGAGGAAGCCCGCAGGGGTACGTTGGCTCCAGTTCCTCACCACCGCGGCGGGTGGAGTACGATAGAACGTCGAGTCGACTTCAACGGTGTCGAAGTGTTTCGCATATTCAGAAATGAAGTCAGCAGGAGTGGTGCCGGCAGGATAGAAAACCCCAACCCAATCCTGGCTCGACCAGCTCGAGGTGCCAAGGCGCAAGTTCTGAACGTGAGGGTAATCCAATGGAGTCAAATCTCGTATCGCAATTCTCGCCCAAAGATCGGTCTATGCTCTTCCCTTTTGCAATATAACCAATGCTCGCCCATATTTCAACGTGGTTGACGCGCAAGTGGTGATGTCATTTGGGGTGTTGGAGCGGCGAGTTCATTCGTCAGCCGACGGACCCCATGGCGGCGTAAAGCCGCCTCTACATCAAATTTACCCACTAGCAGAGCGGAAAATCACTTGACACGCTCCTGCTAATTGCTTAAAGTGTCACCCAGCCACCATGGTACGGAATCAAGGAATCTTTCACTAACGGAGAGGAGCAGCAAATGGCGAAGGTATTGACGAAGTCACAAGTGGTAGCTCATCTAGCAGAAAAGGCGGCCATTCAAAAGAAGGCTGCCGCCGCAGTCCTGGAGCATCTCGCTGCTCTGGCGACGAAGGAAGTGAAGGTCGGCGGACAATTCGTGGTTCCTGGACTCGGCAAGGCTGTTAAGGCACACCGCAAGGCTCGGGTGGGCCGTAATCCGCAGACCGGTGAGCCGATCAACATTCCGGCGAAGGTAGTCGTCAAGTTTCGCTTGGCCAAGGCATTCAAGGATGCCGTGGTGCCTCCCAAGAAGAAATAGCGATTCGGCCGCGAGTCACGGTCCTGGCTCGCGGCTTCTCGCACAGTCGCTCTGAAAGTTGCACGGCGCACTCTGCGAACGAAACTTTGCCGGCCCGGTTCGTATGAGTTGCGAGCGGGAATCACTGTGACGGGCAGGGGAGGTAGTGTAGCCCGAGCACTAGCGCGCATATCGGGTGGGGCGGGGGCCTTCTTCCAGGGCCTGCCGGTCCCAAATCGTCGCCTCCCGCGAATAGTTGGCGATCTCAAAGTCCTGGGTCAGTTCCAGCGCGTCCACGGGGCAAGCGTCCTCGCATAGCCCGCAGAACATGCAGCGCGAAAGGTCGTAAGTGAAGGTCGTCAATCGCTTCTTGCGGTCTTCAGTCCGCGCCCATCCCACCACAATCAGGTTTTCCGGACAAGCCAGCGAGCAGAGATTGCAGGCGATGCAGAGTGTCTCGCCGGTTTCCGGGTGGTTGTTCAGGCGCGGCGCGCCGCGATAGCGTTCTGCGACCATGGGCCGCTCCAGCGGGTACTGCTCGGTGCAGGTGGCGCCGGGGCGCTGATAGGAAAACGTCAGCCTCAAGCCCTTGAGGAGGTCAACCAGAAATATCCGTCGAATCAGATCCCTGACACTCATTTCGCACACCCTGCCTTTCTCCTCTTCCCCTGTTAGAGGTTGAAGCCCCAGTTTCGCCGCCCCACTGCGCTAGCAACTCCCCATCAGTATGCTAGTTTGGGTTGGCCGGGGGGAAAAGGACTTAAGTCGTCAGCGCGTGCCGCTTTTGTAGGGCCGGGGCTTTGCCCCCCGGGATCTGGAGTTTCTACATTTTCACCTGGAGACGGTTTGTGAGGCGCGGCTCTGCCCCCTGACTTGCGGAAAGGCTTTGCCTTTCCGTAAGGCCGCAACATTACCCTTACACCTCCTGTTATCTCCTACCCGAGGCTAGGCCTCGGCGGAGCTTCCACCACGGACCTGGAGAAGATTGCTTGGCGGAGGCCGCGATAGCCTGGAGGCCGCAGGAAGGCGCAGCCTTCTTTTGAACAGAAATGGGATAGGCTGGCCTACGGAAGGGCAGAGCCTTTCCGCAAGTCAGGCGGTAGAGCCGCAACTTGCCCACTGGGCTCTGGCCGACAAATGTAGAAACTCCAGGCGCCGGGGTAGGCGCTGACCCTATCAACGGCGAAGTGAAACCAGTGTCGCCCAGTTGTCAACGACAGAACGTTACATGGCACTCGCGTGGAAGAATTCAGTTCGGGAGGGACGAAGCTGTGAAATAATCAATCTCAGCCGCGGATGGAGGCAGATCAAGCATGAGACGCATACTCATCTTCGCAGTTCTCTCTTTGTGCCTTTTGTACGTCGGTGACTATGTCTCACTTCGGTACAGGATCCCGAACGCCCGGAGTCAATTTGGCGTGGTGAAAGTCCGGCGCTACTATGCGGTCGGCCTGAAGAGCGGCAAGACCGAGTTTATGTTCCTCACGCCACAAAACCAGGCATGCGTTCACTCCCTGTTTCCTCACTTCGGCTGCGCCCCGTGCTGGTACCTCAGCCGGAGAAATGTGAAACGGATCGATATGTGAAGATATCGTCACCTTAGACTCGCTGCCCCCTCCAAACGCACCGTGACGATCTGAAATGGCTTGACGGAGAATCTGAAGCCATGGGAAGAAACCGAAAGACGCCCCTGCTTCCTCTCCAGAGCATCGTTAAACCAGGCCGCCGCGACGTTTAGGAGCGGAGTTTGCACCTCCACCGAGCTCTCCCTGCCTGCCACCTCCAGAAAACGCAAGATCGTTCCGTCGCCGTCCTCGGCCATCTTCCAGGTCACCAGTACAACATCGGGATTACTCACTTGCAGGAAACTACCCTGGGCCGATTCCAGGGGCCGTGGGGAATTGAGCGCTTTATCCTGTGAGGTGATTTGGTCTAACTCGAGAGGCGACATCTCCTCCGAACCCAGCCGGCTCAGGTAGGCTGGCTCGAGGTTATTGCCGCTGGTCAGCACGTAGCGGAATGTAAAGTCTCCTCCCTGGCCGGCGGCATAGTTCGTGTCCCAGTAATTGTTCATCACATAAGAGAAAACTGTGCCGGGACGCTGGCCAAAATCGAGCGGCCATTTCCCTCGCACGACATCCCCCAAAGCGACCAGCGAGGCATCCACCGGAACAAGCGCCGCCGTCACGCCGCCTTGCTCCGCGGCCACCCAGTGTTGCGCTGAAAACCATTCCTTCCCGGCTCCGGGCAGTTGGTCACGGCTGGGGTCCACGGATCCGTTCTGAATCTCGTAGCGAAACTGCGGGTGTTCCATGGCCAAGGGAAATGCAAAGTAGACGCCTTCCTTCGTGTACACCTCCGCCTTGTGCACATGATTGATAAACTCGATTTTCTTCTGCCCGTTAAACAAAATCACTTCGGTTTCGATACGCGGCGTATTCACTCCAGAGCTTTCCAAACGCGCCACCACCCCAAAGGGCTGATGGGCCACTGACAGCAGCCGTCCACCGCTGGCGTTGTGGACGGAGAGTTCCGGGATCGGCGAGGCAGAACTATACTGAATCAGCCTGTTGGGAGTTTGATCTGCCCCCGTCACGTAGAGATACTGATCGAACCGATAGGGGCTCGAGGCATTGACCAGTTCTTTGTTCAGCTCCTTATCGTAGATGCCTCTCACTGCGCCGCTTTGGGGATCCAGCCTCACCCGGTAGTACTGATTCTCGATCGTCCCTTCCGCAGTAGTCGCCGGAGTCGCCGGCTCGGCTTTGCTTTCCTTCAGCGCATAAGCTTTGTAACCCACCGAGGCTACGTCCTGCGCAAGGAAACGGATATGCCGGTAATCCGGCCCCGTAGAGAGAACTTCGTAAGGGACTGTCCTGCTCGTTACCAGGTCCACGAGTTCCAGCCCTTTGTCCAAGTCCATCTCGACCATGCCGGAACGCTGCCAACTGAGGGGATTAAAAACCAACAGCGTCCTGTTCGGGTCGTAGATGTAGTCCGCAAGCGCGGCCAAGGCTCGCCGCAGCACGTAATCAACATCCTTCTTAGCCTGGGTGGCAAAATCTTCTTTGACGGCCAACTGCTCGACGCTTTCCTCGCTTTGGGGATTCGATACGCTGCAATAGGCTCCCCAGGTGTGCTCGTCATAAAGCACCATGTTGTTCCAGAGCCGTTTCAGCGCCTCGTCCTCAGGTTGAAGGCGGGGATTGATCAGGCCACTGAGGGTGGAGAACTTCTCCGCCGCCAGGGCTCGCTGTTCCGTCTCCCGCTCGAGGGCAGCCGACCGGCTGGTTGAAATAATGCCATCTTCCCAGTACGGCCCTCCGTCACCCCGCACTACCGGAATGGCGTCTCCGAACTGCCTGGCAATGTAGCCCATCGCCTCCGCAAAGCCCGAGTAGCGTAGCCGGGGATAGGCGTAAATCCTGTTCCACTCCTCGGCCATACTCGCCTGCTGCGGGAAAAGGTCGGTGTTCTCGACCTGCGTGCCGTAAATCACCGCCGCGTCGGATTTGTATTCAGGGCGCGAATAGATCTGGAGAAAACGTGGCAGAGCGTCGCGTCCGCCCGCAATCTGCGGCGGCATCCCGAACAATGTCATCACTTGATGGTAGTGCCGCGAGTACCACATCAGGATTCTTCCGCCGTCAGGACCTTCCCACCAGAAGGGCGACTTCTCATGCAGGCGGCCAAGTAGGAGAACGGGAGCGCGGTAGTTGTCGCTTCCCGCAGCCAAGTACTTTAGCCCTGCCGCCGCCAGCACCGATGCGTAGGACCAGGAATAGGAGGGCACATCCGTGATGTCGGCATAATCGGCGTCTCCTCCGTGTTTCTGATTGAACCAAAAAGCGGGATAAAGCGAGCGAAGGAGGGTTTCCAGGCTGGGAAAACCGGTGAGAAGACTCGCCTCCACCGTGGGCACAAAGATCTTCTTATCCTTCACCAATTGGAAAAGCTGCTTCTGCTGGTCTTCACTGCGTCCGGCCAGGAACTGTCGCACGCACCAATAACCGTCCGGGCTGAAGCGAAAGTCGGGATGGTCGTGAATCATTTGAATGGCTTCGTCCAGGGTCCGACTTTGAGCTTCCGCCACCTTGGCCTGGTAATCTGTGTAACCCACATCGAGATGAGTGTGAGGCACCACGAAGATGTTCCACTTTTTCGCCGGATCGAGCACCACCGGGAAGCGTCTCGGGCGCCCGCCCAGGCTGACGGCAACTTCGCCCGTGGTCCCGGCGGCGAATTCGGGAACCGCAAACTCCACCAACTGCTCGCCGAAATCCCAGCCGGGGGATAGGGTCTCAGTGAATTTCTCCTTGCCCAGGGTCAACACCGCTCTCCCACCCTTGGAAGGGAAGCTGTGCCGGATATAGACGTCCACCAACTCGAAAAGCTTAGCTTCTTTCCGCTCATAAAAGATGGTCGGCACGGCCTGGACAGTGACCTCGTCGGATGAAAACTTCCGATCAGGGTCCTGCTCGAGTTCCAGAGCGTCATAGTAGAGCCCAGGGTTTGTAACGTCATCACGCTCTGCCGGCTCATCCATCGCGGTCAAGACAAGCTCGTTCGTTCCCTCCCTCAGGAAATCTGTGGGAAGATCGACCGCAATGGTGTCGGAAGAGTAAGCAGGCAGGAATACGCTGCTCGTATCGCCCCCGGCATAGTTCAGCGTTGGGTGCTGAAAAAGCAGAGCGCGGTGACCATTGATCTCCACTTGAAGGCGTGAAACCCGCGGCGTTTCTACCAGCAACGCTACCTTCAGCGTATACAGGCCCTGCGGCGCTTGGGGCAAATCGAACTGGATGGTATAAGGATGCGGCCGAAACTCCGCCCTGCCATTTGCCGAACCTGGCTGAAAGGCGGGCCAGTCGGTTGCCGGGTTACTTTTTCCCACGATGTAAAGCACATCGCTCTTGGCGTGCGGGGAGGCAAAGACGGGAGGCCGCACCTCACCGTGATTGAACTCTCCGGATGACTGATCGAATTTGCCAATCTGCCACACCACCTTCGGAGCGGCCCCCGCGCGCGGGCAAGAGCAAATCACAACGACCAGTACGAAAAGTATCTGCACAAATTCTTTGTATGTGCTTTTATTCACGTTTTCCCCCAATTATCAGGATGCGTTCCTTAGGTGTCTTCGCGTAATGACCATTGCACTTTCGGATCGAGCCCCCTCGCCCCCGGCCCCTCTGTCGCCGCGGCGACAGAGGGGCCGGGGGTGAGGGGGTTGTTCGTCGACCAACGCCACGGCTATTTCGCGACGACTTCTCAAATGACCCAGAGCCGCCAAGAGGCGTCAGAAGAAGTAACGAGGGTCATCCAGGCCAGAATGACCTTACCATCATGCCGACCGGGGATTTTACACCTTTCCATACGCACATGGCAGAGCCCCCCAATGCTTTCCAAAGTCAAACGCAGCGGGAAACTCTCTCTTTTGCTATGATGAGGTGAACTGGGATGACACGTTCAGGAGAGGAATCTTGCAATGAAAAACGCATGGAGACTGGTTGGTGTACTCATTCTTCTGGTGTCGCTGCACGCCTCAGAGCCTACCCTGAGCGGAGCCGATGGTCCGGGCAGCCAAACCGGCGCTACGAACGGCGCTCAAGCCCTGATGAGGGCCGGCACAGGAAGTTATGGTTGTTCCGCGAAAGACATTGCGCAGTATGTTTGCCGCAGAGCGGCAGGGCCAATTGTGGTTGACGGCCGGCTCAACGAGCCCTCCTGGCAGAAGGCGGAAAAGTCTCCGCGTTTTGTGGACATGGTTACGGGAGAGCCCGGTTTCTACGACACGCGAGCCGCAGCCTTGTGGGATGACGAATATCTTTACATTGGCTTGTGGCTTGAAGAGCCCTACGTGGAAGCCCACCTGACCAAAACAGGTTCGCTGATTTTCCAGGAAAATGATGCCGAGGTGTTCATCGACGGCGGTGATGCCTATTCTGAGTTCGAGATCAATGCGCTGGGCACCACTTACCAGGTCTTCTTCATCTGGCAAGACGCTTACAAGAAGGGCGGGGTGTTCGACGTCCCCGAATTTGACATCTTCAAGAACAAGGCCCTCACCTTCGGCGGTGACTACGACCGCCAGGACCGGTCTTTCTGGGTGGGAACTCATCCCCGAGGCACCCGCTGGGCATTCCTGAACTGGAAGTTCCCGGGCCTCTTGAAAGCCGTCCACGTCGAGGGCAAGATCAACGACAACTCCGTGGCTGGCAAAGGTTGGACGGTTGAACTGGCCTTCCCCTGGAAGGGAATGAAGTGGCTGGCCGCCGGGCGTTCTCTGCCTCCCAAAGACGGAGACGTATGGAGGATTTTCTTTGGACGCTTCGAGCTCTTGAAACCGGGTGGCGTTGAGCTCAACCCTCATCCCGCCTGGGTCTGGAGCCGCCACGCCGTCTACGACACCCACATCCCCGAGTGCTTCCCTTACATTCGGATGTCGAATCGAACCGTCGGGGAGAGGTAGCGCGTTTCCAGGCGTCGTTCTGAGTGAGGATAGCCGAAGACCGCTATCCGTGATGTCAGAAGCCGGTGCCGCAGAGTAAGATCGAAGCGGAGTCTCCTCGTGCCCTGTAAGGGGTCAAGATAGTAGCCGGGGGCAACGCCCCCGGAAGGCGCGAGGTTCGTTCCCCGACCCTGAAAGGGTCGTATTAGCCTGAGCTGCGGGATGCAAGACCGGTGTGACGCCACCCGGATTCGACCCTTTCAGGGTCGTACCTTGTGGGGGCCGTATTCCGGGGGCGTTGCCCCCGGCTACTTTATTGATCCCCTGCGGGGATCAACGACAGAGAGTGCCCAGAATGTTCCGGGGGCGCACGGAGCAGGCAAAAAGCCTTCCGGTCCGCGCTACTCTGGCTCGTGATAGACTGGAATAGCTGGCAAACAACTTCTACGTGCCTCGGGGGAGTCACCCAATGGGTGTGACAGGTAAGAGCCTCTTTCCGCACTTGACGACGGAGCAAGTCTCGCCCCGGACCACGGGAATCCTGCCCGCTCAGAATATTCGGGAGTTAATCGCCGGCGGGCGCATCGAGGCCGGCGAAGAGATCACGGAAGAACAGATTCAACCCGCCAGCATTGACCTCCGGCTGGGTGAGGTTGCGTATCGAGTCCGCGCCAGCTTCCTGCCTGGCCAAGACTGCACTGTCCAAGATAAGGTCACCGCGCTGCTCATCACCGAGGTTGACTTGACCGGCGGGGTCGTATTCGAGCCCGGCTGTGTTTATATTGTGCCGTTGATGGAGGAGTTGCGCCTGCCGAAAGACGTTGAGGCAAGGGCCAATCCCAAGAGCACCACGGGGAGGCTCGACATTTTCACCCGGCTGATAACCGACTATGGCGTCGAGTTTGAACGTGTTCGCCCCGGTTATCGTGGAAGACTTTTTGCCGAAATCGTGTCGCGCACTTTTACCATCAAGGTGCGTACAGGAATGAAACTGAATCAACTGCGTTTCATCCGAGGTAATCCGCCTTCTCACGACGGCCCCTTGGCCGAGTTGGACGAGAAGGAAAACCTGGTGTACGAGGACGAGGAGGCCGTAAAAGCCAAGATTGACAAGGGACTGCGCATCTCGGTGAGGCTTAACGCGGAGCAGGAAACGGATCTGGTTGCCTTTCGAGCCAAGAAGCATGCTCCGGTGATCGACCTCGGCGTGCGTGACTTCTACGACCCGCGAGAGTTCTGGGACGCGGTCTACTCAGTGCCGGGACGAGGCATAGTTCTGGACCCAGGTGATTTTTACTTATTGGCCTCCAAGGAGAAGATTCGTGTGCCGCCGGACTACGCCGCGGAGATGATCCCCTACGATCAGGCTATCGGGGAGTTCCGTGTCCATTACGCGGGTTTCTTCGATCCGGGGTTCGGATACGGACTGAGCGACGTCCTGGGAACATTGGCCGTACTGGAAGTAAGGGCGCATGAGGTCCCCATTCTGATCGAACACGGGCAAATCGTAGGCAGGCTCATCTACAGTCCCATGCTCGCGCGGCCCGATAAGATCTACGGCGTCCAAATCGGCTCCTCCTACCAGATGCAAGGCTTGGCCCTCAGCAAGCAGTTCAAGAAATGGCCCTGAGAATTGACGATTGACGATTGTCGATTGACGATTGACCGCCGGCGTTCGTGCCTGGAATGCGATCCCTTTCAGGACGGGGTTAGGGGTGGCCCGTGGTAAGATCGCAGTCATGCCTGCTTACGCATACGCCATTCTGGCAGCCGGATGGTTTGCTTGGGCAACTCGATTTCTCTTTCTCTCGTTCAAGCGAAAGGCCGGACGCCCGGCAAAACTGGATCGCCGCGCCCGCTGGGGCATGCCGTTCATAACTGCCGCCTACGCTCTGGTGTGGCAGGGCAGCTTCTGGACTCGATCGCCGGGACTTTGGCGGATGGCAACTTCTATTCTCCTCTTCGCAGCGGCAAGCATTCTCGCCTGGACCAGCACCCGCGCGCTGGGACGCCATTGGCGGCTTGATGCCGGCCTTAATACCGACCACGAACTCGTGCGATCCGGTCCGTACCGCGTGGTCCGCCACCCCATCTACACGTCGATTTTTTGCATGCTGTTGGGTACGGGTTTGGTGCTGGCAACGCCTCTCAAACTCTTGCTGCCCTCAATCCTGCTGCTCGTCATCGGCACGGAGATTCGTGTGCGAGTCGAGGAGAAGCTGCTCGCTTCGCGATTTGGCGAACAGTTCCTGGATTATCAGCGCCGCGTCCCCGCCTACATTCCTTTTCTGGTCATTCAGAAACATGCACGATGGCCTTGACCACGCCGTCGCGATAGTCGGCGACCAAGTCGAAAGCCTGCTTGGTCCCGGCCAGGGAGAAGTGGTGGGTCACGAGTTGATCGACGTTGATGGCGCCGTTGGATACCAGCTCGATAGCAGGAGCCATGCACTGGTTCTGCCTGCGGACGCTCTGCAATCGTATTTCCTGGCGTCTTAGTGTGTGGATGCTGAAGCTCGCCCGGTCGACCTCCGGAATGCCGATCATCAATACGGTTCCTCCGGGCTTGAGCAACTCAACCGCCTGATCGAGGGTTTCCTGCTGGCCCGCGCACTCGAAAACGAAATCCACTCCCAGCGGCTCGAGCGCGCGGATCGCCCCCACCACGTCGCTTTGCTTCGGGTTCCCCGTCCAAGTGGCCCCGCAACGCCGGGCCACCTCGAGGCGCTCATCGAGCAGGTCGGTCGCGTAGGCAGTGCAATCACAGGCCGCGCGACTCGCGAGCAGCGCACACAGTCCAATGGGGCCGCAACCCAGGATGGCGACCTTTGCTCCCGGCTGCATCTGCGCCAAGCGTTGAGCGTAGAGCCCAATGGAAAGCGGCTCGACCACCGCGGCTTGGACCATCGTCATGCTATCCGGGATCGCATAACAGGACCGCTCCGGCATCACCAGGTATTCCGCCAACGCCCCCGGCCCCTGCCCAGGGCAAGCCAGGAAGTTTTGGTTCCGGCAGGTGTGTTCCCGCCCTGACCGGCATTGATCGCAATGCCCGCAGGGAATCAGCGGGTCTACCGCCACGCGCTGGCCAACCTTGAGCCGTTTCACTTGCTCCCCGACTCCCACGATGCTTCCCGCGCACTCGTGGCCGGTCCATTCCGGATACTTCACCACCAGCGAGCCGATCCGACCCGTCGTGTAGTAATGCACATCAGACCCGCAAACACCCACTACCCCGATGCGCAAGAGCACACTGTGCGGGTCGCTGAGCACCGGCGCCGCCGTCTCGCGAATCTCCAGTTGTCGAATGCCGGTTAAGAAAGCTGCTTTCATCGAAACTCCTCTTCGGATCTAATACACCATTCTATCAGGGGACGGCGAGGAGCAGAAGGATACAGAGGACTCGACAGCCCGTAGGGGTAGGGCTTGCCCTACCCCGCGCCGATAAATGCCGGGCTGCGGGAGCGGGACACTCCCGCGACAGCAAGCGAGACCCTGACAGGTCGGGGCAGGCTGCCCGCGGTAAGTCCTATGTCGAGCGCCCCGCCGTCACCTTACGAAAAACCGCCGCACGAGCCCCTCGTAGATTGCTCCGCCCAGCAGGCCTCCCGCGCTGGGAGCAAGAATGTAAACCCACCACTCGCTGCCGCGCGGGCCGGGCAGTGCAATGCGCCCCCACCCGGCCCAGTACCCGAGAAGGCGCGGCCCAAAGTCGCGCGCCGGATTCAAGGCGGCCATGGTCAGCGGCCCCCCGAGCATGACCATGGCTGAGACGGTGAGTCCGACGAACAAGGGCGCGAGATTGCTCTTCGGCGCCAGCGGATTGCGGTCGTCACCCACGGCCAGTATGACAAGCAGGAGCACCATGGTCATGATCACTTCGGCCATGAAGGCGGTGGTGGTGGAAACCTTGGCAAGATCCTGAGCTCCCACTCCCACCGACCCGGGATTAGGGTAGTAGCAAGAGAAAACCATCATCAGCTTTTGACTTCCCGGCTGGCCGATTCTTACCCCAAGCTTATTCGCAGCCGGCTGCCAGAATCCTCGGTAGCACCAGAACAGCGCGGCGGCGGCGAGAAATGCCCCTACAGTTTGAGAGAGGATATAAGGAATGATTTTCCATTTCGGGAACTTGCGAACGGCCGCAAAGGCCAGAGTCACCGCAGGGTTGATGTGCGCGCCTGAGACTCCGCCCGTTAAATACACGGCAATCATCACCGCCAGTCCCCAAACCCATGCCACTCCCATAGGGTCATAGCCTCCGACAATGACAGCGGCGGCACCAATGCCCTCTCCCACAAGGATGAGAACAAAGGTTCCCAATACCTCGGCAAGACATTCACCGATGAATTGATTTCTCACAATACGCACGGGTCTCCTTTGCCTGATTTCTGACTCCTGAGTCCTGACTACCCTTCGTGCTTGTTCCCGCGTCAAGCGCTCTCGAGAAACGTCAGGCGGGAAGCAATCGCCTGAATCTCTTCCAGCGAGCGGGAGTTTTCCAACGCCGAGATTTGCACTGCCACATTGCCGATCAGGGTTGCTTCGCTCGGTCCTTTGATGATTTCAAGACCGGTGGCTATGCCGGCCAAGCGATTCAGCGCTTCATTCCTTACGCCGCCGCCCACAATGCACAGGCGGCGGATCGGCTTGCCGGTGCAGGTGCGGATGGCGTTGATCACCTCCGCATAGCGTCTAGCCAGGCTGCGAAAGATAATGCCTGACAATGCCGCGGGGCGGTTCTCCTCGGCGAAGCCCTGGGCTCTTAACTGGGCATTGATTCGCGTCACCATGTTTCCAGGGGCCAGGAAGGTCTTGTCTTCGCTTACATCGAACCAAGGCCCCTCCATTGCCGTGTCCATGCAATGTTCCGCCAACTCTGCCGGGCTCACTTGCAATCCTTGTTCTTTCCATTCTCGGAGGACTTCCTGGAGCAACCACAAGCCGATCACATTGCGCAGAAACCGTATGGTGTTCCCCACCCCGCCCTCGTTTGTGATATTGAACTTATACCCTGGCTCGGAGATCAGGGGCTCTCGAAGCACTGTCCCGACCAGTGACCATGTTCCTGAACTTATGAATGCAAGGTTATCGTGGGGGTGCGGAATGGCGGCAACGGCCGAGCCTGTATCGTGGCAAGCCGGAGCGATAACCTTGACGTTCGAGAGGCCGACTTCACTGCCGATCGCCGCCCGGAGGCTCCCCAGGATTGTCCCGGGAGGCACAATCGGTGGAAACCGATCAAGGCTGAGACCAAAGGCCTCACCAATCTCGTGTGACCAGGATTTTGAAGCGGCGTCCACCAGTTGGGAGTTGGGAGCGTTGGTGTATTCTGCAACAGCTACTCCCGTCATACGAAACAGAAAATACTCCGGTGTGCCCAGCCAGAACCTCGTCCTTTCCCATTCCTCCGGCGACTCTTCCAGATGCGCGAGCAGCCCGTAGAGCGCGTTGATGGGCATGACTTGGATTCCCGTAGTCTCGTAAATCCTCTTTCGCGGAAGGATGGTGAAGGCGCGTTCCATTGCCCGAACCTGGCGCGGATCGCGCAGGGTGTAAGCCGGGCCGATAAGGTCTCCAGCCTTATCCACCAGCAGATACTCCGCGCCCCAACAATCGAGTCCGACACTCTCGACGCGCCCTCCGGTTTCTACAGCGGCGATGCGAAGGCCTTTTAGAACCTCCTGCCAGATTCGCTCAATGTCCCATACAACGTGGCCGCCTTCTTCCTTCGCTTCGTTCGGAAAACGATAGATTTCACGCAAGGCGCCAGTGCTGCCATTCCACTGCCCGAGCACCACTCTCCCGCTCGAGTTGCCGAGGTCGATGGCGATGATGTTCTGGAAGTCAAACATTCAGGTTGCCCCTTTTTACCATCCGGCCCAGATTGATAAAAGATGATTCGTAGCGCGTTACGCGCTTTCCTGTCACCGGACCACGGTGGGTACAACGAATATACGCATTCGAGGTCGAAGTGCAATAGCTTTTTCAGGTTAACAAACCGAGATGATTGTGGATTCAGGGTTTGGGGGGAGGGACGTCTACCATGAACATAAAGGGGAATAAGAACTGGTCTCACTTCGCCGCTAAGTCAAGGTGATTGTCAGTAGGTTGTGGAAGTTCGGCGCTCAATGCCGGTAACGACGACGCGTCGCTCGTCCGGGTATATATCGAAGAAAACGCGCCAATCACCTACGCGACGGCGGAAGCCATCCCGGCCTCCTTTAAGTTTCCGGATGTCGCCCCGGAGGGGATTTTCTTCCATCTCATCGATCGCGGCCCGGAGACGAGCCCGGTCGGTGGGCGGGATACGTTTAAGAGACTTTTGCGTTGGCCCGGCGAGGGCGACGAGCCATAGCTTCTTCTCTGCGGAGTTCATCAAGGGTCACATAATCTCCACGTTCGTAGGCGGCTCTGCCGCGACGAACGGTTCGCAGCTCGGCTGGCGTGGGAGTCTCCTCGGGGCATTGCCCGATCGCGATATACGTGCGGAGCGCTTCACGGACGAGTTCGGAGCGAGTTCGATGCTCCGAGCGCATAGTTTTCTCGACCTGTTCCGCCATCTCAGGCGGGAGTGAGATTGTGATGGTTTGACGTGTTCTCATAGGAATCTGGTGTTGCCCAATAAGACTTCATCTTAGCATGCTTTTGACTTTCCACACCCAGGGCGGCGATTTCGGCCTCGGCCTGCCGCTCCTGGCCCTCGTTCACTCATCGAGCGCGGCGCCTGAGAAAATCGGCCGGCCGGCAAGTGAAACTCGGAAGCCATAGACCGCCAAAGCGAGAACAACTAGGACGCCCAGAATCGTTGAGGCGGCATACCAGTGGGAGAGCTGGATGCTGTTGACGAAATAATGCAAGACGGCGTAAGTCGTGAATAATACCATCAGGCAAAAAAGCCCGAAGCGCATCAGGATGAATATCGTAATTCCCCAAAATACCGCGTGGACCACGGCGTCCACGAGCAGATACCCCTGAGACAAGGCGTGTGAGGCGGTGAAGATGAGAACGAGAGCCGCAGCCGCCACCCAGTCCTTGCGAAGCAAAAGGCGAAGCAGGACAAACAAAAAGAAAAAGGCGAGGGTAACGCTGAGCTCGATAGGGAAAGTCTCCAATAATTGCGCAATCATTCCGCGCGCTCCGAGCAGCGGCTCGAGACTGGTCGTTATCGGTCGGGGCGGGAGCCTCCCAAACCAGCCTTCGGCAATATGTCGAAGCGTGTCCAGGAGGCACGCGCCGGCGACACCCAGCGCGACTCCCATAAGAAGGTTGCGGCCGACCAGGGGATCACGGAACTGCCCGGCCAACACGCGGTTCCAGGAGACGAGCGCGTTGGGCCAGCGGCGCCGCACGAAAGGTTCGAGGCCGATGTAGAGCAGCCAGACAACCGCGGCGAGGAAAAGCGCGACGCTGGTGATGGTTACAAACAACACAATCTCTTCAACGTCGGGAAGGTGGTGAGCCTCAATCCCCCAGGCAAGCGCGAGAATCACCAGAACGAAAACGGCCAGGCGAAAAGCGCCGCGACGGTCGCCGCGCCCCAGCCGCAGATTCCGTCGAGCCAGGAAAACGGCCCCCGCCAGTACCGCCAGGAACAGCCCCAGCGAGATTTCACCGCCGGTCTCTTCCCGCGCAGCGGGCTGATAGTCTTGTATCCGCGAGGGCCGCGTCCACGGCCAAATCAAATCGAAATAAACTGGCTTCCCTCGGTAAGCTGCCGCTTCCACGCGCAACGGCACGCCGGGCCGCCCGGGCGCCGCGCCCGTCCAAGCCGCCCGCGTATCGCTCCACTGGGACGGCGTCCACTCAGAGTCAGCGGGCTTGAACTGCGCGATGTCCAGTCCGGCGGCCTTGAACAGCATCGGCCAGTCGGGCGCCGGAGCCACTCCTCTTAATGGGTCGATTTGGGGAGGCACCCGCTCGAAACGCTCCAGCCGTCCGCCCGGGTCCAGCCATTCGTAAGTCATCCCGGAATAATATCGAGGCGGATCGGCGGGCCCGACAGACCCGGCACTGAGAAGCTCTAGTGGCAAGAGATAACGCGGGCTCTCGCGATACCAGAAGTGGATCGCCGAAGGATTGCCCGACTTCAGTTGTTCCCAGCGATGGGGGGTCTTGTCGTGCTCTTCGATGTATCGCAGATAGTCGTCGTCCTGAAAGAAGCCGGAAGCCGAGTCCACCGGAGGCGCGGTGTAGCCGAATTGCTGGAGCAGTTCGTGCGCCTTCGCGGCCAGAGCGTCGGGAGGATTTGGCAGGGGCACGACCCCGGTTATGTAGACCTTGTCGCTCAGCGCGCAGACGGCGACCAGCCCGATAAGGGCGGAAGCAAGCCACGCCACGGCGACGCGGGGCTGGAGGCCTTCGGTTTCGCCCGCGGCGGCGACA
>Ga0326728_10002587_pt1 | contig 59467 bp, 46 predicted proteins | sample MB3enrmetagenome_FD_207602 | JGI IMG/M metagenome (GOLD analysis project Ga0326728, IMG submission 207602) | Lab enriched peat soil microbial communities from McLean, Ithaca, NY, United States - MB31MN | ecosystem: Environmental > Terrestrial > Soil > Wetlands > Peat | place: USA: New York... | reverse complement strand
GGTGATGGCGGTTACGGGAATGCCCATGGCGCCCTGATCGACGCTGTCGAGGGTGGCCGTGAGGGTTCCGTCTTTGCCGGCAGCGATGTGCAGGGCGAGACGCAGTTCCGTGCCGTCGGCGCTGAGGGTTCCCAGCCAGTCGCCGGCAATGGAGGCCGGGGCGGAGGGGGCCGGTGTTTGAGCGAAGCCGAGCGGAGACAACACCGCCAGCGCCGTGATGAGGAAAATGCGTTTCATGCCTATCCTTTCGCGCCGGGAGCATTTTCTTCGAGCTCTCCGCGCCGTTCCAGTTGTTTGGAATAGAGCAACGAATAGAGGACCGGAGCCGCCGATCCCAGACAGAGAAGTGCGATCGCCGCCAGGTAGAAACCGCTGGCAGCCAGGATGCAGCCGAGCAGGCCGGCCAGCACCATGGCGCGGGCGCCAAAGCGGTGGGTGGCGTTCCAGACGCGCTCGCTGGCCAGCGTCCATGGGGTGCGGATGCCGATATAGAAATTGCGCCGTACTTTGCCCATCAAATTACCGAGAAGTACCATGAGCAGGCAGGCTCCGGCGGTAATCGCCCGTCCCGGATCGATGGCATGCACGGAGGCGGCCCACAGCATCACCGCATGGATATACGCAAGCAGGAGAAGAATGTTCACGAAAATACGGCTGTAGGTCTCCTCGAAGGTGGAGATGCTGAAGCGGCGCGGCGAGAGCCAGGGAAGCAGCGCCGCCAAAAGCAGCAAACCGGCCAGCATTCCGGGGCCAAAAAAGAAAAGCCCGGCGCGGGGTCCGAATCCGTCGGCCTGGCCATGCAGGTTCCAATGCATGGGAACCCGTTCCGGCATGTGGGGATAGAGAACGGCGGTGGCGCCCAGTTCGGCCACGATCAACAGCAGGGCGATGAACAAGAGCTTGCGGGTCATGGTTTCTCACCTTCCTTCCGGTTTTTGTCTCCGACCAGATCCATGGCCCAGGCCATCAGGTCTTCGACCACGGTGGTGTTCAGCCCGTACCAGATCTGCTGGCCTTCGCGCCGGCTGGTGATCAGGTCGGCTTCTTTCAAAATGTTGAAATGATGGGACATGGATGGTTTCGTCATGTCGAATCGCTGGGCCAAGTCGCCGGCGGTCTTCTCTCCCTGGCGAAGCAGGGCGAGGATTTGCCGCCGGGTAGGATCGGCCAGCGCTTTGAAGGCTTCGTTGCTGCTCATGAGATGCTTAGCTGACCTCCTAATTAGAACAATGTCTAAATATAAGCGCGGGAGAATTCTCTTTGTCAAGAGGAAAGCGAAGTTTTTTAGGATGCTGAAGAAGCAGAGCGAGGGATGCGCACGAGGGCATGGACAGTGCGGAGCGTCGGCTACCAGACCGTGCGCGGATAGTGGAGGGCAATTTTCTCGTCGGGCGAGATCAGCCAGGCCAGGCCGTTGGCTTTGGCGTTGGCCACGATGAGCCGGTCGAAGGGGTCGCGGGTCCACCTTTCGTCCAGGGCGACGCTGGCGACGGTGGAGAAGGGAAGATCGCAGAGGCGGAGGCCAAGCTCGAACTCGACTTTGCGCTGAATGTCGCGGGCAGGCTGCTTGATGCGCTCGATCTCGTAAAGATACTCAAGCTCAAGCGAAACCATCGGCGAGTACAACAGGTCCGCCTGTTGCAGCAGACCGTTGACCTTGGGGCCGATATGGTCCAAGCTTCCCTGCGCCAGCCAGACAAGAGCCTGGGTATCGAGATAGGCGATCATGATTTTGCCTGGGTGGGAGTGGGTTCAGAATCTGGTGCAGGACCGAAGTCGCGCTCCCAATCCGCTTCCCAACTGCTGGTCATCTCTGTGAGCAGGGCCGCATCGTTGAGAATCGATTCGCCGGAATTCACGATTTGCAGGGGCGTGATACGGCTGAGGCGATTGACGGGGTTGCCTTCGGGGACGATCTTGACGCGGCGGCCCTTGTGCGTCAACCAGACCTCGTTTCCGGCCAAGGCCTGATCGACGAGAGAAAAGATCTGGCGGCGGAACTGGGTGATGGGGACTTCCATGCACAAAGGATATAGTATGTACGCATAAGAATGTACACTATGTACGCTTCCGGGGAGCATCTTTCGTAATACTGTGCAAGCTGCGCCACAAACGCATACAATCGGGGATTGAAATGGCAAAGACAAAGGAAAAGCTATTCGAGTTGGCCTGTCCCGATTGCGGGACGATGATGAAGATCGACGCCGCTACCGGGCTGCTGGTCAGCCATACCCCGGCGCCGCGCAAACGCATGTTTGAGGATCTGACAGCCGCGGCCCAGGCCATGCGCGAGCAGGACGAGCGCAAGGAATCCATCTTCCGCCAGTCCATGGATGCGGAGAAGAACAAGGAAGACCTGCTGGACAAGAAGTTTGCCGAGGCGCTGCGCAAGGCCAAGGACGCCCCCGAGGGCAAGCCGCTGCGCGAGTTCGACCTGGATTAGGTGGCGAAGCAGGCGAGGAACGGGACCGGTAAAGGTCCGGAAGGAGATCCGATGCAAGTGGTTCCGCTGAAGAGTAGGGAAGAGGAGCAGGCGCAGGCGAGCGCCCGCCAAGACGAACGGTTGGACTGGATGGACGTGGCCGCCGGAGGAGCGCTGCTGGCGGGCGGTCTGCTGTTGCTGGCCGGCAAACGCCGTGCCGGAACGGTTGTGGGCGCTTCGGGCGCCGCGCTGGTCCTGTTCAAGCAGAAGGAGATGGTGGAGAGCTATTGGAAGCAGATTCCCGGCTACATCGACCAGGTGCAGAGCATCGTCGGCCAGGTGCAGGAGGCGGTCGAAGAGATGGAAGAGAAACGGGAGAAGCTGCACACCCTGCTGCACCGGTAATCGAAGGCCGTTTTCCTGGCGGCGGTGTGCGTCCGGACTGGAATGGACGTATGTTTTCAGCAGGAGGGCATGAATGGAAGCCGCGGCCGCATTTCCCATTATTCCTGTGGGCAAGATCCAGAGCTTCGGCCCCTACGGGCCGAAGTACGAGGTGGGCCGCCCTCTGCGCCCTCTCGAGGATGGCGACTGGATGGTCGAGATCACCCTGCTGGAGAGCGGAGAGAAGACGGAGTATCGCCTGGCGCGTCTACGCAATGACCCGGAAGGAATCTAGGGCCTGTTCACACTACCCCGGCGGGTGGCGCTGCTGGCGAAAATCGGGCCAGACAAGGCGGAGGCTGAAGGCTTTGGTGGTTCCAAAGTCGAGGCCGACAACGCCGTATGGCCCGATTTTCGCCGCAGCCCGAAGGGACGGGGCCATTTTTCCCCATCTCTTCGTCCATCGTCGCTAGGATACGCCCGGTATCCGTCGCTCCTCACTCCTCGATCTGGTGAAAATTGGCTCCCGTCGCCGCCCACCGGGGTAGTGTGAACAGACCCTAATCAGTTACGGCGCGCTTCTGTTTCCATCCCGAGCAATATCGCAGAAGGATACGGAAAAATGACGAAAGGTGAATATCTTTCTTTTCTTGGCCATGCCCGAGGCTCGAACGGCGAAGTGCAGACGCAACTCATTATTGCGGAAGCTCTGGGCTTCGGGAAGGAAGAATCCCGGCGTTTCGCGGAGAGCCTTTCCGACGAGGTTGGCCGTATGCTGGTCGTTATGATCAGGAAGTTGAAAAGCTGATCGTTGCGCATTTATTCCCTATTCCCTGTTCCCTCAGTCCCTAGTCCCTAGTTCCCCGCTTCTTCCAACTCCGTTCCCACACGATGCAGTTTCATCACCTTCCATTGGATCCAGTCGAAGAGCAGGTAGACCACCGGGGTGGTGAAGAGGGTCAGCATCTGCGAGACAATCAGCCCGCCGACGATGGCGATGCCCAGCGGCTTGCGCAGTTCCGAGCCAACGCCCATGCCGATGGCCAGCGGCAAGCCGCCGAAGAGCGCGGCCATGGTGGTCATCATGATGGGACGGAAGCGCAACAGGCAGGCCTGATAGATGGCCTCGACCGGCGGCAGGCCCTGGTCGCGCTCGGCCTGCAGGGCGAAGTCGATCATCATGATGGCGTTCTTCTTGACGATACCGATGAGCAGAATGATGCCAATCAGGGCGATGATGGTCAAGCTGGTTCCGGTCAGCATCAGGGCCAGTAGCGCACCCACCCCGGCCGGGGGCAGGGTGGAGAGAATGGTCAGCGGATGAATCAGACTCTCGTAGAGAATGCCGAGGACGATGTAGACCGCCACCAGCGCAGAAAGGATCAGCCAAAACTCGTTGGAGAGGGAGTCCTTGAAGGCCTGGGTGGTGCCTTGGAACGAGGGATGGATGGAGGGCGGCATGTTCATCTCGCGCTGCACCTTTTCCAGCGCGGTGACGGCGTCGCCTAAAGCCATATTGGGGGCCAGATTGAAGGAGAGCGTCACCGCCGGATACTGGCCTTGATGGTTGACCTGGAGCGAGGTGCGCTGCTGGTCAAAGTGCGCGATTGCCGAGAGCGGCACCATCTTTCCGGTCAGCGATTTGACATAGATACCGTTCAGCGAATCCGGACTGAGCTGGTATTGCGGGTCAACCTCCATCACCACGTAGTACTGATTGAGCCCGGTGTACATGGTGGAGACTTCGCGCTGCCCGAAGGCGTCGTAGAGCACCTGGTCGATGGCCAGGGTGGTGATGCCCAAGCGCGAGGCGGTGTCGCGGTCGATAGTCAGATTGGCGGCCAGACCCTGATTCTGCTGGTCGGTGGAGACGTCGCGCACCTCCGGCATGGCTCTCATGCGAGTGAGCAGTAGCGGCGCCCAGGTATTCAATTCGTTCAGATTTTCGTCCGAGAGCGTGTACTGGTATTGCGCGGCGCCGCCGCGGGCGCCGATCTGGATGTCTTGCTGGGCCTGGAGGTAGAGAATGGCGCCAGGAACGCTGTTGAGCTTTTTGCGCAGTCGGTTGATTATTTCGCCGGCGGAGACGCGGCCTGGCCGCTTGTCGAGATCCTTGAGGGCGACGAACATGTTGCCAGTATTGTTGCTGCCGCCGCCGGGACCACCACCGCCGGCGAAGGCAGTGACGGACTTGACCGCCGGATCTTCCAGGACCATCTGGGCCAGGGTCCGCTGTTTATCGCGCATGGCGGGGAAGCTGATGTCCTGCGCGGCCAGTGTGCGGCCGCCCATGCGTCCCGTGTCTTGCTGGGGAAAGAAATCCGTGGGCACGATGAAGAAGAGGTAAACATTCAGCGCCATGGTGCAAAGAAGAACACAGAACACTAGCACGCGATGGCGCAAAACCCAGCGCAGTCCCATCGCGTATTCGCCATGCATCCACAAAAATCCGTGTTCGGTGGCGCGATAGATGCGGCCGTGGCGGGCTTTGTCGTGGGGCTTGAGGAACTGCGCGCAGAGCATGGGCGTGGTGGTCAGCGAGACCAGCAGCGAGACCGCAATGGCCACGCTCAAGGTCACCGCGAACTCGCGGAAGAGCTTGCCCACAATGCCGCCCATCATCAGGATGGGGATGAAGACGGCGATCAGCGAGGTGCTCATGGAGAGTACGGTGAAGCCGATCTCCTTGGAGCCTTTCATCGCTGCTTCATAGGGATTCATGCCCATTTCGAGGTAGCGGGTGATGTTCTCGATGACCACGATGGCGTCGTCTACCACGAAACCGGTGGAGATGGTCAGCGCCATTAACGAGAGGTTATCGATGGTATAGCCCAGCAGGTACATCACCCCGAAAGTGCCCACCAGCGAGAGGGGCACGGCGATGGAGGGGATAATGGTGGCCCACACCTCGCGCAGGAAGAGGAAGACCACCAGCACCACCAGGAGCACGCTGATGCACAGCGAGAGTTCCACGTCGCGCACGCTGGCGCGGATGGTGGTGGTGCGGTCCACGGCCACATCGATCTTGACGGTGGGCGGAATGGAGGCCTGCAAGTGCGGCATCTCGGCCATGACGGCATCCACGGTGGAGATGACGTTGGCCCCGGGAATCTTGAAGATGACGAGGAGGATCGCGTCCTTGAGCTGGCCCGGCGGCCCTTTGTCGGGATTGATGCCGCCGACGCCGGCGGTGTGCAGGTCGGCGACGCCGTCAACAATGGTTCCCAGGTCGGAGACGCGCACCGGGGCGCCAGTTTGCGGGTTATAGCCGGCGATGATGGGGGCGTAGTCCCTGGCCTTGAAGATCTGGTCGTTGTCGTTGATCAGCCAGCGATGATCGCTGTCTTGAAAGCTGCCCTTGGGGCGGTTGGCATTGGCGCCGGCCAGCGCCGTGCGCACCGCTTCCAGGCCGATACCATTGCTGCCCAACTGCATGGGATTCAGTTCGACGCGCACCGCGGGGCTGGAACTGCCGCCCACAAAGACTTGCCCTACGCCCTGAATCTGCGCGATCTTCTGCGCCAGAATGGAGTTGGCCATGTCGTAAATCTGAGGCTTGCCCAATACATCCGAGGTCAAGGTGAGAATCAGGATGGGCGCTTCGGCGGGATTGGCCTTGCGGTAACTGGGATTCTGCGGCAGGTAAGAGGGCAACTGGCTGCGCGCAGCGTTGATGGAGGCCTGTACGTCGCGGGCGGCAGCGTCGATGTTGCGATTGATGTCGAATTGCAGCGAGACTGAAGCCGCGCCCAATGAGCTGGACGAGGTCATCTGGTTGACGCCGGCGATGCGCCCGAACTGGCGTTCCAACGGCGTGGCCACGGCCGAGGCCATGGTCTCGGGACTGGCGCCGGGCATGCCCGCGCTGGAACTGATGACCGGGAAGTCCACATCCGGCAGCGAAGCAACGGGCAGCAGCGAGTAGGCCACCGCGCCGGCCAGCAACAGGGCCGCGCTGAGCAGCGAAGTGGCTACCGGGCGCCGAATGAAGAGTGCGGACAGATGCATCGATTAGCCCCTAGTTTCTAACTGTCAGCTTCCAGCCAAAAGCTGTTTTCCGTTCCTTTGAAACGATCGCCAGTTGCGGTTGGTGGCTTTCCACGGTTGAGTTTCGAGGCATCCCACCCTAGCCGCAAAAACAAGAACGCGGCGAGGGTGGGGCACCCATTTCAGTGGGAAGTTGCGGAACCTGCGCGCACGGGCTGTTCCCTTGTTCCCTAGTCGGCGTGAGCCACGTCTTCCGTGAAGCCCTGTTCCAGTTCATGGCGGCGCATCCACTTGGCCAGTTTGTCGAAGTACAGGTAGGTCACGGGAACGGTAAAGAGGGTAAGCAACTGCGACAGCAGCAGTCCGCCGACGATGGCGATGCCCAGAGGCTTGCGCAATTCTGCGCCCACGCCGCCGCCCAGCCACAGCGGCAGTCCGCCCAGCAGCGCGGCCATGGTGGTCATCAAGATAGGCCGGAAGCGCAGCAAGCAGGCGCTGAAAATCGCCTCTTCGGCGGTCTTGCCTTCCTCGCGCTCGGCTTGCAACGCGAAGTCGATCATCATGATGGCATTCTTCTGCACGATGCCGATCAGCAGGATGATGCCGATCAGCGCAATCACGCTGAACTCGGTGTGGGTAATCATCAGCGCCAGCAGCGCCCCCACGCCCGCCGAGGGCAGCGAAGAGATGATGGTGATGGGGTGGATATAGCTCTCGTAGAGCACGCCCAACACGATGTAGACGGTGATCAGCGCGGCCAGAATGAGCAGCGGCTCGTTGCTCAGCGAGGTCTGGAAGGCGGCGGCCGTGCCCTGGAAGCTGGCGTTGATGCTGGCCGGGATGCCGATATTCTTCTCCACGCGGTTGACGGCATCGACGGCGTCGCCCAACGCCTTGCCCGGCGCCAGGTTGAAGCTGACCACGGTGGAGGGGAACTGGCCCTGGTGGCCGATGGCCAGCAGGGTGCGGGTTTGCTCCCAGTGCGCCACCATACTCAGCGGCACCTGCGTGCCGGAAGCAGATTTCACGAAGAGGTTGTTGAGGGTGGTGGGATCGGTCTGGAAGTTCTTGGCTACTTCCATCACCACGTGGTATTGATTCAACTGGGTGAAGATGGTCGAGACCTGGCGCTGTCCGAAGGCGTCGTAGAGGGTGTTGTCTACGTCGGCCATGGCGATGCCCAGGCGGGCGGCGGTATCGCGGTCGATCACCAGTTGCGCGCCCAGCCCCTGATCTTGCAAATCGCTGGCCACGTCGGTGAGATCCTTGTCCTTGGCCAGTTCCTCGACCAGTTTGCGGGTGTAGGTGGCCAGCTCTTTTTGGTCGGGATCTTCGAGCGAGTATTGGAACTGAGTCCGGCTGACGCGATCTTCCACGGTCAGATCCTGCAGCGGCTGCAGGAAGAGTTGGATGCCGTCCACCGCGGCCAGTTTGGGTTGCAGGCGGCGGATCACGTCGGTGGCGGAAAGCTTACGCTCGTCCAGCGGCTTGAGGTTGATCTGGATGCGGCCGGAGTTCAGGGTCGTGTTGTTGCCGTCCACGCCGATGAACGAGGAGATGTTGTCCACGGCCGGGTCTTGCAGCAGAATGTCGACGAGTTTTTGTTGGCGTTCGGCCATGCTGGTGAAGCTGACCGTTTGCGGCGCCTCACTGATGCCCAGCACCACGCCCGTATCCTGCACCGGGAAGAAGCCCTTGGGGATGATGACGAACAGCAGCACGGTGGCGACGAAGGTAGCGATGGTGACCATCAGGGTGGCGAAGCGATGGCGCAGAATCACCCTTAAGCCGCGGCCGTAGGAGGCGATGATGCGGTTGAAGATGTCTTCCGACCAGTGGTAGAAGGCCGACTGGCTGGCTACTTTCTTGTCCTTGAGAATGCGCGAGCACATCATCGGCGTCAGGGTCAGCGAGACCACTGCCGAGACCAGAATCGTAACCGCCAGCGTCACGGCGAACTCGCGGAAGAGACGGCCCACCACGTCGCTCATGAAGAGCAGCGGGATAAGCACGGCGATCAGCGAGATGGTCAGCGACATGATGGTAAAGCCGATCTGCTCGCTGCCCTTGAGCGCGGCCTTCATGGGGCTCATGCCCTCTTCGATGAAGCGCGAGATGTTTTCGATCATGACGATGGCGTCGTCTACCACGAAGCCCGTCGAGATGGTCAAGGCCATCAGGGTGAGATTGTTCAGCGAGTAGCCCAGCAGGTACATCACGCCGAAGGTGCCCACGATGGAGAGTGGCACGGCGACCGAGGGAATGATGGTGGCAGCCAGATTGCGCAGGAAGAGGAAGATGACCATCACTACCAGGGCGATGGTGAGCCCCAGTTCGAACTCGACGTCCCTGACCGAGGCGCGGATGGTGACGGTGCGGTCGGTGAGTACCTTGACCTGCACCGAGGCCGGCAAGCTGGTCTGCAACTGCGGCAGCAGCTTGTGAATGCGATCGACGACGGCGATGATGTTGGCGCCTGGCTGGCGCTGAATGTTGACGATGACCGCCGGCTGGCGATCCATCCAAGCGGCCTGCTGCGAGTTTTCCGCAGCATCCACAATCGTGGCCACATCGGAGGCGCGCACCGCGGCGCCGTTGCGGTAGGCGACGATCACCGGCTTGTAATCGTCGCTGGCCAGCAACTGGTCGTTGGCGCCGATGGTGAAAGATTGGCGGTTGCCGTTCAGCGTGCCCTTGGCCTGATCCACATTGGCCGTGGAGAGCGCGGTGCGCAGATCTTCCATGCTCAGGCTGTAGGCGGCCAGTTGGGTGGGATTGGCCTGAATCCGTACCGAGGGCTTCTGCCCGCCGGCGATAGAGACCAGGCCCACGCCGGTAACCTGGGAGACCTTTTGCGCCAGGTTGGTGTCGGCGGCGTCTTCGACCTTGTCCAAAGGCAGCGAGTCGGAGGTCAGCGCCAGGGTCATGATGGGCGCGTCGGCGGGATTCACCTTGCTGTAGATGGGTGGATTGGGCAGATCGGTAGGCAAGAAGCTGTTGGCCGCGTTGATGGCCGCCTGCACCTCCTGCTCCGCCACATCGATGTTCTCGTCCAGGTTGAATTCCAGGGTGATGACCGAGCCGCCGCCGCTGCTGACCGAAGTCATTTGCTTGAGGCCCGGCATCTGGCCGAACTGGCGCTCCAGCGGAGCGGTCACCGAGGAGGCCATGACCTCCGGACCGGCGCCGGGATAGAAGGTCTGCACCTGGATGATGGGGTAATCCACCTCGGGCAGGGCAGAGATGGGCAACTGCTGGTAGCCCACGAAGCCCGCCAGCAAAATCGCCGCCATCAGCAGCGAAGTGGCTACCGGGCGCAGAATAAATGGCCGGGAGGGACTCACTGCTGCTCCTTCTTCGCGGGTTTGCCTTGGTGGTCGGCGGAGGTGTGGGCTGCCGCGCCCGGGGAAACACCGTTGGCGGGGGGGGCAAAGAGACCGGACCCGGAGGGAACGCCCTGGCTGCTGTGTTGATGGGCCTGGCTCACCGTCACCCCCTGGTTGGGCCGCAAGCGGTCGGCCCCGTCCACTACGACCTTTTGCCCGGGGGTCAGGCCGCTATCGAGAATCGTGAGTTGACCTTCTGCCAGAGCAATCTGGACTGGTTGCAGCTTGGCGGTGGAAGCGCCCTTGGCGTCGGTCTCCACCACCCACACAAACGAACCCTGCTGCCCCGTCTGGATGGCTGCCGAGGGAACAACCAGCGCCTTGGGACGGTTCTCCAAAACCAGATGGATATTGACAAACTGGTTGGGGAAGAGGGCCTGATCCTTGTTGTCGAAGACGGCCTTGAGCTTGTCGGTCCCGGTGGTGGTGTCGATCTGGTTGTCGGCGGTCATGAGAATGCCGCTGGCCAGCTTTTGCGTGTCGCCGCGGTCGTAGGCGTCCACTGGCAGGCGTTTCTCCGCGGCTAGTTTGTGCAGCACTTGGGGCAGTTCGTTCTCGGGCAGCGTAAAGTACACGGCGATGGGCTGGAACTGGTTGATGACCACCAGGTTGGTGGTGTTGGCGGTGATGATGTTGCCGGGATCTACCAGGCGCAGGCCAATCTTGCCGCCGATGGGCGACTGAATCGAGCACCAGCTCAGTTGCAACTGGGCATTCTCGATGGCCGCCTTGTCGGCTTCGATAGCGCCCAGGTACTGTCCCTGGTTGGCCTCGTCGGCGTCCAGCACCTCCTTGGAGGTGACGCCCTCATCGTAAAGCGCCTTGTAGCGCCGGTACTCCGCCTGGGCGTTCTTGAGTAGGGCCTGGTCGTGGGCCAGTGTCCCCTTGGCTTGGTCCAGCGCCGCCTGATAGGGCTTGGGATCGATGTTCAGGATGGTCTCGCCGGGGCGCACATTCTGGCCTTCGGTGAACTTGACCGGCAGCAGTTCGCCGCTGACCCGTGCCTTGATGGTCACGCTCATGTAGGGCGTCACCGTACCCAGCGCGGTCAGAAAGACGGGCATGGGCCGCTCTTCGGCAGCCGCTACCTGCACCGGGACGGGCCGGCCCAGCACCGCCGCCGCTTGATCCACAGCCAGTTTTTTGGCCGCTTGCTGGTTTTCGTACATCTTCCAGACGGCCAATCCCAAGGCTCCCAGCAGCACCAGGTAAACGACAATGCGAACCCAGGAGGTCTTGTGGGCATGGGGCTGTTCGAAAGCTTGGTTGAAGGGCGATTGCGGCTGCGGCGTTTCTTCAATGGACATGATGTCGATTCCCGTCGTTGTGGTGTGAATGCCCGCGCCGGGCATTGGTGCGGCGCTAACGGCCAGCCGGGCGCCCGGTCTTGTTGGTTCAAAAGCGTCAGCTCAAAACCGTCCGCCTCTACCTCTGCCTGTCTAAATCCGACGGAAAGGGCGGTTTTGGCGCTTGACGCGGTTTGCGTTTGCCGGCGGAGATCCTTGCTGTCTCGCGAGCTTCACCGGCAGGCAGCGAGACGCGATTATTGTAAGCGACGCGGGGCTTAGCCGGATGCAGCTACGTTCCGCCTGCTCTCTTCTATCATCCGCGATTTCTGTCGGGTTCAGTTCATCTTAAGTTTCCCTGGCGGCATAATAGTGGGGAAGGGTGCAAATCTGAGGGCGGAGGAGTTAGAGCTGCTTCTAACTATATGGTCCGCTTTGCTTGCTGTAACTTCCGGCTTTTTCCCGCGGTATGGACCTGCCGATCGGAGCGTTCGGTTTACACCGCACACGAAAGCGCCAGGACCGATTTTTTCAATGGCGCGGTCTGACTGCGCTATTCTCGACCTACGGGATCGGGGGCGAGCGGGAGATTGGCAATGAGCCTCCCTTAACCCGGCCCAGGAGTGAGTACCTGCCCTATGTGGATTGTCCGGCTGGCGCTGCGGCGGCCTTATACGTTCGTCGTCTTCGCGTTGTTAATTCTGATCCTTGGCGTCTTCAGCATCCTCCAGATGCCGACGGACATCTTTCCCAATATCGACATCCCGGTGGTCACCGTGGTGTGGAACTTCAATGGCCTCTCCGCCCAGGAGATGTCCACCCGTATCGTCACCAACAGCGAACGCGGCCTGACCACCACGGTCAATGACATCGAGCACATCGAGTCGCAGTCGCTGAACGGGGTTGGGATCATCAAGGTCTTCTTCCAGCCGCATGTCAACATCGGCAGCGCGGTGGCGCAGATTACCGCCATCTGCCAGGTACAACTGCGCAGCCTGCCGCCGGGGACCACCCCTCCCTTCATCATTCAATACAACGCCTCCAGCGTACCGGTACTGATGCTGGGTCTGAGCGGCAAGGGGCTCAACGAGCAGCAGTTGAACGATCTGGCCACGAACAACGTGCGCACCCAGTTGGCCACCGTCGAAGGCGCCCAAACGCCCTTTCCTTACGGCGGCAAACTGCGCCAGGTGCAGGTGGATCTGGATCTTCATGCACTTCAGGCCAAGGGGCTTTCCCCTGTGGATGTGGTCAATGCCGTCTCCGCGCAGAACCTGATCGCACCCTCCGGCACCATGAAGATCGACCGCTACGAGTATGCGGTGGAGACCAATTCCGCGCCCCAGGCGATCGACGAGCTGAACAACCTGCCCATTCGCACGGTCAATGGCGCCATGATCTACATCCGCGATGTGGCTCACGTGCGCGACGGCAATCCGCCGCAGAACAACATCGTACGTGTTGACGGGCAGCGCTCCGCCTTGATGAGCATCATGAAGACCGGATCGGCCTCCACGTTGGAGATCATTGCGCACATCAAGGAAATCCTGGCCAGCCCGGCCCTGAAGGGGCAATTGCCTCCACAGTTGCTGATCAATCCCTTGAGCGATCAGTCGATCTTCGTCCGCGGTGCCATCAACGGGGTAGTGCGCGAAGCGGTCATCGCCGCCTGCCTGACCGCCATCATGATTCTGGTCTTTCTGGGCAGTTGGCGCTCCACCATCATCATTGCCGTCTCCATTCCGCTTTCCATTCTCTGCTCGTTGATCGTACTCAGCGCCCTGCACGAGACCATCAACATCATGACCCTGGGCGGCCTGGCGCTGGCCGTGGGCATTCTGGTCGACGATGCCACGGTGGCCATCGAGAACATCAATCGCAATCTGGAGGCCGGCAAGGAACTGGAGCAGTCGATTCTGGACGGTTCGGCGCAGATCGCCATTCCCGCGCTGGTCTCCACGCTGGCCATCTGCATCGTCTTCGTGCCCATGTTCCTGCTTAGCGGCGTGGCACGCTATCTGTTTGTGCCCATGGCCGAGGCGGTGGTCTTCGCCATGCTGGCCAGCTATCTGCTCTCGCGAACCCTTGTGCCCACCATGGCCAAGTATTTGCTCAAAGAGCACGACGACGCCGAGACGGAGCGGAGACGTGTCAGCCGCAATCCGTTTGTTGCCTTTCAGCGAGCTTTTGAGCGCGGGTTTACAGGCTTCCGCAACGTCTACCTGCGTCTGCTCACCCTGTGTGTCGATCATTCCGCGGTTTTTATCGCCCTGTTCCTGATATTCGCGGCGGGCTCGGTGGCGCTGCTGGCGCCGCAGTTGGGCCAGGATTTCTTCCCCTCGGTCGACTCCGGCCAGTTCAAGATCCATGTCCGTGCCCGCACCGGGACCCGCATCGAAGAGACCGCAGCGCTTTGCGACAGCATCGATGCCACCATCCGCGCAGCGGTTCCGGCCAAGGAAATTGTCACCATCGTCGATAACATCGGCTTGCCCAACTCCAGCCTGAATCTCTCCTACTCCACCTCCGCCCCCATCGGACCCGGCGACGCCGACATCCAGGTCCAGTTGAGCGAAGATCACCGCCCCACGACGGAGTACGTCGAGCGCCTGCGCGGGATACTGGCCAGCCAATATCCCGGCGTCACCTTCTATGTGCTGCCGGTAGACATCGTCACCCAGATTCTCAACTTCGGCCTTTCCGCGCCCATCGACATACAGATCGTCGGACCGCGCCTGGAGGAGAATCGCGCCCTCGCTGCACGCGTGCTGGACGAGATTCGTTACGTCCCCGGCGTCGCCGACTCGCGCATTCAGCAGCCCTTCAACTATCCCAAGATGATGGTCGATGTGGACCGCACCCGCGCCCAGGCGGTCGGCTTTACGCAAAAGGACGTGGCGACCAGTGTGCTGGTGGCGCTGAGCGGTAGTTTCCAGACCACCCCCAGCTTCTATCTCGATCCCAAGTCTGGCGTGACCTACAACGTCGCCGTCATGGCGCCGCAATACCAGATCGATACGCTGGACGCGCTGCGCAGCCTGCCGGTGACCGGTGCACTTGCGGCGCTGCCAGCGTCGACATCGCCCGCCACCGGCGCGCCCGGCGCCGCCAGCCCGGTGCAGGTGCTGGGCAACATGGCTTCCATCGCGCCCGGAGTCGAGTTGGGAACCGTCAGCCACTACGATGTGCAGCCGGTTATCGACATCTACGCCAACGTCGACGGAACCGACCTGGGCTCGGTGACGGGCAAGATGGAGAAGATCATTGCCCGGCACGAGAGCGAACTGCCGCGTGGCTCGCATTTCATCCTGCGCGGGCAGAGCGAAACCATGAAGACTTCCTATCGGGGTCTATTGATCGGCCTGGCCTTCTCCATTCTGCTGGTCTACCTGTTGATCGTGGTTAACTTCCAGTCCTGGCTGGATCCCTTCCTGATTATTGCCGGGCTGCCGGCGGCGCTGGCGGGGATTGTCTGGTTCCTCTTCCTCACCAATACCCGCCTCAGTGTGCCCGCGCTTACCGGGGCCATCATGTGCATGGGCGTGGCCACGGCCAACTCCATCCTGGTGGTCAGTTTCGCCCGCGAGCAGTTGGAAGTGCTGGTGGGCGACGCCCGCAAGGCTGCCCTCAATGCCGGCTTTGTCCGCCTGCGCCCGGTGCTGATGACCGCCCTGGCCATGATTATCGGCATGATTCCCATGGCCCTGGGCCTGGGCGACGGCGGCGAGCAAAATGCTCCGCTGGGCCGTGCCGTCATTGGCGGCCTGCTGCTGGCCACCGTGGCCACGCTGTTCTTTGTCCCCGCTTGCTTCTCGACTGTGCACGGCTTTCTGGAACGCCGTCGCCGAGCTGCACTGAGCGCGGAGATCACCGCAACCTTCGACGAATTCGACGACCGGCTCGAGTAGCCCTCGGAGTAATCCTTCATGAGCAACGCATCCAATCCGCATTCGCAGTCCGCATCCCAGCCGGTCGCGCACCCGGTGACGCAGCCGATCGAAGAGCACGAGAGCGCTCCCGAGCTAGCGCCCGTCTCGGCGCGCAAAGCCGTAGTCGGCGTCGGCATCGTTCTGCTCTTGGCCGCAGCGCTGGCCAGCCTGGGCATTCTGCGCCGCCACTCCGCCGCCATCGTCCTGGCCGAGCGCACCACCGAACTGGCCCCGCCCACGGTGCTTACCGCGCCCGCCAAACTGGGTGCGCCGGTGAGTAGCTTCGTGCTGCCCGGCAATGTGACCGCTTACACCGATGCGCCCATCTACGCCCGCACCTCGGGGTATTTGACGCATTGGAACTTCGACATCGGTTCCAAGGTGAAGAAGGGCGCGCTGCTGGCCGAGATTGCAGCGCCGGAGGTCGATCGTCAGATACAGCAGGCGGAGGCCGACCTGGCCACCGCCCAAGCCAACGCCAACAATGCCCGCCTCCAGGCCGAGCGCTACTCCGGGCTGGTGCAGTCCAATGCCGTTTCCCGTCAGGACACCGACGCCTACGTGAACCAGGCCAGCGCCACCGCCGCCGCCGTTCGCTCCGCCCAAGCCAACCTGCAACGGGTGCGGGAGTTGCAGTCTTTCGAGAAGGTCTACGCTCCCTTCGACGGGGTGGTAACCGCGCGCAGCGTCGATACCGGCCAACTCATCGATCCCGGCGCGGGCAAGGAACTCTTTCGCCTGCAAGCCATCCAGACCCTGCGCGTCTACGCCAACCTGCCCCAGCTCTACTCGGCGAACATTCGGCCCGGCACCAAGGTGGATCTGACCTTTGCCGAGCACGCCAACAAGACCTATCAGGGAACGCTGGTGCGCACCGCCGACGCCATCGATCCCGCCAGCCGCACGCTGCTGGTGGAGATCGATGTGGACAACCGCTCCGGTGAACTGATGCCCGGCTCCCTGGCCCAGGTGCACTTCAAGACGCCCTCGGCCGGATCCAGCTTCATTGTTCCCGTCTCTGCACTGATCTTCCGCAAGGATGGCCTGCGCGTGGGCACGGTGATCAAAAACAGCCAGGGAACCGTCGCCAGCCTGCTTTCCGTGACCATTGGCGAGGACGACGGCGCCACGGTACAAATAATCAGCGGATTGGGTGCAGCCGACCAGGTGATTCAGAATCCCCCTGACTCCCTCATCGAAGGCCAGCGAGTCACGGTAGTCGCCCCAGCGGAACACGCGGCGGGAGGCAAATAGTTATGCCTCAGCGCACCGAGAATGACTGGGTTTTGAAGGGGCACGGCTTTAGCCGTGCCGATGAAGCGCCAAAAACATTTACGGCTTTAGCCGCCGAGGGAAAGGGCATGCAGAAAGGTTTCTTCCCTCAGGGGCTAAAGCCCAAAGCTCTGCTGGAAGTCCCATCGGCACGGCTGAAGCCGTGCCCCTTCAACGCAAGGAAAACTCTGGAACCAGTGAGTCTTGCGATCATTGCGTTGGCGACTGTTCTTCTTGGCGGCTGCAAACCCGTCGGTCCGGACTATAACCGTCCCGCCTACCAGGCTCCCGCGTCCTACAAGGAAACCGGCGCGTCGACCGTTCTCGTCCCCCCACCCAGCCCGGTCGCGGGTGGCTGGCAGCCTGCCACGCCTTCCGATGGCCTGCTGCGCGGCAAGTGGTGGGAGATCTACAACGATCCCCAGCTCAACCGGCTCGAAGAGCGCATCGACCCCTCCAATCAGACCCTGCGCCAAGCGGCGGAGTCCTATCTGGCCGCGCATGAGCAAGTGGTGGCGGCGCGCTCCGGGCTGTTGCCCACGCTCTCAGCCGGATTGTCTTCCAACCGTGAGCGGCCTTCGGTGAACGGAACCTCCTACAACTCTGCCCGCCCCAACGCATACAGCGACAACATGATCGCCGGGCAGGCCAGTTGGGAGCCCGATCTCTGGGGCCGGGTGCGGCGCACGGTCGAGGCCGCCCGCTCCAATGCCCAGGCCAGCGCCGCCGATCTGGCCAGCATCGGACTCAGCCTGCACGCCGAATTAGCCGCCGACTACTTCCAATTGCGCGGCCTCGATGCCCAAATCAAACTGCTCGACGCCACCGTAATCAGCCTGGAGGGCCAACTCGATTTGACCCAGCGCCGTCTCTCCGGAGGAGTAGGAACGGAAGCCGATGTGGCCCAGGCCCGCACCCAGCTTGAAACCGTTCGGGCCCAGCGCGTCGATCTCGACGCCGCCCGCTCCCAGTTCGAGCACGCCATTGGAACGCTGGCCAATCTCGATCTGGAGGGATTCAGCATTCCCGTTTCGCCGCTCCAGGGAGCCCTGCCGCAGATTCCTCTGGGCCTGCCCTCGCAACTTCTCGAACGCCGTCCCGACATTGCCGCCGCCGAGCGCCGCGCCGCCGCCGCCAACGCCCAGATCGGCATTGCCGCCAGCGCCTTCTATCCCAATATCAGCCTGGGAGCGGCCGGCGGCTTCGAAAGCACCCACGCCGGCACCTGGATTCAAGGGCCCAGTTCGCTCTGGTCTTTAGGCGCCCAGGCAACCCAGTTGCTCTTCGATGCCGGGCAGCGCCGCGCCTACAGCGACGAAGCCCGCCACGCATACGAGGCCCAGTCCGCCGCCTACAAGGCCACGGTCCTCGCCGCCTTTCAAGGCGTGGAGGATCAGCTCTCCAGCTTGCGCATTCTGGAACAGGAATGCGGCGTAGAACAGGGGGCCGTGGCCAGCGCCCAGCACTCGTTGGCTCTCTCGAATCAGCGCTATCAGGGCGGCGTCAGCAGCTACCTGGAGGTTCTCACCGCGGAGACCGCCCTGCTGCAGAACCAGCGCACGGCCACGGATCTGCAAACCCGGCAGTTCGTAGCCAGCGTGGGGCTGGTGCGGGCTCTGGGCGGCGGCTGGAATGCGACCCAGTTGCCGAAATAGGGGAATTGCGACGGTATATCCAGCCCGCAAATACGGGCGCTGCGTACCCATCCTTACCGCGTTCTTTGCGGTAAGGATGGAAAATCGCAAATCGCGATGGTCCTGTTCAGCAGGAGCAGTGGGGATAAGTTAGCGGTGCAGAGCGGCGATTCCCGTCCCAGCCCTCAGCGTCCGGAGCTGCCGAAACCTTTGGCGGCGCGTGCCGAATCTTCCAGGTCGTCGACGGCCATCACCGCTCCAGTCAGAACCGGGACAGGAATCATCTGGGCGATCTTCTCGCCGGGCAGGATGGCGATGGAAGCAGCGCCCAGGTTGGTCATCAGCACCAGAATCTCGCCGCGGTAGCCGGCATCGATCACCCCGCCGGTGGTGGCCAGGCCACGGGCGGCCATCGAAGAGCGGTCTCGGACGAGCAAGCCCAGCGGATCGCCGCTGAGCGGGTGGCGGGCTTCGACGGCAATGCCGGTACGCAGGCGGACAGTGGTTTGCGGAGGAAGCACAGCATCCTCCAGGGCGAAGAGGTCGTAGCCCAGATCCTCGCCGGGATGGGCGACGACCGGAGCACGGGCTCCGGTTTCCAGCAGTTTTACTCGCAGCATTCTTTCATCCTACGGGGTGGCGGCGGCAGGCGGCGTTGTCAGGCTTACTGCCCCCCTGATTTCCCGGTTTCACGGCTCGCAGTCTCTCGTTTTTCGTTCCCTGGTTCCCATGTCCCCAGCTTCTAAAAGATGGTCAGCCCCGGGCGGGAAGTTTCCCGACCGGGGCTGTCATGTTGCTATGAGGCGATTCGGCAAGAGGAACCTGTAAGCCGAATTCTGTCGTGTGCGGTCATTCGTCTAGACGCCGCGTTGCCGCGGACGTTCATCAGCGACCTACCCGGAGGTTTCGGCAAGTGCTTGAGCCGCCTGGGCGTACCGGGCCGGTACGCGGCGCGGCCTGACTCTTGGCCGGCGCCTCCCTCCCTATTTGGTCTTGCTCCGTGTGGGGTTTACCCTGCCACCGGCCTTACGACCGGCGCGGTGCGCTCTTGCCGCACCTTTTCACCCTTACCCCGGCGCGGACTGGCCGTCCAGGCGAACCTTTCGGGCTTTTCCGGGGCGTCCTAGCGCGTCGTGAAGGCGCGTTAGGGTTAGCCGAGGCGGTTTGTTTTCTGTGGCACTGGCCGTCCATGGGCCTTGAAGCCCACGTCCCGGACGTTATCCGGCACACTGCCCTGCGGAGTTCGGACTTTCCTCCCCCGGAGCACCGTGCTTGCGCACAGGCCCCGGCAGCGACCGCCCGGTCCTCCTGCCAGTGGCTAGTGTATCCCAAATCCGGTTCAATGGTAGCGCCAGGAATCCGGGCGCAGACTCCCGTGATGCTCGTCTCTCCGACTTCGAATTCGAGATCCGGTCAGCTTTCTTTTTGAATTGCGTCCTGCACCGCCGCAATTTGCTGACGAAGTCCCTGCATCCTTTCCGTTACCACTGTCCAAACGAGTTCGAGATTGATAAAGAAGTAGCCATGCGTGATGCGGTTGCGCATGGCGTAGATGTCGAGCCAGGGAAGCTGGGGATAAGCGGATTGCAGATTCGGCAAACATTCCATGAGATTTCTGGTTGCTTCGCCAAGGATTTCAATATTCCGCAGCACTGCATCTTGAACCAACGAATCCCGGATGAAGCGTTCTCGCGTCATCTCCGGGTGTATGGCGGAATCCGGTCGCACGCTTGGAGCAGATGCTCGATGTAGTCTGGAGCGCACAAATCAGAAATTCGGATTTCTCGCTTTATTACGGCAAAGCCTCGGCAACGACGCGCTTTCGAAACTTGGGCGGCTGGTCGCCTGGGTTGAGCAGGTCTACTCGAAGCTGTACCGCATTTTCAATCAAACTTTGTGCTCGCGCCACATGCAAAAGGCTGGTCTCAGGCGAAGGATCGACCAGCAGGTCCAGGTTGCTGCCGTCTTGGTCGTCGCCGTGGAGAACGCTGGCGAAGACGCGCGGGTTGCTCATGCCGACCTGCTTAACAAGCTGGCGGATGGTCTCCAGAGGCTGCGGAAATGCCTTGGAGGGGCGCATGGCGGTTCCTTCTTCGTTTGCCTCCAGATTATTGCCGCATCAGCGGGCCCGGCAGAGAATCCGCGCCGGCAGCGCCGCTACAATCGAATCCATGATCCAGTATCTGTATCTGGGGCGGGTGGAGTACGACCAAGGGCTGCGGCTGCAAGCGGAGATTGCGGCCTGGCGCTACCAGGGGCGAGTCGGTAACGTGCTGCTGCTGCTGGAGCATCCCCCGGTGCTGACGCTGGGGCGCAATGCCGACCGCGCCAACGTGCTGGCCTCCGCCGAACGACTGGCGGTGCGGGGCGTGACTCTGCACCAGACCAACCGCGGCGGGGATGTGACCTATCATGGCCCGGGGCAGTTGGTGGGCTACTCCATCTTCGATCTGCGCTCGATGCGCACCTCCACAGGCGCGCGCATGGGGCCGGTGGATTTTGTGCGGCGCATGGAAGAGGTGCTGATTCGGGTGTGCGGCACCTTCGGGCTGCGCAGCGGCCGGATTGCCGGGTTGACCGGGGTGTGGTGCGGCTGCGCCGAGGGCGATCCTGCCCCACTGCAAGAGGTATCCGGCCATCCTGAGTTGACCCTCCCGCTGCCCAGAGCAACCGGTCCGGCACCGGAGCGGAAGATTGCGGCCATCGGAATTCATGTCTCGCGCGGCATCACCTCGCACGGTTTCGCCTTCAATGTGAGCACCGATCTGCGTGATTTTTCGCTTATCAATCCCTGCGGCATTACCGACAAGCCGGTCACCAGCCTGGAGGTGGAGCTCTCGCGGGCGGTAGGCCCGGGGAAAGCGATTCCCGCACTGGAGCAGGCGGCCCACGAAGCGGCACGGCAATTCGGCATGGTCTTTGACGAGCAGATACTGGCGGTGGCCAGCATCGAGGCTTTGCGCGCCCAGGCGGAACAGGCGCCGCAGCTTCCCGCCCAGGACACGCCACTGAGTATTCCAGCCGAGATCCGGCGCCTGCGCGGCGAGACGGACGATCCGCAATTGGCCTGACCGGCACACCGCGCGGCGGAGGAATGCGGGGCAATTTATAATCCGGCAGGAGCCGGGCGCAGAAAACCGTCCCGCATCCCGGAGAAAACGATCCATGGCAATCGACGTCATCATGCCGCAGATGGGCGAGTCCATTGTGGAAGGCACCATTACCCGCTGGCTCAAGAAGGCCGGCGACGCGGTGGAGCGGGACGAGCCGCTCTTCGAGATCTCCACCGACAAGGTGGATGCAGAGATTCCTTCGCCAGCGGCGGGCGTGCTGGCGGAGATCCGGGTGGGTGAGGGCGTCACGGTGGGGATCAACACCGTGGTGGGCGTGATAGTCGAGCGCAACGAACTGGCCGCCGCGGCGCTGGCCGAAGCTGTCAAGGATTCCAAGCCCGCGGTGGTAGACGCCGAGCCGCCGCTGGCCGGGGGCACCGAGGTGGTGATGCCGCAGATGGGCGAGTCCATCGTCGAGGGCACCATCACCAAATGGCTCAAGGAAGTGGGCGATAGGGTGGAGACGGACGAGCCGCTCTTCGAGATCTCCACCGACAAGGTGGATGCCGAGATTCCCGCGCCGGTGGCAGGAATTCTGACCGAAATCAAGGTCGGCGCCGGGGTCACGGTCGGGGTCAATACGGTGGTCGCGGTGATCGGCGGCGCTTGCGGCTCAACCAAGATTCCGCCGCTGGATCTGGCAGTTGCGCCGTTGCCCGCGGAGGCCCCAGCCGCGGCGCTTCCCGAACCCGCGGAGGCCGTTTCGGCAGCAGTAGTCGTTGACGCCGGGCGGCGGCTGCGTTCATCGCCACTGGTGCGGCGCATCGCCAGGGAGAACCATTTGGATCTGGCCCAGGTGGCGGGAACCGGCGCCGCCGGACGCATCACCAAGGAAGATATTCTGGGCTATCTGAGTTCAAGCTCTGGCAGGAGCGCGGCGACAGCCGCGTCCGCCGCACCGCAAGTGTCCGTACCGCAGGGGCCCGCGCCGGCCGCACCACAGGGCGCGGTACCGATGACCAAGATGCGGGCCATCATTGCCCAGCGCATGGTCGAGAGCAAGCGCGTAAGTCCTCACGTCCACACTGTTTACAAGGTAGACATGACGCGCATCGTGGGCCTGCGCGAGCGGCTCAAAGGGCGCTTCGAGCAGACCCATGGCGTCAAGCTGACCTATATGCCCTTCATCGCCGCTGCGGCAGTCGAGGCGCTGGGCAAGTTTCCCATGGTGAATGCTTCGCTGATTGACGGCTCGATCCACTATCACCGCAATATCCATCTGGGCATTGCCGTGGCGCTGGAGTGGGGACTGATTGTGCCGGTAATCAAGCAGGCCGAGGAGCGCAGTTTTCTGGGCCTGGCGCGGGCCATCGCCGACCTGGCGGCACGGGCACGCAGCAAGAAGCTGCTCCCCGACGAAGCCTCGGGATCGACCTTCACCCTGACCAACTCCGGAGTCTTCGGGGGGCTCTATGGAACTCCCATCATCAACCAGCCGGAGTCGGCGATTCTGGCCATCGGCGGTTTGAACAAGGAGCCGGCGGTGCTGACCGACGCCGAGGGCAACGACAGCATCGCCATTCGCTCCATGCAGCACTTCTGCCTGGGCTTCGACCACCGCCTCATCGACGGCGCCGATTCCGGCAAATTTATGGCCACTTTGAAGTCCATCCTGGAAGGCTGGGATCGGGAGATCCTTTAGAGAGATGTTCCAGTTGCTGTATAGTCTGCCCACCCTGGCCGCGCCAACAAAGACGCGGCCAGGGGGGGGTACCCGCACTACACCATCGATCTTCGCCTCGAAACTAGCGTACTGTCTCTGAAATTCGAATTCAAGCGCCGTCATCCAGAGCGTAGCGAAGAACCTTCATTTTCGGTATAAGCAACAAAATGCAGGTTCTTCGACTCGCTTCGCTTGTTCAGAATGACAGTCAACTTTTAATGCGGATTTTTGAGACCCCACACTAGTGTAGTGTCTCGTTATTAGAGTCCATTCTCCACGAGCTATAGTGGGCAGAGTTCGCTGAACCAAGATTCCCTCAGTGGCTAAAGCCGTCTTGATTTTGCAGGCTTTATGTACGGGCTAAAGCCCGTACCCTTCAAAGCCCGTACCCTTCAAAGCCCGTACCCTTCAAAACGGATAAATGACCATCTGCATGAGACATACCACTAGCGGCCGACAACCAATACAGTGAAAGAGCCTGGAACCATCGCCGGGCGCGGTCTGGGATTCTCCGCCGTGGGCGCGGGCCGGGGGCCGAGTTCGGCGGCGACCAGGTAGATGCGATCCGCAGACGCATCGTAGATCATGGTGCGCGCACTTTTCTGCGTGGGCAGCGTCTCCAATGTGGGATAGCCCTTGGCGGCGGCGTCGATGACGGTCAGTGTGCCGTCGCCATTGGACGAGAAGGCCAGCTTGAACCTGGAGCTGTAGCCGGCCGCGTCGGGGCCATCGCCGATGGCGGGGGTAGCCAGCGATTTTCCGCTCGCGGCGTCGGTGACCGCCATCTTATTGCCGTCGCAGACACTGAAGAGGCGATAGCCGGCGGCGTCGAAAGCCAGGCCGGTGGGCGATGCGCAACCCGCCAGCGGCCAGGCAGCCGTAGCTGTCTTGGCGCGCGCATCCAGGCGCACGATTTCGTTCTTGTCTTCGATATTGACGAAGACCGTCCCCTTGCCGTCGGCGGCGGGGAACTCCGGCTTGCCGGGCAGGGCGATGGTGGCGACGACCTTTTGCGAGGCGGCGTCGATCACCGTGGCATCGTGGCTCTTGCCGTTGAAGGCCCAGACGGTCTGCGTGACGGGCTCGAAGAGAATGCCGTCGGGATTGGTTCCAGCGGCGATGGTAGCCACCGTGGCCAGGGTGGCGCGGTCGAAGACCACCACCGCATTGCCGCCGCCATCGGAGATATAACCCAGCTTGCCGGCTGTATCGAAGGCCACGCCATGGGTGCCGTGCAGGGCGGCGATGGAGCCGGCGATCTTTCCCGTCTGCGTGTCGATCACATCCACGCGGGAACCGCGGGTGATGTAGAGGCGATGGGCCGGGGCGTCGATGTTGAGGTAGTCCCAGCCGCCTTCGCCGCCCACCTTATAGCGGTCGAGAATCTTGTAGGGCTGCTGGCCGGCCGACAGTGCCGGCAGGGCCAGCGTAGCGCAAAGAAGAGCCGCGGCCGCCAACGGCCGGGCAAGGAAGCGAAGATCGAACTGCTTCGTCATGGAAAGCTCCGTGAAAAGTGGGTATGGGTCGATCGCAATCGACCGTCAAGCGCAAGTGTGGCACAGGCAAGTTAATCCCGGCTGAATTCTCCGATTCCATTCAAATTGACAGCCGCCTCAGCGCCCCGCCTGCAACTTCGATCGATTTTTCGCAATGGAGTAGACCGGGATTGCATCGCTGCCCCGTCCCTTCGCCGAAAAGCGCGGAGAGGATGGGGCGCGGCGCGCCAGTATTTATGGGCGGGATCAATAGCGATGGGGCGGGGCGAGCGGCAGGTGAACGGTTACGGTGGTTCCCAGGCCGGGCTGGCTGGTGATGGCAATCGAGCCGCCGCAGCGCTCGACGATGGCCTTGCAGATGGCCAGACCCAGTCCGGAGCCGCCGGTGTTGCGATTGCGTGAGGGGTCGCCGCGATAGAAGCGTTCGAAGACATGCGGTAGGGCTTCCGGTCCGATGCCCTCGCCGTGGTCTTCGATTTCGATCAGAGCGGTCTTTGCGCCTTGTTTCAGAGAGACGCGTATCTCGACCGTCCCGCCGGAAAAGCTGTGTTGCAGGGCGTTGAGGGTCAGGTTGGAGAACAGCAGCGAGCAGTCCTCTGCGGGCAGGGCGGCAAAGACGGGCTCGGCGCCGGCTACGGCCCCATCCTGCGCCAGCAGCAGGCTGATTTGATTGACAGCGGCCACGGTCTCCAACTCGGCCGCAGTTTGGCGCAGACAATCGCCCAGATCGGCAGCCGCGGCGGCCGGCGAGGATGGCGCCGCGCTCTCTTCGCGGGCCAGGGTGAGCATCTTGGCCACCAGATCTTCGATGCGCAGGCAATCGGTCAGGCAGCGTTCCAAGCCGGTCTGATACTCCTCGGCGGTACGGCGTTTGAGGTTGAGCAGTTGCAGTGAGGATTTCACCACGGCCACGGCGGTTTTCAACTCATGGGCGGAATCGGAGACAAAGGTTCGCTGCTGTATGAAGGAGCGTTCCAGGCGCTGCAAGACGCTCTCCAGGGCCAGGGTCAGCGGAGCCAGCTCCGGGGTTCCGCGAGCGCTGGCGGGAGGATCGAATTGCCAGGAGTTGGCCGAGACTTGTGCGGCCAAAGCCGCCAACTGGCGCAGCGGCAGCAGTCCGCGGTGCAGCAGCCAGGCGATCAGCGGACCGGTGACCAGCAGCAGCAGACCGCTGCCGAGGGCATAGAATTCGACGCTGGCCCAGATCGCCTCCCAGACGCGGTTGATGCGGGAGCCGTAGATCACGGTCACGGTTCTTGGTTTGCCGCCGCCCTGTTCGCCGGGATCCACCAGGCGGGTTCCCTGGCGGCGCAACAAGTGATAGCGGTGGCCGTTGATGACCATCTCCAGGAAAGCGCCGCGGCCTGTCGGAACGGACTCCGGCTGCACGCCCTGCCAATTGGGCGAGATTCCCAGCAGCCGGCCGCGGGCGTCCAACACTTCCCAGAGGTCTTCCTTGGGCAGGTGCAGATCGGCCTGCACCAGCATGACATTGTCCTGGCCGTCGTCGGACTCCTGCACCGCACCCAGGATGGTATCCACGTGGCCGTGCATTATGACATCCAGTGTGTGGAAGTGGATATGGCGTTCGAAGCCGAAAGAAAGCACGACGGTGAGAATCGCGGCGGCCAGTTCCACTGTCAGCACTGCCATAATCAGCCGGAAGGCGATGGAGCGGGGCATGAACGCGGTAACCCGCAAAGAGCGCGGCAGCTTCATCGGCGCGGCTCCGCTTCTTCGAACTGCCCGGCATCGTTGGCGCCGTTGAAGTTCATCTCTGAAGCCAGCCGATAGCCGCGTCCGCGCATGGTCTCGATGACCTCGGGCGGCGGCTCGGGCGATTCCGGCAGGGCTGCATCGAGCTTTTTGCGCAGGTTGGAGACGTGCGCCTCGATCACGTTCGAGTGGCGCTCCCAGTTGTAGTCGTAGAGGTGTTCGAGCAGTTCGCGCTTGCTGACGATGGCGCGGGGGCGGTGGATCAGGTATTCGAGGATGCGGTATTCGGTGGGCGAAAGATCGGCCAGCACACCGTTGCGATGGACGGTCTGCTCCAGGGTGTTCAGTTCCAGCCCGCAGGCGGAGAGCACCGGGTCGGCAGCGCCCTTGCCACGCCGGATGAGGGCCTTGGCGCGGGCGATCAACTCGCCCAAGTCGAAGGGCTTGGCCAGATAGTCGTCGGCGCCGGCGTTGAGCAGCTCGACGATGGGGCCCTTACCCTCCTTGGCGGTGAGCACCAGAACCGGCGTCGCGTCCTGGCGGGCGCGCAGCCGCTTGAGCACGCTCAGGCCGTCGAGTTTGGGCAGCATCAGATCCAAAACAATCAGGTCGTAGCAGCGATTCTGGGCGCAGAGATCGCCGGCCTGTCCATCCTCGGCCCAATCGACGGCGAAGCCCGGGCCGTCGCGCAACGCGGCCGCCAGATTGTCGGCCAACCGCACCTCGTCTTCCACCAGCAGAACGCGCATAAACAGAGTTGCTCCCGCTTCGATTATGGAGCGAGAGGCTTAAAAGGCGCTGAACCAGGGAAGATAAAAAGAAGGAGCCGGGCGCTTCGGGCGAAATCGAGATGCACAGGGCGACTAGGCGGCGTCGGAATAACTTCCGTTCTGAAAGGGGACGACTCGGGGCAGCAGCGGATGAGTCCAGAGGTTTGTTGGAGGATTGGCGCCTTGCCATGGGTTGCGGTAGGGACTCTATCTCACAATGTGACGCGGCGCACTGCCAAGTGTGACAAGGAGTGAGATAAAAGAGGTGTGCACTCTTTGGCCCGGAGCGGGTTTTGAGCACCCGAACGCATTCCGTATGCAGCATGTTGGAGCGTCAGTTTCGCCCCATCGTTGTTGTCCCCGCCCCATCGTCCGGCCAAAGCGTGCCACGCATCCATCCTTGAATCCTGAAAGCGAGAGGCCCATGACCACCGTCGCCGGTGCAGAATCCGTTGTCGATTTCCAGGCTTGCTGGGCGCAGTTGGAGTTGCCCGAGCATGTTCGCGAAGTGTTGAGCGCCGCGCCGCTGGTGCAGATGGCAGAGAGCCGTCAGCAACTGCTGGACTGGTCGCTGGGGCGAACTACGGGAGCGACCGACTGGCGTCTGGGCAATCGCGACGACCACGGCGTCTACGAGGTGATTTTTCAGGCGCCGGGGGTGGGCCGCATCGTCGAGGCGGAGATCACCAAGGCGCGCAATGGCGTGGCCATCAACTTTCCCGATCCCTCGATGCGCCGCCGCGACCCCGATGCCATGGTCATCGGCGACGCGTTCCCCACCGATAAGCCCACCTACCAGGACAGGTTCGGAGAATCCTTCGACAAGACCCGCCGCCAGACGCTGGATTGGCTGAAGAAGCAGGAGCTGGTGGTGGTGCCGTTTTATGCCGGGCCGGACTCGCTGGGCTACGGGGCGCTGCTGATTGTTCCTCGCCAGGCGGCCTTCTTTGCCGCGGCGCTGGCCGACTTGCAGGGGATGATTCCGCGTTCTCAAGTCCCGGCCAACTTCAAGATTACCGGCGGCGTGCTGTTTGTGGCTCCGCCCTTCCGCCACACCCACTTCGGCGGCCGCCAGGTGGTGGTTCACGACCGTCAGGGCAGCCATCAGGAGATCTACGCCTACAACCTCTATCCGGGGCCGAGCGCCAAGAAGGGCGTCTACTCGATGCTGCTGGACATCGGCGAGCGCGAGGGCTGGGTCACCAACCACTGCGCCGCGGTGGCCGTGGTTACCCCCTATGAGAATCAGCTTGTCATCATGCACGAGGGCGCTTCGGGCGGCGGCAAGAGCGAGATGACGGAGCACATCCATCGCATGGAAGATGGACGGTTGCTGATCGGCAAGAATGTGGTCACCCAGGAAGAGCGGACGCTGAATCTGCCCGAAGCCTGCCACCTGCGGCCCATTGCCGACGATATGGCCTGCGCCCATCCCAAGTACCAGGGCAACAGCGGTCGCCTCACCCTGGCCGACGCGGAGAACGCCTGGTTTGTGCGCGTGGACCACATCAAGCACTATGGCACGGCGCCCAACCTGGAGCGGCTGACCATCGATCCGCCCGAGCCATTGGTCTTTCTGAACCACTATATTGTTCCTGGCGGCAACTGCCTGACCTGGGAGCACGTGGAAGACGCCCCAGGCAAGCTCTGCCCCAACCCGCGGGTTATTTTGCCGCGGAACATGATCGAAGACATCCTCACCGGTCCGCAGCGGGTGGACGTGCGCAGCTTCGGCGTGCGCTGCCCTCCCACCCACCGGGACAGCCGCCTGTATGGCATTCTGGCCATGATGCACGTGCTCAGTCCGGCGCTGGGCTGGCTGTGGCGTCTGGTGGCCCCGCGCGGCCACGCCAACCCCAGCATTCAAGCCACCAAGTCGAAGGAGATGCAGTCGGAGGGTGTGGGCAGCTATTGGGCCTTTGCCACCGGGCGCAGAGTGGACCAGGCCAACCTGTTGCTCCGCCAGATCGTCGATACCCCCGACACCCGCTACGTGCTGATTCCCAACCAGCACATCGGGGCGTGGAAGGTGGGTTTCATGGCCGAGTGGATCGCTCGCGAGTATCTAGCGCGGCGCGGCAGCGCCAAGTTTGCCCGGGAACAGGTGCAGGAGACCATCTGCCCGCTGCTGGGTTACATTCCCAAGCAGTTGCGCATCGAGGGCTCGATGATTCCGCGCATCTTCCTGCAGGTGGAAGAGCAGCTTCAGGGCGGCATGGAGGTCTATGAAGAAGGCGCGCGGCAGTGGCGCGAGTTCTTCGCCAGCGAACTCAAGCAGTTCCTGGTTCCGGGCCTCGATCCGCTGGGCAAACAGATCATCGAAGCCTGCCTGGACGGCGCCCACCAGGAAGACTATCGCCGCCTGATTCCCCATCCCATGTTCCGCGACGAAGGGGCGTAAAGGCAGGGTCGAGGGAATAGAGAATAGGGAACAGGGAATAGAAAACCGGCGTTCGTCATTTTTCGCGCGCCGGCTAACCTTCCCGGCGGTTCTTCCCATTGGATGCGGCGCGCCTCGTGCATAATGAGAGCACGATGGTCCATTTGTGGAGTCCCCAAAGCTGGTCGGAGCGGTTGGCGGAGCTGGAAGCGCAATCGGGTGAGCGCAAAGAGGCGCCGTTGCGGCGCGATGTGCGCTCCCTGGGTGTGCTTCTGGGCGAGGTGCTGCGCGAGCAGGCCGGCGAGGAGCTTTTCGCGCAAGTCGAGGCGTTGCGCCAGGGAACCATTCGCCGCCGCGACGCGGAAGCGCGCGGCAATCGCGAGGAGGCCCTGCGGCTGGCGAGCGGGGCACTGGATCTGCTGCATTCGCTTTCCGTCGAGCGCGCCCTGCTGCTCACCCGCGCCTTTGCCTTTTACTTCGAGCTGATCAATCTGGCCGAGACCAACCACCGCAAACGGCGGCGCATCTCGCTGAAGCTGAGCGGCGACGCCGGGCGGCAACGCGGCTCGTTGGCGGGCACGCTGTGCGCCATGAAGCGCGTCGGCATCACCGCAGAGGAGGCCATGGACTGGCTGAAGCGGGTGCTGATTGTGCCGGTGTTTACCGCCCATCCGACGGAAGTGGCGCGGCGCTCGGTGATGTTCAAACGGCGGCGCATCGGCGAGTTTCTGGCCGCGCTGGACCGTATTCCAATTCCCGAGCAGGAACTGGGTCGGCTGGAAGAGGCCATCCGCGCCGAAATCACCAGCCTGTGGCAGACCGACGAGGTGCGCTCCCGCCGGCCCACCGTCTACGACGAGGTCAAGATGGGCCTCGACTACTACGATGTCTCCATCTTCGCCACCTTGCCCACGCTTTATCGCGAGATTGCCGAGGCGCTGCGTGCGGCCTACGGGCTGGAGATCGAGGTCCACGAGCTGCCTCAAGTGCTACGCTTCGGCTCCTGGATCGGCGGCGACCGCGACGGCAACCCCTTTGTGACTCCCGAGGTAACGCTGGACGCCGTGCGCCTGGCTCGCGGCCACCTGCTGTTGTTTTACGAGCGGCGCTTGGAGGAGATCACCGATCTGCTCACCACCAGCGCCCAGCAGATGGCGGTGAGCGCGGCGCTGCAGGAGCGGCTGGAGTCCTATCTGGCCCAGGTGCATACCCCCGAGGCGCAACTCTTTGGTGAGCAGTACGAGTTCGAGTATTACCGCCGTTTCATCCTCTGCCTGAAGGCCCGCATCCGCCGGACGATGCAGCAGGCCGACCCGGCGGAGCCGACGGGGGGCAAGACATTGCCGGTAATGGCCTTCACCCTGGCGCAGGGACAGGAGCGTCTGGACCAGGTGCTGCCGGCATATTGTTCGGTGGATGAGTTTATCGCCGATCTGGAGACGCTGCGCGTCTCGCTGGCCGGGAATCGCGGGCTGAGAATTGCGCGTACGCTGATCGATCCCCTGCTGCTTCAGGTGCGCACCTTCGGGCTGCATCTGCACACCCTCGACATTCGCCAGCACGCCAAGGTTCACGCTGCCGCGCTGCAAGAAACGATTGCCGACACCCTGGCCGCGACGCTGCCCCAGGGGCTCTCCGCGGAGACTGCCAGGGTGTTGGAGACCTTCCGCGCCGTGGCCCGCGTCAAGAGCGGCTGCTCGCCAGAGGTGATTCGCCAGTACGTCATCAGCGGCGCATCCACGGTGGACGATGTGCTGGCGGTGGTGCGGCTGGCGCGGCTGGGCGGAGTGAAGGTGGAGGGTGCGGGCGGCTGCCCTTGCGGACCAGGCGACGGCGATCCGGGATTGATGCCGGTGCCGCTCTTCGAGTCCATTGACGACTTGCGCCGCGCTCCCGCGGTTTGCCGGGAGTTGTGGAGCCGGCCCGACTATCGCAAGCTGATGGCTTCCTGGGACAACTGGCAAGAGGTCATGCTGGGCTATTCGGATTCCAACAAGGATGGCGGCATGTTGACCAGCACCTGGGAGATCTTCCGCGCCCATCGCGATCTGCATACGGTGGCCCGGGAGTGCGGGGTCAAGCTGCGGCTCTTTCACGGGCGCGGCGGGACCGTGGGGCGTGGCGGAGGCCCTACGCACCGGTCTATCTACGCACAGCCGATGAACTCCTTCGACGGGCAGATCCGCATCACCGAGCAGGGCGAGGTGCTGAACTTCAAATACTCCGACGAGGTGCTGGCGGAGCGCAATCTGGAGTTGATGATCGCCGCCTCGCTCGATGCCCTGGCCCGGCCCAATGCCCGCGACCCTCAGGGCCACCTGACTGGGGTGCTGAAGCCCGAATGGGAGGCCGCGCTGGACGAGCTCTCGGCGATCGCCTTCGATTTCTATCGCCGCCATATTCTCGACGATCCCGACGTGTTGACCTACTTTGAGCAGTCCACTCCGGTGGCGGAACTGGAGCACGCCAAGATCGGCTCGCGGCCTTCGCGGCGCAAGGCCTCGGCCAGCCTCGCCGATCTGCGCGCCATTCCCTGGGTCTTCGGCTGGACGCAATCGCGGTTACTGATTCCCGCCTGGTTTGGCGTGGGCCACGCGCTAACCCAGTTCATGGAGCGGCCGGGGGCATTAGAACTGCTGCAGGAGATGGCCGCCGAACTGCCGCTCTTCGTCGATCTGCTGAACAATGTGGAACTGGCGCTAGGCAAGGTCGATCTCTCCACGGCCCGGCTCTACGCCGCGCTGGTGAAGGACGCAGGGCTGCGCGAACGCATCTACGCCACCTTCGAGACCGAGTATTGCCGTGCCGTCGAAGCTCTGCTCCAGGTCACCCGGCAAACGGAGATCCTCAACAACAATCAGGTGCTGGGCCGCTCCATCCGCCTGCGCAATCCCTATGTGGACCCCATGCACCTGATTCAGGTGGACATGCTGCGGCGCAAGCGCGGCGGAGAAGACACCCTGGCGGTCAACCGGGCCATCGCGGCGACCATCAGTGGCATCTCAGCCGGGCTGCGGAATACGGGTTGAAGACAAAATTGCCAGGCGGTGCAAAGGCGGTTCCGGATCAATAGAACGTTTTTCGAAAGAGTGTAGACCAGGATTTCAACGCTGTCCCACCCTAGCCGCAACAACAAAGACGCGGCGAGGGTGGGGCGCCCGCACTCTACACCATTGGAGAAACGTTTCAGTGGAGCAGGAACCTGGCGGCCAGGACGCCGGCAGCCGTCATGGCCGCCATCAGCACGAGTTGCAGGACGAGAATTCCGAGGGCTTTGCGGTTTGCGCTTTTGACTTGAGTCAGGATGTTACTCTCCACCAGAGCGACCTGGGTGGTGCTGCGGACGAGCGATTCCTGCAAGCGGGCGTTGAGATTGGCGACGGAGTTCTCACGGGCGGCGGCCATCTGGTGCAGATCCTGGCGGATCTCCTGAATCGCCTCTCCCTCCCGGGCCAGACTGGCCTGGAATTCGTTTTTCGATTGTTCCATGTGGGCGAGAAGGGTCTCGCCGGCCTGCTGAGCGCGCTGGACCTCCTGGGACAGCACGGCCACGGTGTTGGCGGTGGCCTCCGCCATCCTGGCCGGCAGGCGGGCGCTCAAGTTGCGCATCTCCAGAAGGATTTCTCCTTCTTTTTCGCGGGCCGTCTGGACGGCCTGAGCCGCGCTCTGGGCAGTGGCGGCGAGTTTGCCGTGAAGATCGCGCAGGCCCTGCGATTCGTTGGATATTTCCCCGGTAACAGTAAGCAGGACGCTCTCTGTTCGCTGCGTCTGATTCAGGGTTGCTTCTTCGACCCGGCGGATGGAATCGATGACCATGGCGCTCAGTTTGTCGAGTTGGGCGGAGGACTCTTCCAGCGCGGCGCGCGCCTCGGTCAGGCTCTGGCGCACCGCCTCCGCCGTTTGCCATGCGGCGTCGGTGTTTTTCATGCGCTGCGCCAGTCCGCGAATGATGCTTTCCGCTTCCAGAACTTCGTCCTTGATCTCACGGTCTTCCATCTCTGCCTACTCCGTCTCTCTTGCCGACTCGAAGAGTTGCAACAGTTCGACACCCATCCTCAGAATAGCCTGATGATAGGCGGGTGAAGAACGAGGTGCGCTGCGCAGCACGGCGCGCACCTGGCTGGGAACAACGGGCAAGGCGGCCAAAAAAGCATCGCCCTTGTGGCCCGCATGGCGTCGTATAAAGTCTTTGAGCTCCGCCATCTCTTGCTCGCTGGGGTGCAAGCGCAACAGGGCGCTTCGGGCTCTTTGTGCGGCGCGAAGATCCGGCTCGACGAGCCAGGCGGCGATTCCTTCGGCGAACTGCGCCAGGGGGCCAGGGGTCGGCGAAGCCGAGTGGGAGAGCTCGCGCGACAACTCCTCGACAGGCACTTGTGCCAGAGCCATGTCGAGTGCGCGCAGCACCCCGCCGCAGTCGCGGACGTCCGCCTCCAGCGTCTGCCGCCGCAGCGCGAGGATGTGTCTGTAGATGCGAACCATGCGCGCATTCCCGGCCAACTCGCGCAGGCGGAGAAGGGTGTCCGCGGCGCGGCGGCAGCGGCGCAGCGCCAGAATGCAGGCTGGTAAAGGTGTTTCTGCCGGAGCCTGCTGGCGCAGATCGACAGCAATCTCTTCGAGCGTGGCACAGATGCAGACGATGGAGGCGGCCGCGGCCAGGATGCCGGTGTTGGCTTGAAGCCGCCAGCGCAGCCTGCGCAGGAGAACGCGGCGCAACTTGGCAGCGAGAGCGTATTTCTGGCCAGTCGCCCGCAAATGGACGGCGGTCTTTGCGGCAAGCTGGTGGGCGGCGGCCGCGATTTCTTCCTCGCGTCTCGCAGCCGCCTGGGTGGCTAGTTCCAGTTCACTCTTCTCTGCGCTGCATTGCTCGCAAAGCGCTTGGGCGTCGGCCAGTTCCTGGCTGGCGGCTTCGCTCTCCTTGCCCAATAGACCATATAGGAATTGCAGCGCCAGATTCTGGCCAGCGCCCTGCTCCCGGTCTTGCCGCAGATCTTGCAGACGGCGTTCATGAAAGCGCTGTTCTTCCAGATTGCGCGCCTGCTCCCTCTCGATCGAGCGCCGATCCCTGCTCAGCGCGGCGAACTCGGCGCGCAGTTTGTCCAACTCTTGGCGAAGCGGGCCGGAGAGGAGTTCCTCATCCTTCGGCACTCCGCCTTCTTCCTCGCCCAGCCAGGCGCAGGAGCCGCCGGAGCGTTCTTCCCAGCAATGGATCTTGGCATTGAGCAGCGCCTTGCGGGCACATCCGGAGGCAGGCTGAGAGTGCACTTCGTCGAGCTGGCGGAGCACGCTGTTGGCCAGATCTTCTAAGCGGCGGGTTAGCGCTTCCGCCGCCTCCTGGGTTCGGGAAATGGCATTGCCGAGCTTGCAGGCGTGCAGCGCCGTCGAGGCGTATAAACGGAGAACGGCAGCGCGGATCTGCGCCAGGCGGCTGTCGCGGAAGAGATCGCCAGCCCTCTCCTGCACATCGAGCAGCACCAGGGCCGGCTCTCCATCGCCGCTGGGCGGGGCAAATTGAGGCTGCGGGCAGGGGTGGGGCGCTTCCGTTTGACCTGGACGCAGGCCGGGGTGGCGGGATTCGATGCCGCTGGCCACCAGCAAATCGATGGGTTGGCCGGGAGAGTTGCTGTCCCCTGAGCCCTCCGTGCTGCCCGCTGCCGTCAGCCAAACCAGCGCCTCGGCACGCCGCAGCAGGCTGAGCGCTGTATCGCCGCTTCCCTCTGCTGCCGGAGTATAGCCGGGCACAAACAACAGCAGGCAGTCGCGGGAGCGGTTGCGAGAAGCATCGAAGATCAGCCGGGCAAGGACGCGGCCCAGGGGCGCGGAACGGCTGCGGTCATCCGCCGTCCGTTTCTGCAACTCCTGGAGTGTGCCCACGTGGCGAGCGCCCGTTTCTGCGCAGGCGATCCAGCTCCCTTGCTCTCCAACCACCAGCATGGCCGCCGAGGGTGGGGGCTCAGCGGCGGGGCCGCTCGGCACGGCTTCGCCCAGCAGGGCCTCGAGCAGCGCCGGCTGGCCATCGCCGAAGTCTCCGCAAGCGGCGAGGATCTGGGGAGCCTGAAGGTCTTCCGCAACTGTCAGGAGTTGCCGGGTGAGCGGCTGAAGCACAGCAGAGGAGGGCAACACCTCGGCCAGTGCGCGGATCTGCACGGCAAAGGCTTCCAGACAGTCCGGCTGCGGTTCCAGGGCGGCGCGGCGGCGCAAGCGAAGGATGTGCTCCATACGCGACAGAGAGGGAGCGCTTCCATCCGCCGGCGCAGGAGCCGCTATGGGGCCGCCGCCGGACAAGGCGGAGCCAAGCCAGGAAGAAGCCGCGGGCGCGTTGGGAGGCAGAGCATCGTTGCCGCCGGCAGCATCGTTCATGCGCGTGATTTCCCCCTTCCGCAGCAATTGGGCGCTTCAAAGTTGTCGACTTCGCCCCAATTCTACTCTGCGAAGGCGCTTTTTCCTTTGTCTTCCGAAGCTTGGGGGAGTCGGCCCTGGCCGGAATAGAGGTCCGTGGGCGCTCTTCCATGAGCAAATTCCAGGAAGGCGCATCTTTCCAGGCCGGCGAAGAATCCAACAGAGGAGAATTTTCCCTGAGGAGTTGTCGATCATGGCCCTTTCTGCTCTTGAGGTTCATACCCTGAAACAAGCCCCCGCGGTGGAGGGTGTTCTGCCCGTGGTGTTGAAGCGCTGGAGTTCGCGCGCATTTTCCACGCGTGAAGTCACAGCGGCCGATCTGGCCAAACTCTTTGAAGCCGCCCGCTGGGCCGCATCCGCCTTTAACGAGCAGCCTTGGCGTTTTGTGGTGGGGCGGCGCGGCACGGCGACGCATCGGGCGCTGGCTGGCAGCCTGCTGGGTTTCAACCAGAACTGGGCGGGCAACGCACCTGTGTTGATTCTGACCGTGGCCAGCACCAGCTTCGCCCACAACGGCAAAGACAACGGATTTGCTCTCTACGATTTGGGCGCCGCTTCCACCATCCTTACCCTGCAGGCCTCGGAACAGGGAATGACCACCCACACCATGGCCGGGTTCGACCGGGATGTTGCCCGCCAGGCCTTGGGAATCCCCTCTGCGTTCGCCCTTGGAACGGTGATTGCACTGGGTTATCAGGGTGAACCGGAATCGCTCGAGCAGGAGCAACTGATCGCTCTCGAAACTGCCCCCCGCACCCGCAAGCCATTGAGCGAAGTGGTCTTTTCTGCCTGGGGAGAGCCCGCCGACCTGGCCGATTGATGCAGCCTTTCGATTGATCTGGCCAGATTGAATTGCGCGGTCGCATCCCACCCTGACCGCAAAAAACAACGGTGCGGCGGGGGTGGGGCACACCTATTTGCCGCAGTGCTTTCCCCCGCCTCCGCGATACAGTGGAGGCTGGAGGATTCACTGGTGCCGATTCCCCGCTCGACCCGTAAACACCGCGGCCCGCGCTGCCGCCGACGCAGCCGGCGGCAGCGGCAAAAGCGCTGGTTCTCATGGACACGGGGATTTGCGGGGGTGGGCGTCGCCGCCCTGATTCTGCTGGTTTCCGCCTTTCTAGCGCGGCTGATTGCCCCCGCCTCCAACACCGATCTCACCCGTTTTGACGCCATTGTGGTTCTGGGCTACCCCAGCGACGGCGACGGAAACCCCTCGCCCATGCAGTTGGCGCGGGTTACCGAGGGGGTGCGGGAGTACGAGCGGGGAGTGGCTCCGCGGCTGATCTTTACCGGCGGCGCGGCCCACAATGGCTTCGTCGAGGCGGAGTCCATGGCCCGTGCGGCCCGCTCGATGGGCGTTCCCGACTCCGCCATGCTCATCGAACCGCAGGCGATGGACACCATCCAGAATGCCCGCTTCTCCCTGCGTCTGCTCCAAGAGCATGACTGGCGCTCGGCCGAGGTGGTTTCCAGCGCCGCCCATCTGCCCCGCGCCGGGTGGATCTTCAGCCGTCTGCCGTTGGACTGGCGCACCCATGCCGCCCCCGCTCTGCAGCCCGAATCCGCTGCCATGATCGCCGCCGCCAATCTGGTGGAGACCGTCAAAACAGTTCGCTACCTGCTCTGGACCCGCTGGCGGGAGCGCTATCTACCCTGAACGGCGCTAAAATCCGGTAGAAAGCGCCGCCACCGCGTTGTCCCCCCTTGGGATACTCCTGTAGTCTGTTGGGTGATGCGTCTACTTATGCGTTTTTCCGCTTCTCTTGCTGCCGCGGCCGCTCTGGCTCTTTGTGCCGGAACCAGCCTTCAGGCTCAGAGCACTGCCGCCCCGACCGCTGGCAATGGCACTTACATTGCTATCGATCCGCTGGCCAACGTGCGTTACGACAACCGCTACGACGTTTCATTGGGCCTGGCCTACCGGCATCTCAAGGCCGGCGCCACCGTGGTCCAGGGGGCCAACCTGGGTGGCCTCGACCTGAGCGGTTCCTACTGGTTCAGCAAGCACTGGGCCCTTGAGGGCACGGGCCGCGAGTATATGGGCACCAGCGGAGTGGGCAGTGTGGGAGGGGCAAACAGCGGCACCAATCTGCTCCAAGGGCCTTTCGTCAGCGAGCAGATCTTTGCCGCCGGCCCGGAGTGGCTGGGACCGCACAACAAGCACGGCGCGCTGATTGCCCATGTCATGTTCGGGGGAGCGCACTTCATCTCGCACGATTTTCCGCTCACCGCACAGGAGATCAACTTTTATCCCAACCAGGTTGCTCCGGCGGCGGTGATCGGCGGGCACATCGACCTGAACCGCTCGGCACGCTGGGTCTTCCGGGTGACTCCGGATGCGGTGGTGACCCGCTACAGCATGAAGACCACGCCGGATGTAACCCAGACGGATGTGAACTTCGCTATTTCGGTCGGCGTCGAGTACAAGTTCAAAAAGAAGCGGTAAGCCAGCCGCCATTCCTGCCGCCATGGCGCAGTTTCGGGTCTGAGGCGGCAGGGCAAGAAGTTTTTCCTTCACCGGAGTTCTCCGCGGCGATCCCAGCCCGCAGTGGCTCCGGTGTTTGCATTTTGGAACATCCCCGTTTGCTGCGGTTTGTTGTAGAGTCAGGTTCATCGAGTTGTGGTATTCTCCACGGTTCGGGAACCGTTGAAGAGGCGCATCGCAGAGAGATACTGGGTACCGGATAGCGGCACCTCAGGCTTTGTTTCGCGATGCTTCCGGACAGAGATCGGCACCAGGGCAGGGGAAAAACGGCTATGAGAGACACGCTTGGAGTTCTGCTTGCGGGAGGCGCCGGAGAACGGCTCTTTCCGTTGACCCGCGACCGCGCCAAACCGGCTGTTCCCTTTGGCGGCCATTACCGCATCATCGACATCACCCTTTCCAACTGCATTAATTCCGGCCTGCGCAAGGTCTTTATCCTCACCCAATACAAGGCACTCTCGCTCAACCGCCATATCCGCGAGGGGTGGTCGGGCATCGTGGGCCAGGAGTTGGGCGAGTTCTTCGAATTGCTCCCGCCCATGCAGAGAACCGGCTCCAACTGGTATATGGGGACGGCCGATGCGGTTTATCAGAACATATACTCCATTGGCAGCGAGCAACCCAAGCACATGCTGATCCTGGGCGGCGACCACATCTACAAGATGAACTACGCCCGCATGTTGGAGTTCCACCGGGAGACCAAGGCGGACGTCACCATTGCCACCCTGCCCATCGCCCCCGAGGAATCCAGGCAATTCGGGGTAGTCGAGGTGGGGGCCGACAACGAGATTCGCGGTTTTCTAGAGAAGCCGCAGAGCACCACCTTCCGTTCCCCGGTCAATCCCAGCGCCGTCGACGCCTCCATGGGCATCTACATCTTCAATACCGAGATTCTGCTCAAGGCGCTGATCGCCGACGCCGAAGATCCCGCCTCGAAGCACGACTTCGGTCATAACATTCTGCCCAACCTGCTGGGCAAGAAGAAGATGATGGCCTACAGCTTTGTCGACGAGAACCGCAAGCAGGCTCTCTACTGGCGCGACGTGGGTACCCTGGACGCCTATTACGACGCCAACATGGATCTCTGCTCGGTCAGCCCGGTCTTTAACCTCTACGACAAGAACTGGCCCATCCGCACCCGGGTGCGCCAGTATCCGCCGGCCAAGTTCGTCTTCGGCGAGCCGGGGCGTACCGGCGCCGCGGTCAACTCGGTGATTACCGCCGGCGTTATCATCTCCGGCGCCCAAGTCTCGAACTCGGTGGTTTCGCAGGATGTGCGTGTCAATTCCTATTCCGACGTGGACGCCAGCGTGATCTTCTCGCACGTGAACATCGGCCGCCATTGCCGCATCCGCCGGGCCATCATCGACCGCGATGTGCACATTCCCGAGGGCACGGTGATCGGCTATGACCCGGTCGAGGACAAGCGCCGCTACTTCGTCACCCCGTCGGGGTTGACGATTGTGACCCGGGACGCGTCGCTGTTTGAGAACCCTGTCGATCCGGACTTCCTGCAACGCTACTAACCGGCACCGCCATACAAGCAAAAGCCCCAGGTTCCGTGCACACGGCCTGGGGCTTTTGGGTTTTCGTTCTCTAACTCAGTACATTCGCAGCGTGCATTCTCCGGGGCGGCGTGGCTTCCGCTAGAGTGCTGTCTCTGAAGTCCGTATCATCAAAGAGCCGTCCTCCGGAGCTTAGCGAAAGCACCGCATTTTCGATATATGCAACAAAATGCGGGTTCTTCGACTCGCTACGCTCGCTCAGAATGACACTTTAGCTTTAATGTGGGTTTCGGAGACACCACACTGGGGTCTGTCCAAACTACCTCGTTGTCGCCTGCTGGGGTAGTGTGGACAGGCTCTGGTTGCGCCGGGAGCGGGATCAGCGCACCAATCCGGCACTGCGGATCTGGCGCATGATCTGGAGATCCTCTTCGAAGTCTTCGACGTCGCAGGCGTATTCGATGAGGTTCTTTTCCTTGAGGAAGCAGTCGAACTCGATCCGCCCCATACCCAGCAACTGGCTGGCCTGGCAATGAGAGAGCGTTCCGGCCCGATAGCCCGCGATGGCCAGCGCTTCCAGCGCCACGCGTCCTGGATTGGGGAGTTGGGCGATGTCGTCGGGGAGCTGGACGGTGATCTGCATGGCCCGAGCGTATCAGGAATCGGATGCTGTTTCCAGAGCAAGAGATCGGGCGCCGATCTGTTCAGGCTAGAGCCATGGAACCAAGAATAAGAATCCCGCGTATAGGTTCTCTATGCAATGCGCGGATACATTAAGCTGGAGCGGGATGGGGTGGGCGGGAAGCGCCCAGCCGCTGCGGCGCGAGTTGGAGGCCCCACCGGCTGGCAAAAGCGCCGGCGCCCCGTGGCCCGCCACAGCTGGCGGTGGCGAGGCGGTTGCCATCCGGCCGGGGCACGTGGAGGTAAGAGCGCTGGAGATCGATTGGTCCCAAGTCGTTCGTCGTTGCATGGATGGAGATTCCGGCGCCTGGGCCGAACTGGTCCGCGCCCACCATCGCCGTGTCTACGGGCTCTGCTACCGATTTACCGGCAACCCCACCGACGCCGAGGATCTGACCCAGGACGTATTTCTCAAGATCTACTCGAATCTGGCCAGCTTCGACACCCGTCGCGGCAGCCTGGTGGTGTGGATCTCCACCATGACCCGCAACCTGCTGGTGGACAACTTCCGCAGGACGCGCAATCAACGGGCGACTTCGTCGCTGGACGACGGCTGGGAGTCGGCGGAAGAGCTGAAGCCGATTGACCGGCTGACCTCGGCCACCCTCTCGCCGCACGAGTCGGCGGCGCGCAAGGAACTGGCCAAGATGGTGCAGCAGGCGCTGGCGCGGGTTTCGCCGGACCTGCGCGAGGCGGTGATTTTGAGGGATTTGCAGGATTTGGACTACAAGGAGATCGCCCAGGTGCTGGGCATTCCCGAAGGGACGGTCAAGTCCCGCATCAGCCGAGGCCGCGCGGAACTGGCGCGCCTGCTGGAACGTACTAAACGGGAGGTGATGTAACCATGGCAGAGCGCACACATATTCCGGCATCCCCGGCCTGCGGGCAGTGGGAAATGCTTTTAGCCGATGCGCTGGACGGATTGCTCAGCCAGCAAGACCGGGCTGCGGATCAGGCCGTCTTTGCGGCCCACATGTCCATCTGCCCGGCCTGCACGGCACTCTTTGAAGAGGCACGGCGGGGTCGTGAGTGGCTGGCGTTTCTGGCTCCCGAGCCGGAGATGCCTGCTGGGCTTCTGGAGCGTCTATTAGCTCATACGGGACCGGGACAACAGGCTGCGGGCCTGAGCCTGGGCACACACTCGGGGTTGGCCGGCGCAGGCGGCGGGGCTCTGGATTTGCCGGCGGCGGTCTTTGCCGGCGGTGGGACGGCGGGAGTTCCGCACTGGCAGCGTCCCGGTTTCATGGGTCACGTGCGCCGCTTTGCCGAGCCCCGGCTGATGATGACTGTCGCGATGGCCTTCTTTTCCATTGCCCTGACGCTGAACCTGACGGGCGTGCGGCTGAGCAGCCTGCGGCTCTCCGACCTGCGGCCGGCAACACTGCGCTCGTTGATGGAGCGCCGTTTGACCACCGCCTCGACCCCCATCATTCGCTACTACGACCATCTGCGGGTGGTCTACGAGGTGGAGTCGCGGATGCGGGAGTTGCGCCGCGCCACCCAGGGCCAGGAGCAGGAGCAAAGTGCTCCGCAAAAGCCCGGCCAGGCGGTTCCCGGGGAATCGAAGAAGAATGCGGACCCCAAAGCCGGTCCCAAAGATGGAGGGACGCGCCTGGACCCGCCCCTCCAATCAGTTAGCCCGGCGAGTACGGAACCCACAGAGATTATGGAAGTTTCCCTGACTTTTCGGCAACGGCCCGCGCATTCCGGCGGCTCCGCCAAGGCAGTACGGGAAAGGAGCACAAAATGGACTGCGTAAATCACCCCGGCATCTCCGCAAGCGCTTATTGCCAGAACTGCGGCAAGGCACAATGCAGCCAGTGCGCACGCACCGCGGCAGGCGGGCAGATACTCTGCGCCACCTGTCAGAGCGCGTGGCAGAACTACCCGGCGCCCTTTCCGCCCGCCACCCACCCCAGCGGCGCCAATCCGGCAGCGGCCGCGGTGCTGGGCCTGATTCCCGGCGTTGGCGCCATGTACAACGGTCAATTCTTCAAGGGCCTGATCCACGTGGTGATCTTCGCCGTGCTGATCAGCATCACCGACCACTATCCGATCTTCGGACTGTTTATAGCCGCCTGGGTTCTCTACCAGTCGTTCGAGGCCTATCACACCGCCCGGGCGCGGCGAGACGGCCAGCCTCTACCCGATCCGCTGGGGTTGAACGAGGTAGGCAACTGGCTGAATCTGGGCGCGCGGCCGCAGTATCCTCCGCAGCCCGGCTCCGGCCAGCCCAACGGTCAGACGCAGACGCCCTATGCGGCTCCTGCTGCCGGGCCGGCGACCGGCGCACCGCCCTTTGATTCGGCGCAGAGTTCCTATCAGGCCTCGTACCAGGCGCCCTATCAGGCCCCGTACCCGCCGTCTTACGCGCCCGGATTCAACGATCCAGGTTTTCCGCCCATGGCGCCTGTTCCGCCGGTCCCGCCCGTCTACTGGCGGCGACGGGAGCCGATCGGGGCCATCGTCCTGATCGCCCTGGGATTGCTCTTTTTGCTGGGACAGATGGATTTCTTCTCCGGCCGGATGTTCGAGTTCACCTGGCCTCTGATGCTGATCGCACTGGGTGTCTGGCTGGCGATCCGCCGCGTTGGAGATCTACAAGGAGGTCGCAAATGAACCGTTTTCTGCTGATTCGCCGCCTGCGCGGTCCCGCGTATCTTTTGTTGGTGGGCGTAATGGCCCTGCTCTCTCAAGCCGGCATTCTGGGCTGGGGCAAGAGTTGGCCGCTGTTTCTGATCCTGGCCGGCGTGCTGCTGCTGGCGGAACGGGCCGCGCTGACGTTCGAAGGCGGCTCGGTTCCGCCGCCCTATTCCGGCGGTGGCTATCCCGGAGCCAATCCGGCGGGCGCGCCGTATCCCGGATCACCCTACGCGGCAGGCCCGGCTCCCGACGTGGCGGCCGCGGTTCAGCCCCAGGAAGCGGCTGGCACAGCCATGGTTCCAGCAGTGCCGCAGGGCATGGTGAAGAGTTCCGAAGGAGGACAATCATGAGCACGCCTCCCAACATGCCGCCCTATGTTCCTCCCGGCGGCGGGGCGCCGATGCCGCCCTACGACTCCAAGGCCCAGTGGCAGGCCTATCGCGAGCAGCAGAAAGCTGCCTGGCGTGCCCAGCGCGACGCCTGGAAGGCCCAGCGCTATGCCGCGAAGGCTAACTGCGTGAGCGCCTATGGTCCCCGCGTCCCTTCGGTGGTGGGCCCCATCATCCTGATCGGGATTGGCGTAGTGGCCCTGCTGGTGGCCACCGACCGCATTGGCGCCGACCAGTTCTGGAGTTGGTACGGGCACTGGTGGCCGATGCTGTTGATCGGCGCTGGTCTGGCTCTGCTGGGCGAGTGGGCGCTGGATCTGCGTCGCGAGACTCCGGTACGGCGCAGCGGCAGCTTCGTGGGGATTCTCATTCTGCTGGCCGTTCTCGGCATCTGCTCGTCGGGTTGGAACAACGTCTGGGGTCCGCTGCGCGCCCACTTCGGCGACCAGAGCGAGGACTTCTTCAATGCTTTCGGGCTGCCCGAACGCGACAACGACCGGCAGGCGCTCAACACCCAGATTCCCGCCAACGCCAGCGTCGAGATCCAGAACCCCCGCGGCGATGTCAGCATTACGGCCAACGAGGGTTCGACCATCGAGGTGCAGTCGCACGAGGTGGCCTTTGCCAACTCCGACTCCGACGCCCGCAAGATCTTCGATTCCGAGACACCCAGCGTGAAGGTCAGCGGCAACAGCGTGCTGATCAAATCGCAGGGGAATAACAGCGGCCGTCTGAACCTCACCATCAGCGTGCCCAAGTCGGCACACATCGCGGTCAACGCCGGCCATGGCGATCTCACCGCCGCCGGGCTGGGGGCGGGCATCTCGGTCGACGCGGCGCACGGGGACGTGCATCTGAGTTCCATCGCCGGCTCAGTGCAAGCACACTTCTCCAATAGCCGCCACGACTTCTCCGCGCACCAGGTCGACGGCGATGTCACTGCGGAGGGAGATTGCAACGACCTCACCCTCAGCGAGATCAAGGGCAAAGTATCGCAGAATGGCGAGATCCTGGGCGATGTGCATATGGAGAATATCGGAGGTTCCATCCATCTGCACACCTCGGTGACCGACCTGCAAGTGGGGCAGTTGCCGGGCGACCTGACCCTCAACTCCGAGGATCTGCGCGTCAACGACGCCAAGGGGCAGGTGCGCGTCACCACCCACTCCAAGGACATCGATCTGAGCCAGATCTACGGCGATTCATATGTGGAGACGCGGGACGGGCGCATTGCCATCGAGCCGGCGGGCAGCTATGGCGTTGACGCCAGAAACAGCAAGGGCGATGTCGAAGTCACCCTGCCGCCCAACGCCTCCGCCCGGGTGGAAGCGCACACCCACAATGGCGACATCGTTTCGGATTACGCCATCCCCGGCACGGAAGGGGAGAACAAGACCGCCACCTTCCAGATCGGCACGGGCAGCGCGCGCATAGTGCTCAGCGCCGAGAACGGCGATGTGCACATCAAGAAGGGAACGGCGATGCCGCTGGCTCCCAATGTTCCGGCAACCCCGACCGCGCCCAAGGCTCCGAGCGCACCCGGGGCGCCACACCTCAAATCCTCCAAGGCGTTGCCGGCGCATCCCGCCGAGCAATAGGCCCAGCTACCCACGAATGCAGAACCATCCCGGCGCGAGAGGTCGACCCTCCCGCGCCGAATTGTTTTTGGGCCTCCAGCAGAGCCGAATCCCAGCCCATTTCGCACCCGCCGTAAACCTTCGCAACCGCTGCGTGACAAGATCCTCTTTTCAAGAGCCGCGCGCGGATGTATCCTCCTGAGTTCGGGTCTTTCCATTTTCATAGGGGGTAACGCCATGATGCATATGCCCATTCGGGTCATCACCGTGGAGCGGGAGTACGGATCGCGGGGGGGCGAGTTCGCCCACGATCTGGCGGCGCATCTGGGTTGGCGGCTGCTGGATGCGGAACTGATCGCCGGCGTAGCCCGCATGGCCGGCGTCGATCAGGAACTGGCGGCCAGGCTCGACGAGCGGCTCGATCCCTGGTACTACCGCTATGGCAAGGTCTTCTGGCACGACTCGGTCTACTCCGCCACGCAGATCACAGACGACCAGATCTTCGACTCAGAACGCATGTTGACGTTGATCCGGCAAGAGATTCTGGACGCCGCCCAGCAGGGCAACTGCGTGCTGGTGGGGCGCGGTTCGGCCTGCGCGCTGGCCGGCCATCCCGGTTGCCTCCACCTCTTTGTCTACGCCACCGCCAAGGCCAAGCGCGAATGGTTCGTGCACGCCTTTCCGCAGCACGCCGCCCATGCCGATCAGTACCTGGCCGCCAGCGACAAGCGCCGCGCCGCCGTCATCCGCAAGTATTACCAGCAGGAGTGGTGCTCGCGCAGCCTCTATCACATGCTGCTGAACTCCTCGATGGGCAGCGATGCCATGATCGCCGCGGTGCTGGGCGCCGCCAGCCTGCACGCGGCAACCCAGGAAACCATGGTGGAATAGATTCGCGGAGCGGAATGCAACGCCCATTGGGCGTCTAAATAGAGATTCTCCGCACCCGCGCCCCGATGCGGGTGAAGACTTCCCAGGGGATGGTGCCAGTGGCCTCGGCGTGATCGAAGGCGGAGATGGTTTCGTCCCCCTGGCTGCCCAGGATCGTCACCTCGTCGCCCACCTCGACCGCGGGAATGCCGGTCACGTCGAGCACCGCCTGATCCATGCTGATGCGTCCGGCGAGCAGGGCGCGCTGGCCGCGTACCAGCAGGCAAAAGTTGTTGCCCAGGCGGCGATCCAGGCCGTCAGCGTAGCCAACGGCGATCAGCGCCAGGCGCATCGGCTCGGAGGCCACAAAGGTGCCGTTGTAACCCACTACGGCGCCGGTGGGGATGGAGCGCAGGCTCACCACGCGGGTCTTCCAACTCAGGATAGGCTGCAGATGCTGGTGGGCGGCAAGCAGCGTCTCAGGCTCCTGCTGAGCCTGTTCGGGATCGAAGCCTGGATCGAACTCAGGCGCCAGTCCGTAGAGCGCCAGGCCGGGCCGCAGCATGGCCTTCAAGCCATGACGGTTGGCGAGTTCGGCAATGGACGGCGCCTGACCCGCCAGCAGGGCCGCGGAGGCGCCCACGTTGAGCCACTCGGGCAGATGGCCGGCGGCGCCGATTCGTTCCATGGTGGCGTCGAGGCGGGCAAGCTGGGACTCGGTCACCACCCCATCCGCCTCGTCGGCGGCGAAGAGGTGGGTCATGACCCCCTCCAGGCGCAAGGGCGAGCCGGGCTTGAAGCGGTTAAGCACTGGCATCAGATCTTCGGCGCAGACTCCCTGACGGCTCATGCCGGTGTCGATCTCCAGATGAACCGGGAGCGAGGCGGGACGCAGACCGGCGGCGCGGGCGGCGCCTTCCAGTTCGTCCAACTGCCACAAGTCCCAGGCCGAAGGGGTCAGCCCGTGGCGTATCACCTCGGCGCCCTGTCCGGGGTAGGTTGCTCCCATAAGCAGAATGCGCGGTTCGGGGCAGAGCGCCCGCGCGGCCACGCCTTCTTCGACCGAGGTGACGCCCAGCCAGCGCGCACCGGCCCGCACCGCCGCCGGCGCGCAGAGATCGAGACCGTGTCCATAGGCGTCTGCCTTGACCACCGCCAGCAGTTCGGCGTCGCGGGGCGCAAGGCCCAACAGAAACTGGAGGTTTTCTTCGAAGAGGCGGGTGCGAATTTCAACCCAGCAGGGGCGCATTTGCATAGGGCTATCCAATTCCCATTCTAGCGCGTGCTCCGCCGCGCTCATCTCAGCAGCGCGAAGGCCACCACCGTCTCGTCCCGCGATTCGTCCAGTGCGAGCAACTTCTCCTCGAACGCGTGCGGAACCTCCATGGCGCAGGCGGCGATCTGCTCTTCGCTAGCGCCTACGAAGCACAGCTCGCAGCAGCCAATTCCCGCTTCCATCTGTACCGGAGGGCCAAAGACGCGGCAGGTCATCGGCCTCCATGCGTAGAGGTCGCAGCTTCCCGTCAAAGGATCGAGCGCGGGGCAGGCGTCGTCGTTGGCAAACTCCTCGAAGCGCTCCTGCTCTTCCTCGCCGCGGCCTAAAACGCCGCTTCCCGAGTCGCCGGGGAAATCGGCTTGGTGCGCGAAGATCCAGGCTAGGGCGCGCTGCTGGACTACCTCGAAACGTGGATAGTCTGCTGCGCGCAGGGCATTCATTCCGGCACGCAGGCGGGCAGCGTCCAGGGCGTTCACGACAAAGGCACCGTGGCAGCACTGGGTACAGCCCCGGCGGCACTCCAGCCAGGACCCGGCGCGGCGCGCCGCATCGGCAAAGGCGCGGTCCATGATTTGAACAAGAATCTGGTCGCCGGCAGGCAGTTGCATAGATTGCAGGATAGCGAAATCCGTTGCTCTTGGCGCTGAAATCGCGCTACGCTGGCCGCGGAGGTTCCCATGAGCGAATTCCGGAGCACGATCATTCCCGGTCACCGCTACCGCAATGCGCCCGCGGCCATCGACTGGCTCTGCCGGGTCTTTGGCTTTGAACGCCGCGCCGTCTATGCCGGCGAGGGCGACGTCATTCACCACGCCGAGCTTACCCTGGGCGGCGGCATGATTATGCTGGGCACTGGCAAGGACGATGAGTTCAGCCGCAACTTCAAATCGCCCAACGAGTTGGGCGGCGTGGAAACGCGCGGTGTCTACCTTGTAGTGGCCGATGCCGATGCGGCTCACGCCCGTGCCGTGGCGGCGGGAGGAACGATCATTCGCCCGCTGCAAGAAACGCCTTATGGCAGCCGGGAATTTACCGTTCGGGATCCGGAAGGCTATAGCTGGAGCGCGGGCACATACGACCCCTGGGCACCGCACACAGAGTGATTCTCGCCAAATTCGATCCGGCTGATCCGGTCAGATTGAATCGCGAGGTTTCATCCCATCCTAGCCACAAAAACAGGGGCGTGGCGAGGGTGGCCCCCCACCCCCCATTTTTTGTACTGCTTTCTGGCCGAATCAATAGGAAGGTCAAAAGGAAACCCCCGCCCGCGGCAATCATCTGCCACGCAGGCGGGGCTTCCCTCTTTCTCTGGAGGAGGACTATTTCAGCGTGCTCATATCAATAACGAAGCGGTACTTCACGTCCTGGCGCAGCATCCGCTCGTAGGCCTCGTTGATCTGCTGGATGGAGATGACCTCGACCTCGGAGACGATGTTCTTCTCGCCGCAATAATCGAGCATCTCCTGGGTCTCTTTCATGCCGCCGATCATGGAGCCGGCGATGGAGGCGCGCCGACCCACCAGGTTGAAGAGGTTGACGGTGGGAGGCTTGTCGGGCAGGCCCACGATGCCTAGCGTACCATCGCGCTTGAGCAGCGCGGTGTAAATGTCGACGGAGTGGGGTGCGGCGGCGGCGTCGAGGATGAAGTCAAAGCTCCGGGCGTGCGCCTGCATGGCATCGGGATCGGTGGAGAGCACGACCTCGTCGGCGCCCAGCTTGAGCGCGTCTTCCTTCTTCTTGATCGAGGTGGTGAACTGGACGACGTGGGCGCCGAAGGAGTGGGCGAACTTCAAGCCCATGTGACCCAGGCCGCCCAGGCCGATGATGCCCACCTTCTTGCCCGGACCCACCTTCCAGTGGCGCAGCGGGGAGTAGGTGGTGATGCCGGCGCAGAGCAGCGGGGCGACTGCGGCCAGGTTCAGATTCTCCGGCACGCGATGGGCAAAGCGCTCGTCGACGACATAGTTGCTGGAGTAGCCGCCGCGGGTGATGGAGCCGTCGAAGCGGTCGGGGGCGTTGTAGGTCTCGGTGGGCCCTTCCAGGCAATACTGCTCCTCGTCGGCCTGGCAGGAGGGGCAGGTGCGGCAGGAGTCGACGATGACCCCGACGGCGGCAATCTGGCCCACCGCGAACTTGGTCACCGCGCTGCCCGCGGTTACCACCCGGCCCACGATCTCATGGCCGGGAACCACCGGGAAGCGCGAGCCGCCCCACTCGTTGCGGGCCTGGTGCAGGTCGGAGTGGCAGACGCCACAGTAGAGAACCTCGACAACAATGTCCTGTGCGCCGGGCTCGCGGCGCTCAAACGAAAACGGTACAAGCGGAGACTTCGCGTCCAGCGCGGCATATCCTTTGGAAGACGGCATATTTTTAGTTCCTTTCCGCTGCAAGTCTACCGCAGCCAGGGGCGGTAAATCCCGCTTGGAGCGCGCTCGAATAAGCGATTTATTTCCGGAATTTCGTATTGGGCTGGGGTTTTGGAGGCGGAACCAGACAGGCGCTGCCGCGCCGCCTCAAAAGATCCAGCGGGTAGTCAGCAAGAGCGCATGGTTGTAGCTGTGGAAGCGGCTGGTGGCGATCTGCAAACCGGCGCCAAAGGTCAGTCCGGGGCGGGATTTGGGGTCGGAGGGATGCAGGCCGCATTTGCCCACGATTAGCCCAGGGGTGAGAAACTCCTGCATCTTACCGTCGTTCGCGCCACCCAGGAAGTAGGTTGCATTGCTCTCCATCTCCGGCCAGAAGAGCTTGCCCAGGCGATATTGCGCCACTGTGTTCCAGGCCACTGGTCTGCCTGCTGTGGTAATCGCGGGCTTGTTTGTGGGCAGGGTGGCGCCCAAGGTGGTTTGCAGATCGAAGCGGCCCAGGCCCTTGCCGCCGCCCAAGGTGGGAGCGATGCTGGCGTCGGTCGAGCCGTTCTTGTAGCTGCCGGTGGGCACGGTGGCCAGCACCCAGGTGCTGAGGGTGTAGTTGCCCTGCCGCGCATTGCCGCTGGCGATGCGATATTTGCCCAGGAAGGAAAGATCGCCAAAACCGTCCGCCGCCGTGCTGTTGTGCTTGAGGAAGGGCGGCAGATTGACGGCCACTTCCGTCCTTGCCCAGGGGACCAGATTCACGCCTTTACTGTTGCCCAGGTTCCAGGTATCGGCAAGGGTGGGCGTCACCTGACGCACAAAGTCGGTGCGCGCCACTTGGATCAGTCCGGTGGTGGTGGTCAGCAGCGGAACCGCCCAGGCTGGCTGCCTGGCCTGCGTGGCGGAGGCGCGGGCAGCCCACTGCTGGAAGAACCCGCGCGGGGCGGTCGAGACGCCGTCCTGGGCGCACACACTGGCCGCAGCCAATAAGAAGAGCAAGGAACAGGGAGGTTTTCTCATTGATTCCCTGAGCATGAACCCCGGCCCCTGTCGCCCGCATCCATCCGTGGGATGGGCACTGCCTCCATCGCAGGATGGAGGCAGTGCCGAAACATTGGAAGCGACGAGCAGCTTCAATTGGCGGGCGGCGCGGCCGGTGCAGCAGGTTTGGTGCGGCCATTGCCCATCTTGGCGGCGAGGGCGTCGTCCACGGCGCGGGTCAGGCTGCTGGCCTGGTCGAATTCGGCCTTGGCCTCGTCCTTCTTACCCAAGGAGCGGTAGAGCCGGCCTAGCCGCCAGTGCGCGTTGACGTCCTTGGGTGCCAAGCGTACGGCCTCTTTCATCTCCCGCAGTGCCTCTTCCTGGCGTCCGCTGTCGGCATAGACAATGCCCAGATCGAGATGCGCCAGTTCCTGGGCCGGACCGAGGCGGATGGCCTTCTGCAAGGGCTCGATGGCGGCCTCGGGGTGGCTCATCTGCATCTCGGCGTCGCCCAGGTAGAGCAGTGCCTGCGCATCGTCGGGGAAGTTGGCCAACTCGGCCTGCAACTCGCTTACCGCCTCGGGGTATTGATGCTGGGTCCACAGCAGGTAGCCCAGGCCAAAGTGCACCTGGGGCTCGCGGGGATTGGCCTTGACCGCGGCGCGGAACTGCTCGATGGCGCCGGTATGGTCCTTCAACTCGTCGAGCGCCTCGCCGGCCAGCATGTCGGCCTCGGCCGACTCGGCGTTGAGGCGGAGAATCTCGCGATAGGTGTCCATCACGCATTGATACTGCTTGGACCACAGGCAACTATGCGCCAGAGAGAGGCGCAAGGGCAGATTCCGGGCATCGGCGGCGGCGGCTTCCTTCAGAAACGGCGCGGCGGCGGCGTACTCGCCCAGCCCGTAGTGGGCCATGCCGACCAAGATGGTCAGCCGTTGCGCCTCGGGGGAGCCGACGGGCTGGCTCTTGCGCAGGGGAACGAAGATCTGCAGCGCGTCCTTCAACTCGCCGGCCTTGAAGAGCGCCAGGCCCAAATTGAGCCGCAGCCCGGGCATCGCCGGGTCGAGCGCCAGAGCCTTGCGATAGAGCGGCACGGCTTCTTTGTAGCGTTCCTGGCGGGCCTCCAGCAGGCCCAGATGAGCGTAGGCCTCGGGGTTGGAGGGGTGAGCCTTGAGAACCGCGCGCCAGGCGGTCTCGGCCTCGGCACTCTGGCCCTGCTGCTCCAGCGCCAGCGCTGCCTGGCGAGGATTCTCGACGGTTTGTCCCAGGCCGAGCACCGCCGTCAACGCCATTGCCACGAACCATCCTGCGAATAGAACTCGCTTCACATGCACTCCTTGTCGATTTCACCGGGCAACAACATATTTTATTGCTGGAGCCGATGAAGGGTAGCGCCTTTACCCATCCACCGACCATCCGGGCACAACGCGATCCTCACAAGTTTGGAGAAACGGAATAGGCAAGGCGCCTTGTTACGGTGCCTGAATCTACTGGCCTTTTACCATGAACGACCAGCCGCTTTTGCAGTGCGGAAGCGCCCGATGCAGTGGCCCGGCGCCGCCGTTCATTTCTCTTACCGCTACGGTGGCAATAGCAACCGCGGCACTGTTTCGCAAACAAAGAAAAGGGGCGCGGCAAGCAAAGCCTGCCGCGCCCCGGGGTTGATGGATTCGCTTAGAACACGACCTTGACGCCGAGTTCGAATTCTCTCGGATCCTGCGTGCCGTTCACGAAACCAAAGTTGCTGGCGGCGACATAGTTGCTGGGGGTGTCCACCGCGCCCTTGGGAAGGGTGAAATTCAGACCATTGTTGAAGCTGTTGAACTGGGTGTGGTTGAAGGTGTTGAAGCTCTCCGCACGGAACTCGGCGTGAGCCTTTTCACCGAAGGCGAAGGACTTGTAAAGGGAGGTAGTGAAATTGGTGCGGCCGGGGCCCACAACAACGTCTTTGCCGGCGTTGCCGAAGCCCATGTTGGGACCGCCCTGCCATGCTTCAACGGGCATCGAGAAGCCAGTTGCGCTGACGTACTGGTAGCCGCTGGTGCCGTTGACCGAGGTCTTGCCCTTGGTGTAAGTCGGCTTGCCGGTGATGTTGGGACGGATGCGATAGTCGCCGCCCAGACCAACGGTATCGGGACCGCCATCGCCAGGAGCGGTATTGCCCGCCCAGGGCATGCCGGACTCGGCCACGGCCGTACCGGCCACTTCCCAGCCACCTGCGACGGTGCGGGCAAGGCCTTGGGCGTGATTGAAGAAGGGCAGCTTGTACTCGTAGTTGATGTTGAGTACCTGGCGGCGATCGAGGATGCCGGAACCCTTGTCGTACTTCAGGTTCCAGGGATTGAAGGAGGGGTTGTTGTTGTCCACGTCGACGCTGCTCTGCGTATCGTCGATCTGGTGAGACCAAGTGTAATCGATCTCATAGCTGAGGTTGTGCTTGTTCTGCTGGCGCAGGCCGACCTGGAAGCTGTTGTAGTTGCCGGTGAGCGGATTCTCCTGCAAGCGGATGTTGCCGTAGCCAGGATAGGTAGCGGCATTCAACTGTTGAACGGATGTTCCGCCGGTTGAACGAGTCAAGCAGGTGGGATTCCCGGTCGGGCAATTAGCGGGAGTCATCGGGGTGCTGAGCGGGTAGTTGTTGATCGGCACCCAGGTGTTCTGATGCCAATCGATATTGCCAACGTACTGGGTGATCAGGATCAGCGCGGGAGCGATTTCATGCTGCACGCCCAAGCTGTACTGAGCCACGGCGGGATTGGGGTAATAGGTGCTCAGGGAGTTGAAGCCCTGGGTGAAGGTCGGTGTGGTGGCGGCCGTACCCGACGACCAGTTGAAGCTGGTGTTGGTGAACTCTACGTTGTTGGCAGAGGGCGTGCTGATGAAGGGAGGCCCACCAGCCGCGTCGTAGATATCGTTGCCCTGGATGCGCTCGTAGAACGTACCAAAGCCGCCGCGCACGATAGTCTTGCCGGCGCCAGTGAGGTCGTAGGAGAAGCCCAGGCGGGGCATGAAGGTCTTGTAATCCTGGTTAGCCAAACCACGAGGAATGCCGTTCTGGCCGGCGATTCCCAAGCCGTTCGCATAGTAGGCGCCGATGGAACTGGTGGCCATGCCAGCGCTAGTGGAAGCAAACGAGCCGTCAGAGTTGAAGGTCGGCAGCAGGCCCGTCTGATAAAGGGTCGGATAGAAGTTGGAGACCTGGTTGTTGCGTTCCCATACATGCGGCATGGCATCGTAACGGAAGCCATACTGGATGCTCAACCGGTTGCTGATGTGCCAGTTGTCCTGGGCATAAGCGGAGGTTGTCTGGTTGACATAGTGGTTGATGGGGTTGGCATTCGACTGGTTGAAGTTGGTAGCCATGCCCAACAGGAAGTCCAAATAAGAGTCGCCAGAGAGGGAGGCGCCCGATGGGATATTCGAGGATTTGTCGTTAAAGGTGTAATCGCCTTCGGAGTCCTTACCGATGACTTGGTTCTTGGTGTAGCGGTTGTAGCCGCCGCCGAACTTCATCTGATGCTTTCCCTTGGTCCAGGACAGACCGATTACCTCGGAATAGTCCTCGGCGCCGTTGGTCCAGGGATCGTTGCCCGGGCCCCACTGATTCACGCCGCTCCAATTGATATCGGGCATGCGGTTGCCCACATCGTTTTTCAACGGGAAGTAGGTTCCGGTGCTCCAGCCCGAGGGCTTGGTGAAGCCAGCGCTGACGGTGGAGACGGGAATGATGGCGATCTTGTTGCCATCGTAGTTGAACGAGGCCTCAAGCAGCACATTGGTGCTGAGCGAGCCGGTTAGCTTGATGACCGCGGCGTAGGCCGGGTTGCTGAAGTTGGAGCCGATGGTGGGGTAGTTGTCGCCCTGCCACTCCGGAGTGGACTGCACCGAGTCATTGGCGTCGTGGATGAAGTGACCGAGCAAAGACCACTTGTCGTTGATGTTGTGATCGATGCGGAAGAGGTCTTCACGCACGGTGATGGGCAGATGGCCGCCGGTCGGGGTGTATTGATCGGTGGACAGATTGGTCGCCGCGGGTAGGTTGCCAGTGGCATTGAAGAGCAGCGCGTTGGAATCCAGCAGGTTGCCAGGAATTGTATTGTTGGTGAATGCCGCGCCTGGCGTTAGTCCATCCGCCGCCAGTTTCGCGTTGAAGGCCGCATCGGCAACCTTGGGCACGTAAACCTTCGTGGCAGAGTTCAAGGCCGCGGGGATCACGTAGTTGAAGGCCGTCGCCGCAGTGACGATATCGTTCGCGGGCATGGTGTTGATGGGGTTGGTGGAGACGCCGTTGACCATGCGCCGCCACTCTTCGTTGTAGAAGAAGAAGGTCTTGGTCTTCTGCTGGTTGTAGACGTGGGGGATGAAGACCGGGCCGCCGATGTTGGCGCCGAAGACGTTATAGCGCAGCTCTGCCTTCTTAGCCAACTGGCCGTTGTTGTTGTCGAAGTAGTTGTGCGCGTCCAGAGCGTCGTTGCGATCGAACTCCCAGGCTTCGCCGTGGAAGCTCTTGGTGCCGCTCTTGATGGACATGTTGACGGCGCCGCCAGAGGCGATACCGTAATCGGGAGGATAGTTGGAGGCCAGCACCTGGAACTCGCCCAGGGCGTCCTGCGAAGGCATAACCGACATCTTGCCGCCGGAACCGCGATCATAAGCTTCGCCGCCGTCGATGATCCAGATGTTGTGCGCCTGGCTGAGGCCGTTGAAGCTGATGGCGTAGTTGGCGTTGACGGAGAAGGGGTTTTCCATGTCGGGCAGGTTGCCGCTGACGCCCAAGCCCATGGCTGCCAGGCCGATCACGTTGCGGCCGTTGGTGGGCAGCTCGGTGATCTGCTGTTCGTTGATCAGGGTGCTGACCACGTTGGAGTCGGACTGAACCGCCAGCGCATCGGCGGCTACGGTGACCGTCTGCGTCTCGGCGCCGATGACCATCTTGACGTCCACGCGGAAGGTGGCCGAGATGTTGACCACAATGCCGGTCTGCGTATAGGTTTCAAAACCCTTGGCCGTGGCCTTGAGGTTGTAGTTGCCGGCGTTCAAGCCGGCGATCTCGTAGAGGCCGGAGGCGTTGGTAACCGTAGTTTTTACAGTGCTGGTAGCAGGCTCGGTGAGGGTGATCTTGGCCCCCGCAACGAATGCTCCGGTCTGATCTACGACGATGCCGCTGACCGCGGAATTGGCCTGCGAAAATGCTGCTACGCAAGCAAAAACCAGGAACAACGGCAACAGGAGAAACCTGTATTTCGTTTGTCTCATGTGACCTTCCTTTTTCAAAGTGTTACTTCTTTGGTTCGTACTTCTCTCGCTTCCCCGTGATTCTGGTATGAAGCCGTTTGCTGTGGTTCTCTCACCCCGGGGCACTGCGGGAGACGTGCATTTCTCCGCCGAGCGGCTATCCAACCAGGCCGCCGCCGGAGATCCTCCCACCACCGCCCTGCAATCTGTCACCAGATTCCCAGTGCGTCGATCTTCCTCTCCCAGCTTCCCGGCCGGCTTGCGCCATTGGGGCAGTCGCGGAAAAGAATTTCCTGCGGTTTGGCGATCAATACCGGGAATGGCGAACGAAATAGCTCGTTCTGTCTCCCCGGCTGCCGGGTTTGGGAAAGCTGGCTGAGCCCCTCCCTGCCCGGCGAGTGAATATGCCGATTTCTATGTAAGATGGAAGAGTTAGAAATCGCTTCTCCATCTTTTGGAATACGCATATTCAAACGTTTTAGTCCAATGAAGCGAAATCTGCAATCAGTGAACCGGGACACATTTAAATCCCGTAGAGAAGTCTTTGTCAAGGAGTTCTTTTCGAGGGAAATCGACGGTTTACGGCCGCCTCCCCAACAAAACACGGAACTCGATGATTATGTAAGAGTTACTTCGATGCAGCGGGGGCAAGCGGGGGGCGGAAAAGGCCTCCGTCCGGCTTCCCACAGCGCTGGGCGCGGAAATCGCCCAACACAAACGATTGCCTCTGCGCCGGGGCGGGACTTGGAGTGGCGGTGCGGGCGGCGGCAAGGAAAACGGCCAGCGGATTCTTCCCGGCCCGGCGGCTTGTTTGTCCAGCCTGGGGTGACAAGGCTTTTCTCGGAGGAGTCCGTCGGACTTAGTGGACATGAAAACGTATTCATAAAGATCTGCACTTACTCGATCCCCCGCCGAATAACTAGAATCGCCATACTGTCCTTTTATTTCAATAAGATGTGCCTTTGTAGCAGGGTAGTTGCGGGCGCAAGAAAAGGCCGGAATCAAGACAGAGAAATTCAAAATCAAGCCTCGGAAAACTTACCTAAGCCGTGCAAATAGTCACTGGCGAGCTAGGGAATACGTTTACTGCAATTAGGCGGATGCGGCCTGACTGCGGCCCCCGGTTTCCGTACTGGCGAGAAGGGTGCTGAAGCACCGCGCCGGTCCCGGCCAGACCCGACTCGCCCCCTGGCCCGTGAAGGGAGGGAAAGCCAGCGCCCTTGCCCCTGTCTTTCCCCCTGCTTGCGCTGCTACACTCCTTCAGGGATTTTCCTGTTTTTTGTTGCCGCCCTGGGAGGCTTTTTGTGTCCGATTTTCAACCTTTTGTGCCGGCCGGTGAAAAACGACCGGAGTTCACCGTGCGCGCCCTGCTGCTGGGATCGATCTTCGGGGTCATCTTTGGCGGGGTTACGGTCTATGTGGGCCTGCGCGCCGGACTTACCGTAGCTGCCTCGATTCCCATCTCGGTGCTCTCCATCAGCATTCTGCGCGCCTTCGGGCGGGCCTCGATCCTGGAAAACAACATCGTGCAGACCACCGGCAACGCCGGCCAGTCGATCGCCTCGGGGGTCATCTTCACCTTGCCGGCGCTGGTCTTTCTGGGCTTCGACCTGGAGTATTCGCGGATCTTCTTTTTGGCCCTGATCGGCGGCTGGCTGGGCGTACTGTTCATGATCCCGTTGCGCCGCCAGCTCATCGTGCAGGAACACGGCAACCTTAAGTATCCCGAAGGCACCGCCTGCGCCGACGTCCTGATTGCAGGAGAAAAGGGCGGATCGTTCGCCAGCCGGGTCTTTCTGGGCCTGGGACTGGGCGGGTTCTACACCTTCTTCCAGAATGAGAATCTGTTCAAGGCGTGGCCGGGCACACCCGAGTTCCAGCCCGACTTCGGCCCCCAGCACGTGCTCAAGGGCTCGGCCATCAAGGCTGACGCCACGCCGGAGTACCTGGGCGTGGGCTACATCATCGGCCCCCGCGTGGCCGGAGTCATCTTCGCCGGCGGTGTCTTCTCCTGGCTGGTGCTGATGCCGCTGATCTACTTCTTTGGCAAGGCCCTTCCGGGTCCTATCTATCCTGGTACGATTCCCATCGCGCAGATGGGCCCCAGCCAGTTGTGGTCCACCTACATCCGGCCGATGGGGGCGGGCGCGGTGGCTGCCGCCGGACTGATTACCCTCATCAAGACGCTGCCCACTATCGTCAGCGCGCTGAGCGCCGGCTTCAAGAACCTGCGCGGCGGCGGGGCGGCCAGTTCCAAACCGCTGCGTACCGCAGACGACCTCTCCATGCGCACAGTGTTGATTGGCTCGCTGCTGCTGGTGATCTTCACCTTCTGCTTTCTCACCTTCAAACCGGTACCGGGAGCGGAGGTGGGCGTATTGCCCAACTTGGCCGCGGCGCTGTTCATCGTCTTCTTCGGATTTTTGTTTGTCACGGTCAGCTCGCGCATTGTGGGGCTGATTGGCAGCTCGGCCAACCCCATGTCGGGGATGGCCATCGCTACCCTGATGGCCACCTGCGCCGTCTTTCTGGCCAAGGGATGGACCGCTCCGGCCTATGCGGCCCTGGCCATTACTATTGGCGGCACGGTGGCCATTGCCGCCGCCAACGCCGGCGACACCTCGCAGGATCTGAAGACCGGCTACCTGATCGGCGCCACTCCGCGGCTGCAACAGTTGGCGCTGATGATCGGCGTGGTGGTCTCGACCATCGCTATTGGCTGGACCCTGAACCTGATGAATAATGGCCTGCAGGAGTTCCGCGAGGCCAGTCAGCCGTGGAATATCGCTGCTTCCCACCCCGGTGTGGCCGTCCAGGAAGACGCCAAGAGGTTGCCCGAGCAGATTCGGGTGCTGGGCGCCAACAAGAGCAGCAGCGTCCACCACAAGGGCGAATACGTGATTCTGAATGCCATCGGCTCGGCTGAGCTGGCCGACGGCAAGTACCTCTACTCGCCGACCAGCGGGCGCATCGAGGTGCAATGGATTCAGGGCATCGGCAGCGAGAAGGCGGCCGCGCCCCAGGCCCGCCTGATGGCCACGGTCATCAACGGCATTCTCAGCCGCAAGCTGCCCTGGGGACTGGTGCTGCTGGGCGTCTTTCTGGTGATTGCGGTGGAACTGCTGGGCATTCGCTCGCTCTCCTTTGCCGTGGGCGCCTACCTTTCGATTGGAACCACCCTGGCCATCTTTGTCGGCGGCATGGTGCGCTGGATCGTGGATCGGGCCCTGGAAAAGGCGGGCGGCGACGACACCGACAGCGAAATCTCTCCCGGCTCCCTTTACGCCAGCGGGCTGATCGCCGCCGGCGGCATCGTGGGCCTGGTCGGAGTGGCTCTGAAGGGCTACGAATCCACCGTCGGCAAGGGCGACATCCTCAACTTCCCGCACACCTTTCTGGACAACAACTACGTCTCGGTGGCGGCCTTCGCGGCGCTGGCCTTCTCCCTCTTTTACTTTGCCCGCAAGCCGCTCAAGAAGTAGGCATCCGGTGGCCTTTCAACAGAACCCCAGGTCTCGAAGGAGGCCTGGGGTTCTTTGCGTGCGCCCAGCATGGGCGCACTCTTACGGGTGGAAGTCCCGTCGTGAGCTGGTCACAGTGAGCGAAGTGAAGCGCAACTGCATGAGGGCGACCG
>Ga0326728_10002586_pt1 | contig 59468 bp, 48 predicted proteins | sample MB3enrmetagenome_FD_207602 | JGI IMG/M metagenome (GOLD analysis project Ga0326728, IMG submission 207602) | Lab enriched peat soil microbial communities from McLean, Ithaca, NY, United States - MB31MN | ecosystem: Environmental > Terrestrial > Soil > Wetlands > Peat | place: USA: New York... | reverse complement strand
CGCAATGATGGGATTAACCTCGAAATATTTATAAAGATTCTGGAGACGATGGTAGAGTCTCCACATGAAGTCCTTGTTATCCATGATACCCCGGAGGACGATAGCATACCTATCGTCCTCAAAATGCAAAAGAAATATCCCAATGTACAGCTTGTTCACAACACGATGGGCCGGGGAATTATCAATGCTATCAAGGCCGGGGTCGACGCATCGCTTGCAGAGGTCGTTCTAATAAGCGTCTGTGATGAAACTGGTATTGTTCTTGCTTTTGACGACATGTTGGAACTCATTCATCAGGGTTGTGATTTTGTAAGCGGCACTCGTTACGCCCATGGTGGACGCAGACTTGGAGGCTCATGGATCGGTGGCCTTTTGTCAAGATCTGCGAATCGGCTGCTCAGGTCGTTATCGGGTTCCATGCTTACAGATGTCACAACGGGTTTAAAGATGTTCCGGCGTTCCGTATTTTATCAATTTGACTTGCAGGCGAAACCGATTGGATGGGCGGTAGTCTTTGAAATGGGGATCAAAGCCCAACTGGCTGGTCTCAAACTTGGTGAGGTTCCTGTGATTTCGATTGACCGTCTTTATGGAGGCAAATCAACTTTTAAGCTGGGAGCCTGGCTTATTGAGTATTTGCGCTGGTTCATATGGGGTGCGATACCTCTGCTGCGGAATTGCAGGAAAAATCGTTCAAACGTAGTTATCCGTATTCCATCTACCACAGCCATATAAAAGAGCAAGAGATGCGAAAATCCTATTTAGTAACCGGGGGCACTGGATTCTTAGGGAGTGCCCTGGTTCGTCGCCTTGTTAGCGAAGGTCACACGGTACGAGTACTTGACAGTAATTTGAGAGGAGACCCAACACGGCTTCGGGATGTTTTGGCCGATATTGATATCGTGGAAGCCGATATCCGTGATCCGGCTGCGGTACAGAGTGCCTGCCGGGGAGTGGACAGCGTTATTCACCTCGCCTACATCAATGGGACCGAGTTTTTCTATACCAAGCCGGAGTTGGTCCTGGAGGTCGCGGTCAGCGGCATCATGAACGTGCTGAATGGCTGCCGTCAGGCTGGTTTGCCGGAACTCATTCTCGCTTCGAGTTCGGAAGTCTATCAGACGCCTCCCAGGATTCCAACCGATGAGTCCGTACCGCTGTCCATACCCGACCCGCTTAACCCGCGGTACTCGTACGGCGGCGGGAAGATTATCAGCGAACTGCTGGCGATCAATTACGGCCGGACTCACCTGGAACGTGTGATTATTTTCCGGCCCCACAACGTTTATGGCCCTGATATGGGCCGCGAACACGTAATCCCGCAGTTCCTGATGCGAATGAAGGAACTGTGCAAAAAGCCCGATGACCCTGTGCCCTTTCCCATTCAAGGTACGGGCCGGGAGAGCCGTTCCTTCGTATTTATCGATGATTTCACGAATGGACTGATGAGGGTCCTGGAGCGAGGCGAACATCTTGGCATTTATAACATTGGAACCCCGGAGGAAATTACAATTGAACGGCTCGCTCAACTTGTCGCAGATTACTACGGGCGGCGCATTGAAGTCGTGCCGGGAGAACTGACCAGGGGCAGCACGGCGCGGCGTTGCCCTGACATAACAAAATTGACCATGCTGGGCTACCAACCCCGCTACCCTATCAGAGATGGCGTGGCTATCACAGCGGAGTGGTATGATCGAAACATGGAGGAATACGCTAAAAATCAACCAAAGATCAGGGAGCAGGCATAATGAGCGCTCTTACGAAGTCTGTAGCTGGAACCAATTCAAGCGTAGTTGTCGAGCGCTGCCAGATATGTGCTAACAGCAGTCTGGAACCGATTCTTTTTTTGGGCTATTTGCCGCCGGTCAACAGGATGAATCCGATCGGGGAAAAGCCCCGCGAGCAAAGCAGCTATCCGGCTCAGTTGCTTTACTGCCCGCAGTGTCACCTGGTGCAGCTTGGGTTGATCGTGGACCCTCAGGTGCTGTTCCCCACTGAGTATCCTTATACCAGCAGCACTACAAAAATCCTCCGGGAGAATTTCGCCGAACTCTACGGCGAATGCAAAACTGTTGTTGAGTTGGGGACAAATGATCTCGTGGTAGACATTGGCTCAAATGACGGCAACCTGCTCGCCAATTTCAAAGATCATCACCGTGTCCTCGGGATCACGCCCGAAAAAATCGGCGAGATTGCCATTGAGCGCGGGGTCCCTACCATTATTGACTATTTCTCTCAGCAAGTGGTCGAAACCGTTTTAGCCCAACACGGTCAGGCAAAAATCATCACCGCCACAAATGTGTTTGCCCATATCGAGAATGTTAATACAGTTGTGGAGTTGATTATCAAACTGATGGCCCCGAAAAGTCTTTTCATCTCTGAATCACACTATTTGTTATCATTAATAGAGACTTTGCAGTACGACACCATTTACCACGAACACCTACGCTACTACTCTCTCCACAGTCTGAAATTCCTGCTGGAATCGCATGGGTTAGAAATTGTGCATGCGAAAAAAATCCCGACGCACGGCGGATCTATTCGCGTTTATTCGGCCCGCCGGGGAGATTTTCCGGTCCAAAATACCGTAAATCAGCTATTGGAGGCAGAGAAGTCAGTCGTATTGGGGAAAGAAGCTCTTCTGGAATTCAAGGATAGAGTCGTTCTTTCCAAACTTGAGCTGCAGTCTTTACTGCTGGGCATCAAGCAAAAAGGGCAGCGCATCTACGGTATCAGCGCCCCCTCTCGCGGCAGCACTTTAATTAATTACGCCGGCCTGGATGACGGGATACTGGATTGCATCCTTGAGATCCAAGGTTCCCACAAGATCGGCAAATATCTTCCCGGCACCTTGATCCCTGTGGTGGAGGAGACACGGCTTTATGAAGACCAGCCCGAGTTCGCTCTTCTCCTGTCCTGGCACATCGCGGACGAACTAATTCCAAAACTTAAGCAAAAAGGTTTCCAGGGCAGTTTTATCGTCCCGCTGCCAAAGCCAAGAGTGGTTAATTGAGCGTAAACGTTACTCAGCGGTATTTCCGGAAATCAACGACAGGGTGGCACGAACATCTGGCCCTGTCGGTCGTGCCACTCATACCATCGTCCGCATACCTGGACATTTGCGAGTGTTTCGCAACGCCCAGTATGGCCGCTCAGGCTTCGTGGCATTCCAGGCAACTTGGGATGTTTAACTCCTTTATTCCACTATCTAACCAGCCTTTCTTTGATTATTCGCATCAGGTATGGAGGGTAGAGGAGCTTGTTTCGAAATAAAACCGCATCCTTGATTAGCGTCAGGAACTTGGCCTTAGCAAAGGTGCGGTAAAAACGCTTTTCTCTATTGATGAGATCGGCTTCAGTGAAATGATCCGTGATGATAAAGGGTTTATAGAATGGATTGCCGCTGTGGTCGTCTTCCCTCAGGATTGTCCAGTTATTCTTTTGGCAGTCATCATAGAGCTTGGTCCCGGGCAAAGGGTTGGCGAAGGCTGCAGCCACGGCGTTTAAAGGAAGCCTCCTGATCTGTTCCAGCGTTTTACGAAATTTTTCTTCCGTCTCACCCGGCATGCCGATGATATAGAAGGCTGTTACATGCAGATTCAGTTTCGATGCAGCCCGGACAACCTTCTCGATCTGATCGTCCTTAAGGCGTTTGCCGATCACCATATTGCGCAGTTCGTTATCACCGGTTTCGATTGCCACGCAAATGTGGCTCAATCCAGCGGTCTTCATTTCTTTCAGGACTTCCTCGTCAAGAGTGTTGATAGCCAGGCCATTAGGCGTATTCCAATGAATTTTCAGTCCTTTTTCCTTAATGCCCGCGCAGATGTCCAGAATGCGCTGCTTACTCAGAGTAAAGTTGTCGTCCATGATAAAGAGTTCTTGGACACCGTACTTCAGAACCAACTCGGCAATTTCGGCGACAACGTTAGCTGCGCTTCTGGCCCTCCACTTTGGCCCATGAACCTTAGACATACTGCAGAAGTTACAACGGTTTGGACAGGATCGGCTTGTCAGAATTGAGGCCGCTCTTTTCAATCCCAGACCATGCAAGACATGTTTGGAGTTCAAGTATGTTTCGTAATTTATGAGATTCCGAGCAGGAAACGGTAGGCGATCCAAATCCTTGATGTAATGTTGCTTGGGCGTCAGGTGCACTTCCCCTTGAAGGCGGTAGGCCAGGCCCTCTATGCCATGCGGAGCGGTATCGCCCATCTCGAGTGCTTCCAGCAACGAGACGAGGGACTCCTCTCCTTCGCCGATAATAGCGTAATCCACACAGCTTTCACGGATCACCTCTTCCGGCTGTAATGAAGAATACGTTCCCCCGGTGACAAGAGCGACACTTGGGAAATGCTGCCTGATTGCCTGCGCGCAATTGAAGAAATCATCTTTTTTCCGGCTGAATATATTGGTTAGGCCTACTATGTCCGGCTTTTCACGTGCAATACGCTCGATCATTTTTTCAAGACTAACGCCATAGCGGAAGAGTCCTCCAGAAACCTTAGAAATTTCAAGAGTGTCCAAACAATCCACAATGGCGACACGGTGTTGGCTATAATGTCTTATGTAAGCCGCCAGGTAGAGCAGACCCAAAGGTTCGGAAACCTGCTGAAAGGGTGTCTGATAATAGTAGCTTGGATTAATCAGGACGATCTTCATAGTTTACTTTGTCCACTGTCAGGAGATAGCTTTTTGTGCCACAAGGCCGATGTTGCCCGCGGATAGTGTCAATGGCATAGTTGACAAACCGGAAATCGTTAAAGTACCGATCAGAGTTCTTTTGATGTGTTCGGGGATAGGTAAGAGGGAGATCCAATAATTGATTGAATAGCGATTGGCGATCTTAAAGACTGCCAGTACATTAAAGTGCTTCTCAAAAAAAGCCTTCAGGGTTTCTTCGTCGAAAAGTGTTAAGTGTCCGGCATTGATAATCGGGTGACGAACTCCTAGAACCTTCACTGACCAGGAGGCAAAGTTATGGGCGACGCAATAAACCATTCCACCCGGAGCCAATAGGCGATGGAATCCGGCCACGATTCGATCTGGATTGGGGAGGTGTTCCAACGTCTGAAAGCACGAAATAAAGTCTAACGATCCGGGTTTAAAATCGCTTTCCCTAAAAGATTGATTGAGAAGGAAGGGGCTGACTCCCGTCTTGGCTCTGCGGCAAGCCTCTGCGCTCGGCTCCAATCCAAGCACGTTCTGGAAACCGAGATCGATCAACTCTTGCAGAAAAAAGCCGTCACCGGCCCCAACGTCCAATGCAACGCCACGCCGGTTAAGGAGACCAGCGAAACGACGCAGATACCTGCCGTAGGTCCAGGCGATATTATAATTTTCATCCTGATAGAGCCCTTGATCGCTTTGCTCATAGGTCTGTTCGAGAAAATCGGCATCTGGTGCAGGATTAGCATAAACGAGACCGCAACGATTGCACTTGACCAAATTATATGAAAACTCTTTGTTAATGCTCCCCTTTCGAGCGGCAATATGCTCTGGTCGCAACTCCCTGGTCGATTTCTCACCGGGAAACAACACCTGAAACTCAGACTCTGAGCCACAAAGATAACAAGCGGTCTCATTCATTTGATTGTATGACAACGGCTCGATGAATTGATCGGGGTGTGATTCGTGATCACTGGCGATCATATTTCTATCTGCTCCTTCGCAGGTGTCGATTTTTCGCTCAAAAGTAGAGGCGGTAATCATCTGATTGTCAGTGTTGCCGGGGAGAAATAGCCCACGTCGTTCACCCCCACGTAAAATGCAAGGACGGAGTCCGTAATCGGCGAAATCAGTTCACATTCTCTCCTGCCAGGGAAGAACCTCTCCCCGTTCTATGCGCTGTGTGCGAATGAATGGGGGCCGTCCTTTCGTCTCTTCAATAATTTTACCAATATATTCTCCAAGCAATCCCAAACCGAGGATATTCGCAGACCCGAAAAACAAAACTAATAGCGTTACGGCTGTTAATCCTTTCGGGACATACTGCGGCCCTGCCAGCTTTAAGACCACCGAGTACAACCCAAGCAGAGCAGAGAAAACGGTGGCGATTGCCCCTGTCGTCGTCAATAGATTCAATGGGGTGCGACTAAAGGAAAAAATGGCTTTCTTTGCCCAACCGATATTTTTGCTAAAGCTATTTGTTGTCCTGCCGAAAAGGCGCTCGGGGCGTACATAGTCTACACCTTCTTGCGCGAATCCTACATAAGCACGCAATCCGCGTAGAAAGTAGTCTCGTTCATGGCAACGCAACATCCAACGCACCACTTTGCCATCGAGAAGAGAAAAATCGCCGGCGTTCTTCGGAATGGGGATATCACTAAGCGCTGAAAAAATCGCATAAAATCCCTTGTAGAACCTCTCAATCCACCATGGCATTTCCCGCCGTACCCGCCTGCCATAAACGACATCGGCTCCATTGCGCCATTTTTCCACAAAAGCAGCGATTACTTCAGGTGGATCCTGCAAGTCTCCATCCAGAAGTACACAGGCTTCTTTGCTGGCGATCTCCATACCACTGCGAAAGGCGGCCTGCGAGCCAAAATTGCGCGAATGCACGATACCAATCACTCTGGAATCCTGTTCCGAAAGAGTTCTTATCTGTTCGCTGCTGGCATCGGGCGAAGCGTCGTTAACAAAAATTATTTCGTAGTCCAGGCCCAAGGCACTGAACGTGTCCACCAACCGACGGTACATTATGGGTATAGCAGGTTCGTCTTTATAGCAAGCAATGATGGCGGAAATAGAATTTTTGTTGGCTCTGTGAGACGATTTTTTGGTGAGCGTCTCAACATTGTGATCGGCTAGAAAATCCTTCCACCATGCTACAGTGGACTCAAACCCAACCTCCAATTGGATCTTGGCTTGCCAGCCAAAATCCTCATAGATGCGCCGTGGGTCGGCGTACCAGTCTCGATGGTCCCAGGACCTAGCGGGCATGCTTTCGAAGCGCGGTTCCTCTCTGACGGCCAACTGCGCGCGGCCCATCTCCACCAGTTGGCGGACCGTGGTGCGAACTCCAGTGCCCACATTATAGGACTGCCCATAGTGGCATTCTTTGAGATCGGCGGCCATAGTGACGAAAGCGTCAACAGCATCGCCGATGTGCACGAAATCGCGGGAAGTGTCGGGGCTCACTAGAGGTGGCAAAGTCCCGCGCAGCAGGTGCTCGGCCAGTGTGGGTATAAACCGGGAGAAATCCTCGTACGGGCCATATAACGAATATAGACGCAGATTGACACAAGGTAGCCTGCACACCTTTCCGTAATATGCAATAGCCTGCGCCGTAGCCGCTTTGCTTACGGCATAGTGGCTATCGGGAATAAGTGCATCGTTTTCGTCAGGACTGACGCAGTTTATCCCATATTCCGAAGAACTGCCCGCATGGACGTACCTTTGCACTCCAAAGCGGAGGCAAACTTCCATGAGATTAATGGAAGCAAGATAGTTGGTGCGGTGAATGCGATCCACATCCTCCTCGAATGAGTATGCCCCGAATGCCGAGCAGTTGAAGACCGTGGCCGGCCTTAGACGCCGGAATACATCGAGTTGGCTGGACTGGGAAAGTAAATCGAGAAAGATATACTTCGACGTGGGAATGCCCTCCAAACGCCAAGGTTTGTGTATATGAACCGTTCCAAAAACGTCTCCCCGTGCAGCCAGTAATCCACGAAACAGGTTGGCCCCGACAAATCCGCTGGCGCCAATGACCAGAATAGGGCCTGGCAGGGAAAGTATGGCCCCTTCTTGATTTGTCATGGATTGGCCTCCAGAGAAGCGACGAGCCGGATCAAAGAATATGCATCCAAACCGCACTCTTTGCGGTGGTAAAGTTGCGATCCGTAAAGGCCGCTGGGATACCCCTTCGAATGGCAGTGCACGAACCGGCGGGGCACAAAGTCATTCTCCATGGCCAGGCGGGCAAAGGCATCCCCTAATCCTCCTGAAGCCACATGCTCTTCGGCCACCACCACCCATGGAGCAGCTTGAACCTGGGCTACCAAATCCTTCGGGAAGTCCTGGGCGGTTCGGGGCAAGCGACTGCAGCACCAAAGACTGGGACGCAGTCTCCCGGGCAAGCCCATGGCCGCTTCCCAAGTCGAACCCGCCAGCGAGCCCAGCACCAGGACTACACCAGCCTCACCTCGGCACAGCATGCGCATCGGGGAGAAGGGCGGGGGAGTCAGGCTTTCCGTACATTCGTCGCGGTCAAGGCGCATGTAGGCAGGACCGTGCTCTTGGACCAGCAGACGCACCAATGGAGCTATATCCTCGCAGAAACCCGGGACATAGACGGTCATGTGCTGTAGTGATCCAAGAACGGCGCAATCTTCAAGAGAGTGGTGCGTGGGGCCCTGAACTCCGTAATAGTAGCCTCCTCCGCTACCCACCAGGCATATCGGAAGATTATGCAGGCAGATATCGTTTCTGATTTGCTCGAATGCGCGAGCGTAGCAAAAAGGGCCTATGGTGTACACCCACGGGCGCATGCCGCCCCGGGCGAGGCCCGCTGCAACAGAAACCATGTTCTGCTCGGCGATGCCCATGTTAATAAATCGCTTTCCCAACCTTTCGCGCAATGGCTCCAGGGCATTGAAGCCCAAATCACCGGTCAGGAAACAGAATCGGGTGTCCAAGTCATGTTCGAGCAGGGCTGAAACCAGAGCGTCACGCATCGTCGTCTTCAATAATGGCACGACCCTGAAAGTACTGTTCGTCAGTCAGGGGCCAATAGTGCGAAGCTAATGAGTTTTCCAAAAACGGCAGGCCTTTGCCCTTGCAGGTGCGCAGTAACAATACTGATGGGCGCTGCCCGTCCTCAGGGCAGTTTAAATGTTCTACCAGAGCCAGAAGATCATGTCCGTCGCAGGTGGCTACAGCCGCCCCAAAAGCGGTGAGGCGCCCCGCAAGGCTTTCCAGGTCCAGAGAGGCTACCTCGACCGTGGTGCCGAAGGCCTGCAATCCGTTAACATCCAAGACCAAATGCAAGTTGCTGAGTTTTTGGTGCACCGCGAATATCAAGGACTCCCAGCAGGAACCCTCTTGCCATTCTCCATCGGAGCACAGGCAGAAGACCCGCCCCGGTATACCTTGCAGACGTTTCCCCAGGGCCAAACCGGCAGCTAAAGATGGACCATGGCCCAAACTGCCGGTGCCAAACAAGACCGAGGGGATAAGATTTGCCGGGGTATGAACGCCAAGTCGCGTGCCATCCTGAGCAAAGGTCTGCAAATCTTCGTCGGTCAATACTCCACAAGACCATAAGGCTACATACAAAGCACCAGCGGAATGCCCCTTGGACAGGACGAAGGCATCGTCCTCGCTCAGCACGGCGTCGTAGAGCACCACCAGACTGTCCAAGCAGGAAAGATTGCCACCGATATGTCCGGCGTGTGCATTGTGATGCAGTTCCAATAAGCGCAGACGGGCCTTGCGAATTATTTTTTTGAGCTGCGATAAGGAGCAATATGGTTTGATAACGGTCATATGGCCTAGGAACATTTCGAAATAACGGCTTTAAAAAATAAGCCTGAGAGTTGGAGTGGGCGTTTTGAGTGACGATTTCTCACTCCCTCGAGATTAACTCAATAATCACTTGCCAACAGCAGACATTCGCGAGTGTGGCTTTGGCAGCACTTGACAGAAAACTGTTTAGTCATGTACTAATTTTTACCTATCACGGCGTGAATGCTCTCCTCTTCTATTAAAAGAGGCCACCATCCCTGTAGAGCTTAAGCAGATTGTGAGACAGACACCACATCTGCCATTCAGCGGACACATTCCGGTATTGCCATATTGAAATTGCATTAGGCCCCTGGGCTGTTTATTTGGTCAAAGACTGGTTCAACAGTCGACTTTCTTTTGGAGTAAATCTTTTGGCCTCGTTTCGCAGAGAGCTTTCTGATCATTCGCTCTTTGGACGTCATGTCGTTTGGGGGCCGCACTCGAACCGGTGTAATAACTTCACCGTGCTTCATCTTTCTTGTGGCCATAAACGGATCGAGCAGGGCATCCTCAAAGAGCATCAGATTGGTTTCGCTAAAGTATCCCACATCAGAAGGGTAGGCAAACACAATCATAAAAAGGTCATAATTCCAGCACCTTACGTAAATGGGCCGAATTCGTCGTTTGCCAACGTTTTCGATGGTGTCGATTTGATGTCCAGAACGATCTTAGGTAAGTGGATTCGTTACGCTGAAAGAATTGATTCTTTTTGAGCTGACGCTGTTTCCATCGGGAGTTTCCGAGGAGAAGGCAGCTTTCTTCGCCGATCATAGTGACCATCATAGTTGTGTTCGTCATAGCGTCTTTTCCAACGCCTCATGTGCCGGCCACTAATCCCGATTATCCCAGCAGCCTGGCACCATTTAATTTTTCCCGACATCGCTTTCAAAATAATTTCCTGTAGCTTCATTGCCCGCTCCGATGCGGACAGCGCGATCAGCCTGCCTCGTGCCATTCCCTTTTACCTCCATTGGAATGGCAATTTTTAACCTGCTGAGCACCTGCCGCGAAAAAGCGGACATTTCACTTGCTTACTACAACCAAAAACAGGGGACTTGTTTCCTTGAATTGTTTATGCTAGAGCATAGGCTAAAATCTCAGCTATGAATATTTGGAATGTATATAGGCAATCATATCAGACGTTGTCTCGCTTCGGCTATTGTCGCTGGAAACCCTGAGAGACTGCAACTTAGTGGATATTGTAGACCTGTCTATGGATTCCTGCCGGGCCAATTCGATTGGAAAATTTTGCCCATGGGGCTTGCAGCGATTTTAAAGGATGTACATTGAGCTGTCACAAACAATCACATGGTGAAAAGGTCATCGCGGTAGCGCGTCAAATCGACTGCGTGCCCCTTGCCCTTGTACACTTGAGATCCGTATTCATAACCTATTGGCAGCCTTTATTTCTGTTTGTCGTCACTTTGGTGGCAGCCGGCGTGTTCTGCCGAATGGGTGTGGACCCGCACCATGACGGAATCATGCTCAAGCCCGCCTTCGATGTTGCTGACGGCAAGATGCTCTTCCGGGACTCATATTGCCAGTATGGGGCCCTCACAAGTATTCTTCAAGGATGGGCGGTCCTGATTTTTGGCCATTATCTTCTGGTGATCAAGATATTGACTGCCTTTTTCTATGCCTGCGGGGCTGCTTTGCTCTGGTTTAACTGGGTAAAAATTATGCCGGCGTGGCTGGCCTGGCTGTCTGGCCTCTTATGGCTGAGTATGGCCCCTTTTCTAATTACACCGGAATTGCCCTGGTCGTCCGTCTATGCAATTCCTTTCCAACTCATCTCAACCTTGTGGATAATGCGATTCATCGACAAAAACCATCAGCGATTCGTTTTCGCCTCAGGGATTGCCGCGGGTCTTGTTTTCTGGTGCCGCCAGCCGGTTGGGGTTGTTCATCTGGCCGCACTAATAATAATTTTGGCCACCTTTGGCACATTGCACTTGATTGAGTGGAAGAAAAGTCTGCAAGCGCTGGTGGTTCTATTAGCGGGAGAGGCATCAACCTTCCTGGTTTTCATGAGCTGGCTGGTGATAAATGGTGCTCTGCGCGATTGGTGGAAACAATCTATTAAATTTTCGGTAATCTTTGGGATGGAGTACTTCGGACGTCCCACACCAGGGCACTTATTTAGAGTGCTCTTCCCTTATCCTAATATCACTTTCCGCCCTCGTCCCAATTATCAGCTTTACGATCCATGTTACATGTGGGACCTGCTGCCCTTGGCCAGCTTCGCTTTGCTCGGTCTGATCCTATGGCGCCTGGTCATCAGGCATAGTAAGGAAAAGCGCGATGCGATGCTCTTCGTATATTTAATTGTCGCTCTGGGCTCCTGGCACCAGTACTATCCTCTTTCGGATGCCGTTCATGCTTTCTGGGCAGCAGGCATGATGGTCGGCATTCTTTCAGTTCTTTTTTGGGAATTGGCGCCGATCAGGCGGCGGTTTCCGCGCCCGGTCATTGTCATCATGGCGCTGGCGCTCTGTTTCTGGCCTTATCTCAGGCCCAGGGTACCGCTTATCGCCTGCCATTACAATGCCCACTCAGTTCCTTTCGAGACACCGGTCGTCCTCAAGGGCATGCTTTCTTCCCCGGAAGAAGTTGCGAATCTGTCATCTTTTTCTAAATCGGTTGACGTTTATCTGGAAAACCACCCTAATGCCGGAATGATCGATGCAACAGAGGACGCGCTCTACATCACCTTCCGCGATGACCGGGCACTCTGCTTCCATCCCGCTTACGTAAAGTGGGCAGTGCTTCAGCACCGATTGTATCTTGATTATCAGAAGGCATTACTGGACTGCATAGAACGGGAACGGCCTCTTGCGGTAGTTACCCTTACGCCTGACCTCAAAGGTTTTGATTCCGGAGTGAAGGACGGCGTTCCCGTCGTTTGGAATGGTGAGGAAACCTTCAGCGGTTATGGCGTCTGGCAGCGTTTCGAGCGCGGAATCACCCTGATCGCTCCTGCCAGTTGCAAGTACAGCCCGCTGGCCACGGACGGCTGCGAACTTCAATTCTAGTGAAGCTTTCGGGCAGTTCTTGCCACATTGTGCCGGGCGGTGTATATGGTTCCGGAATCGAAACTTTCCGTCGATTAGTCGCACGATACATCAAGCCAAGTCTGCCTTTCCGGTATGTTTTGCCCCGTGGTGTCCCGCTTCGAACCTTGATGCTTGACTTGAAGCGACTGGAATGTTTTTGCCGCGAATGGAGGTGGCTATCAATCTTTAATGCCTTCACCTGCGGTGTTTGCGCAAATTATGCTCTTAGATAGCCGAAGACGCTCTCTTATGAAACTTCATGGGAAGATTGAAGTTTCATTCTCGTTCAAACCGCGTCCATGGACGTGGCGGCTGCGCTGGATTCCGGCCAGTAGCGATCCAGAATTCTGAGACTTTCAGGGTAAATATGGCGACAGTTGGATCCATCTTGGTGGAGCGGGCTACAGCACCAGCTTTCGGGAGATGAGCGACTTTTACGGGCGCGTAGCCAAGGCTGCCGACGAAGGCGCAACGTTGACGACGTTGGCCGCAAATGCAGGCGCAAATCCGTCATAACAACGAACATCTTGCTGTCTCCCTCAGAAAGCTGTCGGGATGTGCCTGCGAAGACCTGTGCGCATGAACTTAAGGGCCTACCGGAACCGGCGCTATCGGGCATGGACGGAGATTTCCGTTTGACAGGCAAAGAAACTTTGGCCTAAACTATATGTAATTCCGAGCGTCAACAATTCGATCTTTCCTAGATTCAGCGCCTACGAGTCGCCGCTTGCATTGTTGCGTTCGAGCGCCGGGACCGCGGCGATGCGACCCATGTCTTCCAGGGATACCGTCGATACACCATTGGAATGGACTTGAACGGGGTAGCATGGTATATTATGGACTCAGATAAAGGCAGTATTAATGTGGAAACAGGAGTTGTCAATTCACGTTGTCGTGAGACGCCACAATGTGTCTTTTTCCCCATCTGTTCGCAGCTCTCTTGTGAGCACTTTTTCGATAAGAGCGGACATCCCGTTTACAGGTGTCGGGAATGCGGCCTTCGTTTTATCCACCCGCAGCCCGACGATTCGGTGCTGCAGGAAATATATGGCGCCGACTATTTTTTGGGGGAAAAGAGTGAGGAATCTGAGATCCGCGTGTCCAATTTAAAGGGCGCCACCGCGTCATGCTATCTTGATCGACTGAAAGAATACGCAGGGAGCAATGCGGGCAGACTTCTCGAAATCGGGTGTGGCGGCGGAGATTTACTCGTTGAAGCCAGATCTCGTGGTTTCGAGGTCAATGGAGTGGAGATCTCCCAGTCTGCCGCTAACAGGGCGAACAAACTTCTCGGAGTGGAATCGGTTCTCACCGGCACGATTGAAAGTGTCTCATTACCCGAGGGTTCTTTCGACATAATCATTTCCGCCGACAGCATAGAACACGTTCGTGATCCCGTCCGGTTTCTTCACAGGGTGTGGAGACTGCTCAAACCGGCCGGCGTGGTCTTGATCGTGACCCCCTCGTTAGACAGTTGGACCGCGAGACTCATGGGGCGGCAATGGATGGAGTACAAAATCGAACATCTTTACTACTTTGGCAAGGAATCCATGAAGCGCGCTCTGAGGCGTACGGGCTTCGAAAATATCTCCATCGAACCGAATTTCAAAGTGCTCACCTTGCGCTATGTTCAAGATCACTTCTGCCGTTTCCCCGTGCCCATCGCCACGCCGGTACTGCAGTTGCTGAGCCACCTGGTCCCGGAAAACATGGTCCATAGGCATATCAAGGTGGCAGCCGGCGGGATGCTTGTGATGGGAAAGAAGCAAGATGTTTCAAAGAACAGCTAATCAGTCGCAGATGCACAATATTTTGTCGCGAGAGACCAGTTGCCCGATCTGCGAAACGACAAAGCTCTCATACCTCTTCATTATCCGCGGGCTTCCTGTGGTCCGTTGCCCGGGTTGTGGTTTGATCTCATTGCATCCATGCCCCGATCCGGCGGAGTGCTATCTGTATTATGGTTTGACAGCCGACGACGAGAAGAACCCCCCGTTGCTTTGGACCGACAGCGACACCGAACGTGAAGCTGCCGAAAAGTATGTTGACGCACTGCAAGAAAGGATGATCGACAAAGGACGGCTACTGCTGATCGCTCCTCCCGGACACCCCCTCGCCGAAGCTGCAATGGAACGTGGCTACGAAATCGGGCGGCACACTTCCCTGCCGGACATCGAAAATGGCGACGGGTTGGGCGAAGGTTACAGTGGCGCCATAGTGATCTACCAGTTTGAAAAGGCAGCAGACCCTCTGGCCCTCCTTAAGCGAATTCATGCATCCCTTCGTCCGGGCGGCGCGCTTTTACTCAGTACGCCATCGGTCAATAACTGGCCTGCACGTTTCTTCGGCGAGCAATGGACGGAGTGGCGTCCCGAGAACAGGTACTACTTCGACAGGACCACCATTCATTCCATACTGCTGAAAAGCGGTTTTGCCAAGGTTTGGACTGACTCGGAAAAAAGATCTTACTCGCTAAGCCACGTTTATGAACGCTGCGCGGACCTTCCGCGGACGCTGCTCACTAGATCGATCTCGTTCTTATACAGGATTTTCCCTCCGCAACTCCGGAAAATCCGTCTTCGGCTGAGCACCTCACGCATCCTCGTTACCGCAGTCAAATCGGCACTGCCCTCCCGACCACGCCTGTCCATCATCGTTCCAGTTTACAATGAGAAGGAAACTTTCGCCTCCCTCATGGATCGCCTGCTCCCCAAGCAAATTGATGGAATGGACCGGGAGATCATCCTTGTCGAGAGTAATTCGACAGACGGGACCAGGGAACTCGCCGAGATGTACAAGGATTATCCCGACGTCAGACTTGTGACGCAGGAGCGTGCGAGGGGCAAAGGAAATGCCGTCCGATTGGGATTCCAGCATGCCATGGGAGATGTAATCCTGATTCAGGATGCGGATCTGGAATATGATCTGAATGACTATGAACCGCTACTCGAACATATACTGAGCTACCGCGCCATCTTTGTTCTGGGCGCGCGGCATGGCGGCAACTGGAAGATGCGCCGTTTCGCCAATCAGTGGAGCCTGGCGACTGTCATGAATATTGGACATATCTTCTTTACACAACTCATCAATATTTTATATCGGCAAAAGATGCGCGACCCTTTTACGATGTACAAGATCTTCCGGAGCGATTGTCTATACGGTATCGATTTCAAGTGCAATCGGTTCGACTTCGACCATGAATTAGTGATCAAACTCGTTCGCAAGGGATATACACCTCTTGAGACCCCTGTAAACTACCGGTCCCGCTCTTTCAAGGAAGGCAAAAAGGTAAGGATTTTCAGAGATGCCTTAAGCTGGCTGTGGGTGGATTTCAAACTCCGGTTTTTGCCCATGTCCCATTGGCGCAGGAAATAAATCGGATGAAGTATCTATTGGCGTTTGGAGGAATTGGCGCGAGTGCATTGTGCTTCTGGCTGGCCATCCGCCATGTGCAGTTTGACCAACTGGGGGCAATACTCTCCACGGCTAACTACACATGGTTGTTTTTGGCTTGTTTCTGCCAGTTGCTGGCAGTGATCGCCCGCGCCAACCTTTGGGCAGCCCTTCTGGGCCATAAAGCCCGGACCGAGGATACCTTCTGGTCCGAGGGCATAGGCTATCTTTTCACGAACATTTTGCCCCTCAGAATGGGTGATCCGGCCAGAGTTTTCGTTTTGTCCCGACGCAGTAAGCTGCCGATCGTCCAGGTAGCCGCCTCAGCCTGCATGGAGCGGGTATTCGATCTTGGAACGATTGCTCTGGCGCTTTTGGCCCTCATCCCATGGATGAACGTTCCCACCCAGGCAAGAAGGGCGGGGGAGGTCCTTGGATTGCTTGTGGTGCTGGTCTTCCTTTCTCTGATCCTGTTGTTGCGGTTTCGAAGCCGTGGTGAGCGGCTCATGTTGTCTCTATCCAAACGGTTGTCCGCCTCGCTTGCGGAAAGGTTACTGACTTCCTGGCGCCAACTCGTTGACGGGATGGCGGTTTTCGGAAATGTCAGGATAGTATTCAGCACTGTTTTATGGTCTGTGACGACATGGGCCTTATCGGTAGGGATGTATTGGTGCGTGTTGAAAAGTGTCAGGGCAGACGCCACCCTGGTTGAAGCCACCTTCCTGGTCGTTGCACTATGTCTGGCTGTTACAATCCCTTCCAGCCCCGGGGCTTTCGGGGTTGTGCATTGGGTTGGCCAGCAGGCGCTCGTGCTGTCCTTCGGGGCAAAGTACGATCTTACAAGCGCTTTGGCAATAATTCTGACGGCTCACCTTCTGTATTACATTACGACTTCGCTTCTTGGAGTGACCGGCTTATCCCTTTTCGGGCTATCCTTCCGGAACCTTCGTTTTCGGGTCGAGGAAGAGCCGCCGCTTTTACCCCAACTATTTGAAAGCGAATCGTAAGTTCAGGAGCTGAGAATGCGCTATTTTGTCACCGGCTGTGCCGGTTTTATAGGCAGCAATCTGGTTGACCGCCTGTTGCGCGAGGGCTGCCGGGTCGTCGGATACGATAACTTCTCCACCGGGCAAGCCGCCTTTCTCAAAGATGCTCGACGGTCACCGGACTTTGCCCTTGTTCGAGGAGACAACCTCGATCTGCCTCATCTGACCGAGGCGATGGCCGGGTGCGATTTTGTGTTTCACCTGGCTGCAAATGCCGACGTCCGATTCGGGACGGATCATCCCGGCAGAGACCTCGAACAAAATACCATTGCGACCTTTAACGTTTTGGAAGCAATGAGGGGCAACGGCATAACTTCGATTGCCTTTTCGTCCACCGGTTCCATATACGGCGAACCCGACGTCTTCCCGACCCCCGAGAATGCCCCCTTCCCTGTTCAAACGTCTCTTTACGGAGCATCCAAGTTGGCGGGAGAGGGCCTCATTCAAGCGTACTGTGAGGGATTTGGATTCAGGGGCTGGATCTTCCGTTTTGTTTCAATCCTGGGCGAGAGATATTCTCACGGACATGTTTTCGATTTCTATGCGAGACTCCTGGCGGACCCCGACCACCTGCGCGTGCTCGGCAACGGCAGGCAGCGCAAGTCGTATCTCTATATTCAGGATTGCATCGATGCCATGCTCATGGCGATCGATAAAACCACGGATAAGGTCGGCATTTTCAACTTGGGTACTGACGAGTATTGCGAGGTTAATGATTCGATCGGCTGGATCTGCAAACATCTCGGACTTGAACCGGAACTTGCCTATGCGGGCGGAGAACGCGGATGGATTGGAGATAGCCCGTTCATTTTTCTTGACTGTTCTCGAATCAGGGATTTGGGCTGGAAGCCAAAGCTTAAGATAAATGAAGGCGTGATCCGAACTCTGCAGTATCTAACGGATAACCGCTGGTTACTGGAGAGCCGCCCATGAAGGTTGTAATGAACTCCGAAAACCGGACAGCCCTACACCATGCTGGCAGCCGGTCGAGAACGATGGTTTGAAGGCCAGCCAAGAGTTGACTTCGACTGGCTTAAATAAGGTCGGACTTGCCAATTGGAGAGCAAGCCCGGGTTGATTGAATCGAGTATCGCGGGATTGCCCAGGGAGGCATAAAACGATGGCAAGGTTGTTAATGATTCAGTTTCAGTATGCTCCTTACGCAGGGATTGCTTACCTTAATTCCGCAGCATGTTCGTCAGGTCACGAGTTTATTCTCCATATGGGAAGCGACGTTCAGAATATTGTGCATAAAATCAATTTAGTAAAACCTGATATTATAGGATTTTCCACTATGAGTCCATTCTACAAAGAGACTCTGTCCATAGCGTCCCAGATCAAGAATACCTTCGATATCCCTACGATACTCGGAGGACCGCATCCTACGTTATTCCCAGAGATTATTAATGACGCCTGCGTAGATATTATCTGCCGAGGAGAAGGCGAATTTGCGTTGATCGAATTGCTAAATGCGCTAAGAGATAAAAACCCTTATTATGATATAAAGAATTTATGGGTTAAACATAATGGAAATGTATACAAAAATGAGTTGAGGCCTCTTACAGATCCTTTAGATCAGATACCTCTCGTCGATTGGTCGTGCTATAAATCTACATCTATTGCAAATTCTCCACCGATTGCCTTCCTTATCAGGGGTTGTCCCTATTCATGCACTTATTGCTTTAACGCTTCCATGAGGGAATTATATAAAGGTAAAGGCAAGTATTTAAGGCAATTTAGTGTGGGACGATCTATACTAGAGATAAAGGAAGCCTTGAAAGTTTTCAACCATAGCCCAGTTTTGTTTACGTCTGACTCATTTGGTATTGATCTCGAGTGGACCGATGCACTTTTTACAGAGTATTCAAAGATAACAGATCTTCAGTTTGTCCTGCTGATCCGACCAGAACTTGCCACGGAGGAATGCGTCAGGCTACTTGCAAGGCATGGTTGCCGGAGTGTGGCACTTGGCGTCGAATCGGGTTCCGAAAGGGTAAGAAAGGAGATCATGCATAGGAATTACCCTAATAAGTTGCTGATGGACGTTGCTGATAGGCTTCACAGGCATGGTATTGAGTTCAGAACGTACAACATGTTGGGGCTGCCATCCGAGACTGAGGAAGAGTTGTGGGAAACAATCGACATAAATATTAGAATGAAGACAGATTATCCGAGGGCCACCATATTTACGCCTATGCCTAATACAAAAATAGTCGAAATTGCCAAGGAGCTTGGTTATCTCAACATGGATTTTTCCTTTGAGAGTATTCCTGATTCTGTGTTTTCTGGTACAATACTCAAAAAGCTGGATAACGACAAAACACTTAACTCTTTGTATTTTTTCCAGACTTTGATAATTTTTCCAAAGATAAGAGGGTTTATTAAGTTTTTGATGCGATTTAAGCCCAATATCTTTTATAAGCTCTGGTTCTATCTTGTCTATGCCCATCTTCATAAAAAGTTAGAGCAAAGGAAGCTTATACCTTATATAAGGTATCTGATATCGAATATTAACCATATTTAGCTCATAGACAGAAACGAAACTTTCAGTACTTCTTTAGGAAGTCACTCATGAAACTTGCCGGAAAAAGAGCCATAGTTACCGGCTCCAGTCAAGGCTTTGGACTTGAGGCGGCCCGCGCGTTTGTAGATCAGGGCGCCGATGTGGCGCTGTGCGCGCGAAACGAAGAGAACTTGTCTCTGGCTCTGAAGGAGGTTACGGCAAGGGCAGAAGGAAAATCAAGAGTATTGGCCGTCCCGGCTGATGTTTCCATTCGAGATGATGTAGGCAGGCTCATCGAAACGGTCGTCGGAGAATTCGGCGGACTGGATATCCTTCTTTGCAACGCCGCAGTCCACGGCCCCAAGGGACCAATCGAGGATGTGGATTGGAACGAGTGGGTTAGAGCGCTTGAGATCAACGTATGCGGCGCTGTACTTCCTTGCCGGGAAGCCTTGCCTTACCTGAAGCAACAACCCCGCGGGAAAATCATAATCATGTCCGGCGGCGGGGCTACGAAACCGATGCCTTTTCTGAGCGCCTATGCGACGTCCAAGGCGGCCGTCGTGAGGTTTGCGGAAAACCTGGCCGAAGAGGTCCGCAAGGATCACATCGATGTCAATGCCGTAGCTCCCGGAGCGCTCAACACCCGTCTCCTGGATGACGTGCTGGAGGCCGGGCCGGCCAAGGTCGGGAGGGATTACTACGATCAAATGGTCAAAGTGAAGGCGCAGGGCGGCACGCCGCTTGGAGTAGGCGCATCCCTATGCGTCTTTCTGGCTTCGTCCGAAAGTGACGGAATTACCGGAAAACTTATAAGCGCCGTTTGGGACCCTTGGGAAGACCTGTCAATGCACGTTTCGGATCTGGTAGATACGGACATTTACACATTGCGACGGATTATTCCAAAGGATCGAGGGAAAGAGTGGGGCTAGGATGAACATCGCTATCGTCGGATGTGGATTCATTGGGGAAAAGCGAGCCAGATCCTTGGGAGAATGTCGTCTCGTAGCCTGTACCGATATTGTGCCGGAGCGCGCTCTGGAGTTTGCGCGAAAGAGGCCAAGTGTTGAGGCAACTTCCAACTGGCGGACGGTGGTTGGGCGGCCCGATGTTGACATAGTGATAGTGACCGCTACTCATGATGCCTTGGCAGAGGTTTCGCTTGCTGCAATTAGAGCCGGGAAACATGTCCTGGTGGAAAAGCCGGCTGCACGGAGCGCCGCCGAGCTAGGTCCCGTGATTGCGGCCGCCACCGAAAAAAAAGTGCTCGTCAGAGTTGGCTTTAACCATCGATATCATCCCTCCTTCGTCAAGGCCAGGGAAATCGTTGCTTCGGGCCAACTGGGAGACCTTATGTTCATTCGCGGGCGCTACGGACATGGCGGCCGCGTAGGTTACGAGAATGAATGGAGGGCCGTAAAGGAACTTTCCGGCGGCGGGGAGCTTATCGACCAGGGCACCCATCTCATTGATCTTGCGCGCAGCTTTCTGGGCGACTTCAGTGAGATTCAGGGATTTGCACATACCTATTTTTGGAATATGCCGGTTGAGGACAATGGCTTCATGCTTCTTAAAACCCCAAAGAAGCAGGTTGCCCTGCTGCACGCCAGTTGGACTGAGTGGAAGAACACCTTTTCTTTTGAGATATACGGCAAGAATGCCAAACTTGACATCTCTGGTCTGGGCGGCAGCTACGGCGTCGAACGACTGGCCTATTACAAAATGCTGCCCCAAATGGGACCGCCTGAGACTGTCATTTGGGAATATCCCATGCCGGATCGATCCTGGGACGTTGAGTTTGCCGAGTTCGTGGAAGACATACGCCTAGGGCGACAGCCTGCGGTTGGACTCGAGGATGCCAGAGCAGCGCTGGAAATTGTCAAGAGGATTTACGAGGAATCAAATATATGATTATAACTAGAAGCCCGTTGAGAATCTCCCTTGGTGGCGGAGGCACCGATCTTCCCTCCTATTACAAGGAGCACAGCGGATTCCTGATCGCAGCCGCTGTAGATAAATACGTTTATATAACTTTGCACCAAACTTTTGTGGAGGAGCTTATCATAAAATACTCGAAAATGGAGCGTGTCAAATCCGTGGACGAAGTCCAGCACCCCATCATTCGAGAATGTCTGCGGTTAACCGATATAGACGCTCCTCACCTTGAAATAACGAGCATGGCCGATATCCCGGCGGGTACCGGTCTGGGGTCATCAGGAAGCTTTACCACAGCTTTGCTTAAGGCCTTGCATACCCTGAAGAAGAACCTAGTCCATACTCGTGACCTGGCAGAGCAGGCGTGCCATATCGAGATAGACGTGCTGGGCGAGCCCATAGGCAAGCAAGACCAGTATATAGCCGCGTTCGGAGGGGTCACCTGTTTCAAGTTTTTGCCTAATGGGCATGTGGATGCATGGCCTCTAAAAATCGATCAAGATACGCTCTACTGCCTGGAAGACAATCTCCTCCTGTTTTTCACGGGTTTTTCGAGGTCAGCATCGGAGATCCTCAAGGAACAGGATGAAAAGAGCAAGAAGAGCGATAAAGAAATGATAGCTAATTTGCATTTCGTCAAAGACATTGGGAAAGAGAGCCAGAATGCCTTGGAATCAGGCGATCTGCATCGCTTTGCTGAGCTCATGCATTTACACTGGGAACACAAGAAGAACCGATCCAGTAACATGAGTAATGACCCGATTAACGACTGGTACGAAATAGCGCGCGCAAACGGGGCACTCGGCGGCAAACTCGTGGGAGCGGGTGGTGGCGGTTTTCTGATGTTCTATGCGGAGGATAAAGCGAGGTTACGTAAAGCAATGAGGGAGATTGGCCTGCCGGAAGTTCGCTTTAGAATCGATTTCGAGGGGACCAAGGTAATTGTGCAGTCATGAAGACACGGATGCTTCCGGTTGCAATCCTCGCGGGAGGTCTTGCGACCCGCCTTCGTCCATTAACCGACACCATTCCCAAGGCACTGGTGGATATAGATGGAGACCCGTTCGTAGCGCATCAGCTACGGCTCTTGCACGATACTGGCGGGATAGAGCGGGTTGTCATCTGCGCTGGATACAAGGGAGAAATGATACGCGAATTCGTAGGTGAAGGTAGCCGCTTCGGGCTGAAAGTGCTTTTCTCGTTTGACGGCGCCAGACTCCTCGGGACCGGCGGCGCAATAAGGAAAGCCCTGCCGCTGCTGGGAGACGCCTTCTTCGTTCTCTACGGAGACTCCTACCTGCCATGCGACTACCAGGCTGTGCAGGCGGCTTTTGAAGCGAGCGGCAAGGAAGCGCTCATGACAGTTTTTCTTAATAACGGCCAATGGGATACGAGCAACGTAGAGTTTTCCAACGGCAGAATTCTGGCATACGGCAAGAAGAACTTGACACCCAAAATGCAGCACATCGATTATGGCCTCGGAATATTCAGGGCGTCCGCGTTTGATCCGGTCCCGGAGGGGGAACCCTCGGACCTGGCGGACCTCTACAGCCGATTGGCGCACAAAGGGCGGCTTGCTGCATTCGAAACTACGGAGCGCTTCTACGAGATAGGTTCGCCCGGCGGACTCGAAGAGCTGCGCTTTCTCATTCGAAACGTCCAGGGCCAATTCAGAAAAGGAGATTGAGTGGGTTTCGCACAGGAATATCTGCAGGAAGCTAGACAGGTCATCGATCGGATCGATTGCGCGGCCGTGGAAAAGATGGCGGAACTGATCGAGGACACGAGGAATAGTGGGGGGAGGCTCTTCATACTTGGAGTCGGCGGCGGGGCGGCCAACGCATCCCATGCCGTAAATGATTTTCGTAAAATTGTCGGAATCGAAGCCTACGCTCCCACGGATAACGTTTCGGAACTCACTGCCCGCACCAATGATGACGGCTGGCCGAGTGTGTTCGTGGAATGGCTCAAAACCAGCAATCTCAGAAAAAACGATATGCTTTTTGTGTTTTCCGTCGGTGGAGGGGACCAGGAAAAGAATGTTAGTCCGAACCTGGTTTCCGCCTTGCAACACGCCGGGGAGATTGGTGCAAAGGTCTGCGGTGTCGTCGGCCGGGATGGCGGGTTTACCGCCAGGGCTGCCGACGCGTGCGTAATCATACCGGTCGTGGAGCAGACCCGGGTAACTCCCCACACGGAAGCTTTCCAGGCTGTCGTATGGCATCTTCTCGTTTCCCATCCGCGCCTGAAGCGGGGACAAACGAAATGGGAGTCTGTGAAGTGAGTGGAAATCGCAACCGGGCCGTCTTCCTTGACCGCGACGGAGTCATCAATCGCCCGGTGATCCGTAATGGAAAACCCTATCCGCCCGCAACGGTCGAAGAACTTCAAATCTTGCCCGATGTTCCCGAAGCGTTGGCCAGGTTGAAGGGCGCCGGTTTCTTTCTCATCGGGGTCACCAATCAACCGGACGTGGCACGCGGCGTCCAGCGCCGCGAAGTGGTCGAGGCGATACATACGGCCCTACTCAGAGATCTGCCGCTGGATGAAATATTAACTTGCTATCATGACGATCCCGATGATTGCGGGTGCAGAAAACCCCGGCCGGGTCTCCTCCTTGTGGCAGCCGCAAGGTATAACATCGATGCAGGATCGAGTTTCATGGTTGGTGACCGTTGGAGGGACGTCGAGGCAGGACGAAATGCCGGATGCAGGACCGTTTTCATCGAATGCGGCTATGCCGAAAAATCACCCGAACTCCCCGCAGATTTGATAGTGCGCTCGCTTGCCGAAGCAGTCGATTGGATTTTGGATCAGTAAACATGTCTTACGTAATGGAGGCAACGATGAAGCCGGTTTCAGAAATGAAGGTGAAGATTTTTGCTGACGGGGCGGATAAAAACGGCATGCTGGAAATGTACGGGAAGCCTTACATACAGGGTTTCACCACGAATCCGACCCTGATGCGAAAGGCCGGGATAACGGATTACGAGAGCTTTGCACGAGATGTGCTGGAGGCCATACCCGACCGGCCTATATCGTTTGAGGTCTTCTCCGACGACATGGATGAAATGCGGCGGCAGGCAAAGAAAATCGCAAGTTGGGGTGAAAACGTCTATGTGAAGATACCCGTTATGAATACCAGGGGTGAGTATTGTGTCAGGGTTGTGCACGACCTGGCCAGGGCCGGCGTGAAAGTCAACGTTACGGCCATGATGACCCTCGGGCAGGTGCGAGACATGGTTGGAGAACTGGCTGGAGGGCCGCCGGCCTATGTATCACTTTTTGCCGGCCGCATTGCCGATTCCGGCCGCGACCCCGTCCCGCTTATGGCAGCGGCCGTCGAATTGTGCGATCTGGCGCCTAATGTCGAGCTGATTTGGGCAAGCCCCAGGGAACTTCTCAATATATTCCAGGCCGACGAGATCGGTTGCCATATCATCACGGTTACCAACGATATTCTCAGGAAACTGACTCTGGTAGGCAAGGACCTGGAGGAGTTCTCCCTTGACACTGTAAAGATGTTTCGAAATGACGCGATTACATCGGGATATAGTCTATAAAATGAAGACGACCTACCGTGCAGCTAGAGCAAGTATACGAAATGTGAGAGGATGGAACGCAACATGACATCGCAACATCAGAACGGATACTCATCCTATTATATGCATAACTGTAAGCCTTCTTTAGCGTCGAGAGTGTCTTTTTACGTTCGAAAGCAAATGTTTCACCTCTTCATGCAGACCATGCGCCCTACCGAAGCCACTTCGGTCTTAGACCTCGGCGTAACCTGCGACAGGACTTATCAAGAATCAAACTATTTTGAACAGTTCTACCCGTATAGGGAGAATATAGTTTGCGCCGGGATCGAAGACGGGAGTCATTTGCAACATCAGTATCCAGGAGTAGTGTTCATCCCTTTACAGGCTGGACAACCTTTACCGTTTTCAGATAAACAATTCGACATATCGTTTTGCAGCGCTGTCATCGAACATGCAGGCAATCGTCAGGAACAACAATTCTTTATTAAGGAGATGCTCAGGGTTAGTCAACATTTCTTTCTAACGACTCCTAACCGATGGTTCCCGGTGGAAATGCACACCGGGCTACCATTATTGCATTATTTGCCAATGCAGTGCTATAGAGCGATCCTTGCTAAGACAAGCTTTCGGTATTGGTCTTACGAGAATAATTTGAATCTATTAGATATTGAAAACTTAAGGAACCTTTTTTTGCCGTATGTTGTTGCAAATCTCGTAAAAATTCGACTTTTTGGGATACATTCTAATCTTGTGGCATATGGTAAGAGTCCTGATTTAGTAAATTCCTAAATCTACTTGATTTTATTTTTCGGTTTCGCATCTCGGGATTTGAGTCATGTCGACACGGAAGGAAGTGACCGAATAGTGAAGTTGTCATTGCTGTTGAGATCCGTACTTATAAGTTTCATTTTGACTGTGGTGTTCTCGATTCCATACGTCCGAGATAAAGTCGCCATATACAATGCCTATTACTTTGAGGCGACGCTGCAATCGTCTACAGAGGGAATGGCCCAACTGCTCTTTGACAAGGGCGATGGGATCCAAAAAGCCGATCCAATTCGAATTCCAATACTCAAAGGCGGTGCACAGCAAGTTCTCCGATTCCGTTTAAAACGCGGGATTTGGCGGGGGCGAGGGGTGGTCCCCTACGACTACCAGCGGTTGTGGCTTGTTCCCATCAATCGGGACGCGCTTACAGTCAGCGCGGTTCGGATCGTGGACCCTGCCGGCAATGTAGTAAGATCTTTCAACACCTCCGATATTTCGGCCGTAAAGCAGATAGACGACATAAAGGTGAATGCCGATAAGACTGTTCTAAAGACGACTCCCGGAGCAAATCACCCAATCATCGCCATCCGGCTGGATGGACCCTTGCGGTTGCCTCCGACAATATGGATGACTATAAGATTGACTCTAGAAGCTGTGATTTTGCATGTCGCCTCCCTCATGGTCGTCTGTTTCCTGCTCGTTATGGCCATCGCAAACTGGAAGCGTTGGTCGGTTAAATTGACTCTGCTGGTTGATAAGGTCTGTAGCCGGGCACTTCTTAACCCGGTGGGCACTATCCTTGTCGTTGCCTGCCTGGGGGGCGTTCTCAGTTGTTACCCCATAATATTCTTCGGAAAAAGTTTTATCTCGCCCAACAACGGCGGGACGCCCCTCCTGTACAACCAGGCGCCCTTTGTCCCAGGATATACCGGCACATCATGCGTAGATGTGGAAGGCGCAGACGTTGGCGCGATGATGTGGGCTCTTTGGCCCTATTCAGTCGTCGAATCGAGGTCGATTTTCAAGGATCTTGAACTGCCCCTGTGGAATCGCTACGACTCTTTTGGCGTGCCCCTTTTGGGGCAAGGCCTGTCCATGTTGGGCGATCCTCTCCATCTCATCCCGCTTGTATGCGGCGGCGCTGCATGGGCCTGGGACATCAAGTATGTTCTGGCAAAGGTCGCCTTCTCTCTGGCAATAGGACTGATTGTCTTTGCTGTGACGCAACACCTTCCCGCCTCGGCGATTTTAGCCTTTGTGTCCTCATTTATAGGTTTTTTTGCTTACAGGTACAATCATTCAGCTTTTTTCGGCGTGTGCTACGCCCCGTGGGTCTTATATTGCTGGCTGAAAATAGTCGATTCTGATACAGCAAGACGCACGATGCCATGGCTGTGCGGACTGGTCTTGGCGAACTGGACGTTAATAAATAGCGGGACCGTCAAAGAAGCATATGTGCTTCTTCTCTCAATGAACCTTTGCGGCGGTTTCATCCTTCTCTTGTCCGATCTGGAGATCAAAGTCAAGTGCACGAAAATTTGTCACATTTTAGCATCGGGCCTTGCCTTTATTTTGATCAGCGCCCCAGTTTGGATCACATTTTCCCTTAACCTAAAATCATCGTTCACCTTATCCGATAAAACAGGAGCCTTGCAGATACAGCCAAGTTTATTCATTGGCTTTTTTGATGATATTTTTTACCGTCAATTGACAGACTCTGAAACAATCTTCGATCCTTGCACTAATTTTGTCGTGTTTTTGGGCTTATTATGGTTCCTTGCCAATCTGAAGGTTATTGCAAAAAACCGCGTCTATCTTGCAATAGGATTGAGTTCTCTGATTCCATTGTCTTTCGCTTTCGGTGTCGTTCCGCCTGCATGGATCGAGCGGATCCCCTTTCTGGGGAATATTATCCACATTGACGATGTTTTTTCCACTGTGTTGATCATCCACGTACTCGTGCTGGCGGGGTTCGGCATCAAATTGTTCGTGGATCGCATCTGCGATGACGAATGGCGGGCGGACTACGGGATCGTCCTGGTTCTTCTCTTCGTACTTCTGGGGACATATCTCGGCGCCACTCATGCATTCCAGAAAAGCGCCTTCTCATTCCTTCCGCCAGAAAAACAAATCGCAAAATCTCCTTATTTTTTCGTATACGTTCCCATCCTGCTGGCATCCTTCATCGCTCTTCCCCTGGTTCTACGAAATTCTTACAAGAAAAATAGAATAACCGCAGCCGGCTTCTTCATGATTATTCTGTGCCTTGCTCCTATGCTATGGAGACACGGGATGCATTTGACCATACAAAGTGCCTTCGATAAGCACGCCATGCATCCTCAGTCCCGGGTAAATCTCCTCGCCAAATCCGAGGCGGTCGAAGCCGTTCGGCAGAGGATGAAAGAACCATCTAGAATGGCTGGAATCGACGAAGTCCTGTTTCCCGGCTACACTGGAGCCATTGGCGTCGAGGGAATCAACGGTCCCGATGCACTCATAAATCCTTATTACAGGGACCTTTTCAAATACTCGGGTAAGACGAAATATGATTGGGAACTACTCTTTAGTTGGGCAACAGTGTCAGAACTGGAACCGCTTTATAGTATGTACAACGTCAAATACTTCCTGGCGATGCCTTCCGCGGGTGGGCCGCCTATCTCCTCATTCAACAAGGCAGCCGCACTCGACCTGAATGTCTACGAAAACCCCAAAGTATGGCCCCGCGCTTTCTTCACCCGGAAAGTCGCGACCTATGAGACCACCGAGGAATTTGTTTCCATGGTCAAAAAAGGCAATGGGAGCCCTTTCGCAGCGGTGCAAAGATCGGATCTGGATTCCAGACCGGAACTGGCCGCGCTTCTATCGCCGGAGGACGGGGGGAATGTGGTTCCGGCTTTCAATTACAAGTTGACGAACAACACGACCGCATTTGAAATTGACGCCCCCGGCAAGGGAATTGCCGTGCTCACGGAAACGTACATGGATGGCGACTTCCAAGTCACGCTCAATGGGCAGAAGGTCCCTTACTATCGCGTAAATCATGCTTTTAAAGGGGTGATTATCCCGGAAGCCGGAAAATATAGAATCTCCTTTTCCTATTGGCCCAAACGTCTCACCCTTTCCTTGGCAATGTCAGGGTTTGGTCTTATAGTGCTCACTTCGTGGGTTTTGTACTTTGCACGCCGTAGATCTCATCACTTATAAGCGGCCTTGTAGAGAATCTGCCGTACCTGAGGGACTGCATTCCGCAAAACCGAAAGTATCCGGCTTCCTGAATACAGAGGGTCTTTATTGGTAAAGATATGATTTTATCAACCAAATACCTGTAAGAAAAATATATCGAAAATAGTCATTACAAATGAGCGTCTAATCAGGATAATCGGGTGGGCGGTTGATGATGAAGCAGATGACACCGGGGGAGGCGTCTGGGCAGACATAGATGGAGCATCCTATCCCGCTGATCGGTCTCCGAGACCCGATGTGGCAGCCGCATTCAATAAACCGGCTTACGAAAACGCCGGGTTCACCATCTGCATCCCCGTTTCATCATTGTCAAAGGGGACCCATTACCTTTCCTTAAAGCTGCTTTCAAAAAACAGGAAATACTATTATCAGACCGAGCCTCAGGTCCTCGAAATACCGAACAGATAATTCAGCTCAGATTCAACTTCGACGGAGGGATGAAGTTCTACTGAAGGATGGCCCCTTTACTGGCTTCGAATCACGAAAAAGACGCCCGAACAAATGAGCAACACTCCGAATATCCTGCTTAGGTTAACCGGTTCGTCAAAAAGAAAACGGCCAATGAACAGGGTGGCGACATAGGTTACGCTCACCAGCGGGAATGCTACGCTAATGTCAAGTTTCGACAAAACCTGCAGCCAAAGAATTGCACTTACGCCGTAAAGAGCAAATCCGAGAGCAATGTAGGGGACTTCCATAAACTTGCGAAGCAAACCACCAACGCCGATCTCCAGGATAGACATGCCGCCGGATCGTACGATAGCGAGCTTGAGCAGCGTTTGTCCGCCTAGTCCCAGCAGTATGCAAACTGCGGCAAGCAGGAGAGCTTGCAGATTCAACTTGTCCATTAGACAAAAACTCCTCGATTCTCTGATCAAATACTCCGGCAGGCAGCATCAGGCAGTCTGCCGCTTCAAGTTCATGTTCATCTATCACTTTCAGAAGCTTTTGACAAGGCATGGTTCCCGGCGAGGAATGGTTTCAAGGAGGAAAAGCCTTTGAAAACGGGATCGCCAGGATAATTCTTTCAGGCTCGCAGCGCCTGCGTTTCAAGCCCTGTCAGGTTGCAGCTCAGTTGTCTATTTGGCCAGCGCCCATTTGCCATCCTTTACCACGACCATTTCCAGGTCGTCTTTGCTCAGGCCGTTGTGATCCTGCGGCGACATGTTGAAGATTCCGTGCATCCCGACGAAACCCTTTGTGTTCTCGATATGGTCCCTGATTTTAGCGGGGTCCGGCCCAACCGCTCTGAGTGCTGAGACCGCCAGGTTCATCGCATCCCAGGCATGACCGCCAAAAGATGAGACAGGCTCCTTGAAACGCGCCTCATAAGCCTTCGCGTACTCGATTATTACTTTCTTCTGCGGCTGATTATCGGGCAGCAGATCCCCTACGTTGACCCTCGCCAGAGGAAGGAGGACCCCTTCCGCAGCCTTGCCAGCCAGTTCCAGGTTCTTCATGTTCCCAAACCCGTGGCTCTGGTAGAGTGGTATGGAATCCATGCCGAGATCCCGCCAGCTCTTGATCGCCAAAATCTGGGTCGGCCCGATAGACCAGTTTACGATGGCCTGGGGCTGTGTAGATCGGATCTTGGTCATCTGTGCCGAAAGGTCCGTGTCCTGCGGCCCAAATCTTTCGTCTGCAACTATGGTCATGCCTTCCAGGGGGGCCAGCCTCAGGAACTCCTCGCGGGCGCTCGCCCCAAACCCGGTGGAATCTGTCATTATAGCTATCTTCCTTATGTCATGAGCTTTCATGTGATCGAACATCTTCTCAACCACGTGGGAGTCAGACCCGGCTACCTTGAAAACCCATTTGCGGTTCTCGACCGGGGTCACAATCTTGTAGCTTGAGGCACACGAGATAAGCGGTACCTGCGATTCTTCAGCAACACTCGCTACTGCCAGTGATTCACCGCTGCGCGAAGGACCGATTATTACGGGCGCCTCATCTTTCTTTATGAGCCTCTTTACTGCCAGATTGCACTTCGTGGCGTCGCTTTCATCGTCCAGCATGATGACCTCGAGCGGGTGCCCGTTTATTCCCCCCTGCCCATTTATCTGCTCGGCGATCATCTCCACCGTCTTTTTTTCGGGATCACCCAGAAAAGAACCGACACCGGTGATCGAGAAAACCGCTCCGATCTTGTAAGGCTCTTTTTGCGAATGAGCCTTTGTCCCGGCAAAGTGCAGCAACGCCGTGACGACAAGCCCGATTATCCCAAAGCCGACTAAAACTTTTGCTTTCATTCCGCCGCTCCTTTGCTCTGAATCGCATTTCAATAATAAAAAAAGCCATGGTCGATTAAACCCACGGCCCCGGAAATAAAAAGCCGTGGGCAGTCCGCAATAGCGATCTGCCCACGGCCATATGAATGCGCTTATATTACCGGGACAGACCGCCCGAAATAGAGGGGTAACGATAATAGAGCCTTCCGAAGTTGAAACTATCCATATCCGTCCTTGGGAAGTGCGGTTTGCAGACTTATAGAAAAAGATCCTGCCGCATGTCAATAAAAATGCGCAAAACAACGCCCATGACGCAATCGGGAGGGGATAAATTATTCGAACCCCGAGACTAAACGCACTGTAGAATTTTATCCAATTTTTCCAAAACTCGTTTACAATCGAAGGGGTTGATTAAAGGTTCAAAATATCCGGACTGACGGACTACCGGTTCATCCGTTATTGCCGCGGAGGTGAACGGCACATAATGCGCGAAAAACACAAAATCTTGATCGTCGACGACGAAACTCCCTTCCGTTCCGCATTGCGCCGGCTCCTGGGAAAAACTCATATTATCCTGGAAGCGGATACCGGAGAAGTTGGGATCGCCCTTGCCGAGCGCGAAGAACCCGACCTGGTCCTTCTCGATATCGGACTCCCCGACGGAAGTGGCCTGGAACTGCTCCCCCGCCTCAAGGAATTGCGCCCTTCACCCACGGTCGTCATGATAACTGCATACGAGCGGGTGAAAGACGTTGTTATGGCAATAAAGCGCGGTGCTTTCGACTACCTTGTCAAGCCGGTCGACCTCGACGAATTTGAGTTGACTATCCAGAATGCCCTCGAACACGCCGGACTAAAAAACGAGGTCTCCCGCCTTCGCCAGGAAGTTCAGCGGCTCCAGGGGGTCGACAGGCTTATAGGCAAGGATCATATATTCCTGGAAGCGCAGATGCTCGCCATAAAAAGTGCGCAGAGCCGTGACGCCGGTGTTCTGATTCAGGGCGAGAGCGGAGCCGGAAAAGAACTCTTTGCCCGCCTCATTCATTCCAGGAGCCCCCGCGCTGCGTATCCGTTTGTGGCGCTCAACTGCGCGGCTTTCTCAACCGAGATCATAGAGAGCGAGCTTTTCGGGTATGAAAGAGGAGCTTTCACGGGCGCCAAAGTCGAGGGCAAAGAAGGATTGCTCCAGGTTGCGGACGGTGGGACCCTCTTTTTAGATGAAATCGTGGACCTGCACCATGAGATCCAGGCAAAACTGCTTCGGGTAATGGAGGAAAGAGAATTCTTCGCCGTAGGGGGGACACGGAAAAAAACGGTGGACATCCGAATCGTCTCGGCCTGTAACCAGGATCTTTGGCATGTGGCCGAGCAGGGCGGCTTCCGTAAAGATCTCTACTTCAGGCTCGCAACGATCAAAATCAACTTGCCCCCGCTGCGCGAGCGGCGAGATGATATCCTGCAACTTGCCCGTGTATTTATGGAGGAGTTCAACGACAAGTACGGTAAAAAGTTTCGCGGCTTCAATCCCAAGGCCGAACAACTTCTGGTTACTCATTCGTGGCCCGGCAACATCCGCGAACTGCGCAACAGTATTGAACGGGTAGTCCTGCTGGAAAATGACGACATGATCGTGGGGCGTCATCTTCACTTTCTTGACCCCGACCGGATCGAGCCGAGCGCCCTTCAGCCGGAGAAATTCAGCATCGTGCTGCCGGATGGAGGCATAAGTCTCGAAGAGATAGAAAAGGAAGTCATCCTTCAAGCGTTAGAAAAATGCGGCGCCAATAAATCCAAAACGGCGCGATTCCTCCAGCTACCACGCCACGTACTTCTCTATCGCTTCAAGAAGTATGGCATAGAAGTTTGAACAAAATACTCCATTACCCTTATATTGTGAACAATATCCTACACATTGGAAGCAAGCCAATGAAGTCCTTGGCTTTTCCAGACTGCCCCCCACATCGGCAAGGACCATTCAAAAGAACTAATGTAGAATAATATTCAAAATTGTCTCGCCCAAAAAAGAGAGCTGCCCTGTAATTGCGCATTGGGCCGCGATCCGCTGATTCCACTGTCCTGGCACGCTAATTGCTCCAAAAATATAACGGAGGCGAAAGTGCGTGCTGAAAATCTTGTGCTCCTTGTCGAAGATGACGCTTCGCTGAAACGCTCTTTGGAAAAATTCCTGGATCGGGCCGGATATGCTTATGACAGTTGCTCAACGGCCAGTCAAGCTCTTAATCTCGCTCAAAAAGTTCCTCCTCATGTTGTGATTCTCGAATATCATCTTCCGGATGCGAATGGCCCCTCTCTTATTGAAAAGCTCAAGCTCATTGCTCCCGAGACCGTTGCAATTGTTATTTCTGAATACGATTTCCAAGCTATAGCTAAAGATCTGGATCGAGTGCAAATCGAAACGTTCCTGAAGAAGCCCTTTGACCTCGTTGATTTTGAAGCTGCTTTACACTCTGCCTACACTAGGCCAGCGAACTCCAGGAAGGGTGAATGGCTGCCGGATACCAAACTCGCAGGCGTGCCCGTCTCCACATTTGTACAGGGAACTCTCAGAAACCAAACTTGAAAGTAACATGGTAATCGCGCTGAAGCTCAAACTTCCAGAGAAAGGTTGACACTGAAGCACAAAGCTCAAGCTAATCTGACCAAGCTCCCGTTCATGCTCACGCTCTGCAATTGATCTCGATGCTGCTCAAACGGATGCTGAAACTCCTAAGACCAAGTTGATATGAGTGTTCGATCGAAATCCCGTTGGTGGTGAAAAGTCGTGCTTCCTCGCAAGGTTCTGTGAGTCTTCCCGTGTTTCAAAAGGCCATAAGGCAACTCCTTATGGCCTTTTTTTTGGGACTCATGGGCACTATGCGCCACACTTTTCAACTATCCGGCCAATGAAAAATACTTTGCCGGAGTCAACCGGATCAAACCTACGATTTTGCTCAGGGCTTGCCTTTTTGAATAGATTTGTGCGATATAGTCCGAGTCTTATATTTTTCCCTTCACAGGAGTCTTAAATGGAACAACGAAAGCTGAAGATCATTGAGCAGATGGAAGAAAAAGGGATGAGCGTCAAGACCGCCGCCGAAGCGATTGCCTTCGATCCCATGATTCTGGGCCTCTATCTTGTAAAGGACGCGTACCCTGTACCGAAGAGGATTCTGGACAAGCTTGAGGGGACGCTGGCGAACTGATTTCCCGCTCATGGTTTTATCCCGGACCCACAGCGTCGCTTGTTTGTGATTCCCACTGACCTCTCTGGTGCTTTTCGTCATATTGAACGCTGTATCCGCCGGTGGCAGTGTCTGTGCCTGCCGGCTTGCTGAAAAAAACTCACTTAGTCTAAAAACGAACCGAGCCGCACGGGATATTCTCATAAGATCGCTTCATTCCAATTGGAGTGTAACCATGAGTATAAAGATGCCTTTGAAATTTGCCGGCAGCTACAAGGTAGTTACTCGCCAGGGCGGGGCACAGAAGCAGGAGTTTTGCCAGAAGCTTTCCATGACCCCCTTATCGGGGCAGGAGCAGGAAACCTCCGGCGAAGAAAATCAGCCGAGATATCTGGTAACCTATTTCTGCTTTGGCTGCAGAAGAGTTCTGGAAGGCACGATCAAAGAGAATCGGGAAGACAAAGTAGTCTTTCAGGTCGACGACCGCGAATTCGAGTTCTGCCCATCCGCGGGAAGCTGTTGAAGTTTGGCCTTGCGCCAGGGTAACTTTGCCTTGGCCGCCATCTCCCGGCTTCTCCTTTTATTTTTGCCCTGGTAACACGCGCAAAATCCGCACTGTTCCGGATAACGGAAAGATGGTGTGAGCGGGCGCCTCTATTTCACCTCAGGGCAGCTCCTGCTCGATTCAGCTTCAAATATACTGATGCAAATCGCACCACGATGACGCAATATGCTACATCATTGCAACATCCCGATATTTAAAGGTATTTATAGGTAACAAGTGATCCTGAATAGATAGTGGCGCAATATGCGCCTTTTTTAATTATACCGCACCCTGGTCCTGCTCACCGCAGCTTGACGATTTCACAAGTAAATTCCCTTTAATTTCAAGCTATTACATAATTATCAGGACCAAAGAGGCCCATTGGCTCAAATCCTGCTCTATCCCAATGCAAACAGAATTGAATGATCTCAGCAGTGATTCTTTTTCAAAACCGTTTGCTCGACACCTGAACCAATACTGAACCCAGAAGGAGCATAATCATGGATACAAAAGATCGTAAGAAGACAGTGCAACCGGTGATCTTTTCGGTGGAGAACGACCAGTGCGTCTGGGGTCGGGCGGGGGTGATAAAGACAACCAAGTGCATCAATGCATTCGACTGCCTGGGCTGTTCCCTTGACCAGCGTGTTCTGACCAATTTTGAAGAACAGCGAAAATCGAGCGGGCAGGCTGACCGCCGGCCGCCGAGAATGGTATTGATGATGCGAAAGGGCAAGTGCCGCCACATGCTCAGCGGCAGAATTCCTTACGGATCATGCTCGTATGCCTATAACTGCGTAAAGTGTCCATTCGACCAGATGATCGAAGACACGAGCTACCTGCCCAATCTCAGGCGTCCGGAAGTCGAAAAAGCATCCGGCTTCGACATTGCGCGAAATTACTATTATCACCAGGGCCATGCCTGGGCCCGTGTCGAATACGGCGGACGGGTGCGTGTGGGCATGGACGATTTCGCTCTCAGGCTTTTGGGGCCTCAGGATGAAATAGAGATCCCCGGTCTCGGATCAACGGTTGGCCAGAGCCGTCCCGCTGCGGTGTTGAAGCGCTCCGGCAAGGAGGCTGCGACCATGTCCCCCGTTGACGGTGTGGTGGTGGCAACTAATCACAACATTTTGAAAAGAGCCACTACCGCTAATGATGCCCCCTATGCAGAAGGGTGGCTTATGGTGATCCAGCCCAAGACGCTGCGCAATAATCTGAAGAATTTGTTTTTCGACTCGGAGGGCCTGACCTGGATCGACGATGAGGCTGCGCGCCTGGGCGGACTCCTGTCGGGCAATGCCGGATATCCAATGATGCCTACAGGTGGTGAGGCACTCAAGGATATTTACGGAACGGTTCCGGAGATCGGGTGGGACCGGCTGGTGGATGAATTCCTGAAATGATCCGACTTTAGCTGCCGGTGTCTCGAGCCACCCATACTTCGATCGGCCGGCTCTCAGTGGATACTTACTCCAGGGGTTATTCCCGTGACGGGGATTACCCCTGGATTAGTCCCTGCCTTTTACGCGAAGCCGGGGACGATTCCCGCCGTTTCAGGTGTTACCGAAGATATGTTTAAGGCTTCGGGAGATTTCATACCCGCACGCGGTGCAAAATCTCGCCGGCAGGCGATCGAGTTTCTCGAGGTTGCTCGAAAAGGCCATCAGGCAATCCAGAGTCCGGCAATGCCCAACCCCCAGAAGATGCCCGGTTTCGTGAAGGCCAATTTTGGCGGCTCGCAGGTACATTCGCGCCGCATCTTTGTCACGGAGCCGGTGAAGCGATATTACGGCTGCCCTACCGCCAAGTTGAGATTCGCCGAACACAAATTGGAGAATCGGAGTGCACAGGTCGCATGGAACGATCCCGAGCTTGAATTTTGCTCCATCAGTGATAGATTCGAGCGTCTTGAGGATTTTTCCTGCAGCATATTGGCTGCGTAGGGGAAGGTAGGCATACTCGGGATCAGGCAGCGGCGGCAGGATAGCGGCGTCGAGGCCCATCAAGGTCTGCAGGTTTGCCGCAACGACCGAAACCGCCAGGGCATCCACACCCCCGAGCGGGATAATATCCAGATGGCTTTCTTCGGACACCTTGGGAAGATTGCGCACCAATTGCCGTTATCCCTGATTGAATGGGAGTTCCCGGATAATTCATGCGGGAGCCTCCGTGAGAAAAGATTCCGACCCTCGCAGAGGGCAAAATTCGAGTCAGGAGCGGTCGAGTTGATACCGCTTCATTTTCCGCATTAGTGTGCTCCGGTCGATTCCCAGCTTCTTGGATGCCCGGACGATATTGCCGTTGCAAGACTCCAGCGTGGCTTTTATCTGGTTGATTTCGAGTTCCCGCAATGTCATCGCCCCCATTGAACATACATCGGCTCGCGGGTTCACGAAGGTCAGTTCTTCGGCGCCGATCATCCTGCCCTTGGCGATGACAACGGCCCGTTCCACCACGTTTCGAAGCTCCCGGATATTGCCCGGCCAATGGTAGGAGGTCAAAAGGTCCAGCGCCTTCTGGGTAAAACCTCCCAGGGATTTTCCTGTTTCCTCGACGTAGCGTTTGAGAAAGTGATTGGCGAGTACGGGGACGTCATCCAAGCGCTCGCACAATGGTGGGACGTCAATGCCGATCACGTTGATACGATAGTAAAAGTCGTCCCTGAATTGATTCTCTTTTATAAGAGAGGGCAAGTCACGGTGGGTGGCGCTGATGAGCCGAAAATCCGACGCAATGGGCTGGCTCCCCCCCAACCTGAGAAAGCTTTTCTCTTCAAGCACCCGAAGCAGGCTTACCTGCATTCTCGGGGAAATCTCGCCAACTTCGTCAAGGAAAAGTGTGCCGTTGTGAGCCATCTCCAGGCGGCCCCGCCTGGCTTTGACAGCACCGGTAAAAGCCCCCCTTTCGTGGCCGAACAATTCGCTTTCCAGGAGAGACTCAGATAATGAGCCGCAATTAACCGCCAGGAAAGGACCACAGGACCGATCGCTTCTATAGTGAATGGCCCTGGCGACCATATCCTTACCAACACCGGTTTCTCCGGTAATCAAAATTGGGGCTGACGAAAGGGCTACTTCCTCGATCTTGGCGAAGATGGCCTGCATAGGCTCCGAGTGGACGATAAAGACTTCGAAAAAGCCCTCGTGACGATCGTTCAATAGCTCTTTGAGGGCTACGTTTTCTTCTCGCAGTGCCTTGTTTGCAAGAATTCGCTCCATAAACAGCGACAGCTCATCAGGATCAAAAGGCTTGCAGAAATAGTCCGTTGCCCCGCTCTTCATGGCCTCGACGGCCGTCTGTATGGTACCATGCGCAGTCATCATGACTGCTATGGCATTCGGCTGGCGTTCCTTCAATCGAGAAAGAAATTCGATTCCATCCATGCCGGGCATTTTGATATCCACGAGATAGATGTCGGCAGGCGACTCCTCGACAAGTTTCAGCGCCGCCTCGCCTGACAATGCCGTTTCAACCTGATAGCCATCCCTGACAAACCAAGCCTGGAGGGACTCGCAAATCATCTCTTCATCGTCCACAATTACGATGCGCGTCGAAAATTTCATATCGAGCCCCCTCCTCCCTCGCCAAATGAACTTGATTCCCTGGCCTGTGACTGTTCCTGTTTGAACGCAGTGGAAACCTTGTCCTGAGGGTACCCATCTTCCTTGCAGCTCACCGGATTCCGAGGCAGCTTAATTCTGAAAGTCGATCCTTTGCCTGGCTCGCTTTCGACCTCCACGCTGCCATGGTGTTCGTGTATGATGCCGTAGACCATTGCCAATCCGAGGCCGCTGCCTCTCCCGTCCGTTTTTGTAGAGTAAAAGGGCTCGAAAATCCGCGGCAGGTCATGAAGCTCAATCCCACACCCCGTGTCAGTGACCGTCAGGATGATGAGGTCGGCGCTCTCATCGATTTCGCCCGAGATGGTCAAGGTCCCTCCGTTCGGCATAGCGTCAATAGCGTTGAATATCAGGTTGAGGAGGCACTGTTGAATCTGGGCATGATCTCCGCATGCCGTGAGCTGACCGGGCGGGAAATGCACCTCGCAGCGTATATTGGCAAGTTCAAGCTGATGCTCCGTCAGGAGCAGAATGGTATCGACCAGTTCGGAAATCACTATGGACTTTGCTTCCAAACTTTTAGGCCGGGCGAAGGTGAGAAGGCTTTTGACAATAGACCCGCAACGCATCGCTTCCCGAAAAGAAAGGTCCAGATATCGGATCACATTTGACATCTCAATGTCGGGGAGATCCCAGGGTTTAGACTGTAGAACGTTCCGGACAAGCTTGTTGAATGTCACGATACTGGTAATAGGGTTGTTGATCTCGTGGCAAACCGAAGCAACGAGGCGCCCCAGGGAACTGAGCCTGTCTTCCTGAGCCAAACGGGCGAAATCTTTTTTGAGCGCTCTGGTGCGCTCTTCGATCTTCTTGCCCAGTTCCTTGGTTATGTCCCGAAGCGTCAGCACGAACTGGGAGATCTCCCCATGCCGATCGAGAATCGGGTAGGCGGTAACCTGGCGAAGCTGCAGGGTATTGTTCAGGCCGTGGATTTCATATACCGCACGGGCCGGCTTACTTGTTTTCAGAGCTTCGCTGGCAACACAGATCGTTGATGGAAACTGGCACGGACTCGATTTCCGGTACAGCACTTCATAGCAATGTTTACCGAGGATGTTATCCTTGTTTTCACTACCCGTGATCTGCGACGACTGGTTGCAGTCTATGATACGGAACTTCCTGTTTATGACAAGAACACCATCGGGCGAGGCTTCCAAAAGGATGGATGCCAGTGGATTGTTTGCATAGCCCTTTGCCATTTCAATCAACCGCATGGAAGCCTGGCGGTCGAGTACACCCACGTTGGGCCGTTTCCGGCTGATAATGTCGGAGAGAATGCCCTGGTCGCCAGTGCACTCCAGTATCAGGTCCAAACCATCTACTGTCAGGAGATCACTGTGATCATCAAATATCTGTACCCCCGAGTCTTTGGCGCATTTATAGCGCGAGACGGATTTTGGAACGGCGGCGACAGCCACCAGGTGCAGGCCGGACGATTGAATGGCGGGGAGATTTTTCATAATAGTTTGGAAACAGGACCCGCTGAGCACCATGCCAATATTGAACTGTGGGCATCTGGAGGAAGTTGAAGAATTCATTTCGTCTCCTTTGGCCATTCATGCCCTCAGATGGTGGAGCGGAGGAGGTTCACGGATCAATAAACCCAGTATCTTCCATTAAACTGATAAACTGATCAAGCCCCCTGAAGCGTATTGATTAGCGTATTGATTATGGATTCGATAGGGAGGTTTTCTTGAATGATATAGTATTTTTCGCATAGGTCAATACTTCGTCAGGTAATGCCTCGTCAGGTAATGCCGCGACGGGAGAGCGCAGTTCAGGGGGAGGCTTGAGAACAGGTTAAGTGCCCCTCCGGAAACTCCGGATGCACACTAGACTCGGCTTTTTGTAATTATCGAGGCAGGTCTTTTTATTTTTAACCCATTAAAAAACCTGAAGACGAATACCGCCTTCAGGTCTTTTCTCGAATCAATCAGGTTAAGAATTACTTCTCCGGCCACCTCTTAATGACTTCACCGTTCGGGCCGTTTACGGTCACTGAGAACACGTTATTGCCATCCAGGCAATGGGTTGCGCAGGAAATTCAAGGGTCATAGGCTCGTACGGCCATTTCAATCCTATTCAGGATTCCCTCCGTTACCTCCCCATTTTTGATGAGCGCTTTAGCGGCCTGATTCACGCTTATATTCATCGGACCAAGGTTATGTGTGGTTCCAACGATCAGATTGGCCCTGCTGATGAGACCGTTGTCGTCCGTGGAATAATCGTGGATCAGGGTTCCGCGCGGGGCCTCCAGGCACCCTACTCCTCTGCCCGCTTTCGGTTCAACCGGGGCACGCACATCCGTGTCGGTTATCGATTTATCCTCCAAAAGTTCGATTGCGTGCTCGTAAGCATAAACGTCCTCGATCAACCGCGCCCAGTGGTATAGCAGGGTGAGCTGAGCCGGCCTCCCGAAAAGCTTTCGGAACTCCTCCAGTTCGGCCTGCGCGCGCGGCGTCGGAATGCTGTCGCAAACATTAATTCTCGCAAGGCAGTTTGCCCGATAGATCCCTTTGAGATTGTCGAGATCCATCGAGAAGCCTTCATTCCAGAACTTCGCATAAGGGATCTTGCCGTAAGAGAAGGGCACAACCGCTTCGCCAAGGTAGTCCACGTAGTCCTGGGTGTCGAAATCGGTGTAAGTCCCATCAGGCTTCATCATCCGGAGCTTACCATCGAACAGGTTTAACTGTCCCTTGTCGCCAACGGTGCCGAGGAACCCCGCGGTAAACACCCCGAGAACTTTCACAACGTCGAGATATTTGGGGAAGACCTCCTTCTTGGCGAAGTCGAGCGTGAATGTCGAGAACTCAAGCAGTTCCTTGAGCTGTTCAAGCCACTCTTTTCTCTCCGATTCAAGCATCGGCCTGCAGAAGCCCCCGACAACGCCTGCATGCGGGTGAATGGCTTTGCCGCCGAGCTTCTCCAAGATCATCTTGGCCTTATACCGGGCCTGTACGGCCTTTGTGGCCAACTCCGGCGCAGCCTTCACCACCCCGATGACATTGCGCACCCCGTAATCGGCATCGGGTCCCATCACAAAATCGGGAGCCGCCAAAAAGTAGAAGTTTAGCAGCTTGTCTTCGGCGTGCGAGACTGTCGTCGCAAATTCGCGCAGCTTGTTTCCGGTCGGCGTAGGGGTAACCCCGAAGCAGCGGTCAACGGCCTTATTGGAAGCCATATGATGGTGCCATGGGCAGATTCCGCAAATGCGATTGACTATCCGCGGCACCTCTTCGGCCGGTTTTCCTTCGATGAATTTTTCAAACCCTCTCAGGGACATGTAATGGACCTTGCTGTCAACAACGTTGCCGTTGTCGTCCAGATTGATCTCAATTGAAGCATGTCCCTCGATACGGGTTATCGGCGCAAGATGGATAGTGCGGGCCATACGATGGTTCTCCTTCCGGTGACCGGGGTCGCTTGAAATCCCCCCGACCCCCCTTCAAAAAAGGGGGAGTTATCTCCTCCCGTCCAACAACGGCGGGAGCTCTATCTATTTGCACACAGGATGCACAACCGGCCGCAAAAGGCCATGCGAACCGGAAAACCTCAAAAGGGAAGCGTAATCGGGCAGCGAATCCAGCTCAATCCCATTTGAAGCCAGCGCGTTCAGCATCTGTAGAAGCTGATTTCCATCCTGCCGGACCGGCCCGTAGCATCCCCTGCAAGGGACCCTCGCCTTGATGCATCGGGGCTCAAGCATGTCGCCGCCACAGCCGGCCCTCGTTACCGATCCCATGCAAAGGAAACCCTGCTCCAACAGGCACCGCATCTTGTCGAGCGGTTCATCCTGCGACAGGTATTCAGGGGCCTGGAGGAATCGGCGCAACCTTTTTACCTGCCCTTTGCCTTCGCGCCTTGTAGGACAGAAATCGCAGACGCTCTTGTCAGGCAGCGCTGCGGGATTGCCTGTAAGGAGCCCGGCCAGGGCAGCGAAAACCTGATCCGGGTGCGGAGCGCATCCGGGCAGATAAACGTCCACTTTGATTTTTTCATCCAGCGCGTAAACCGTATCCAGAAGGGGTGGAATTCCATCTTTGGGCCGAGGCTGATCTTTATCGGTCGTCTCCGTCGAGTAATAGCGCTCGAAGATGCTCTCATTAGTGTAGGAATTGGCAAGAGCGGGAATACCACCGTGGGTCGCGCAGGTGCCCATAGCTATAATGAGATTGCATTTTTTGCGCATCTCCTCGGCCACTTCGAGATGTTCCTCGTTGCGGATGCTGCCGGTAATTATACCGACGTCGGCTTCGGGAATATCGATGTGCTTTCCGTCTCCGAGTTGGCCATAGTACTTGTGGTCCATAAGCACGGGGATATGGACGAATTCAACAAGTTCGAGCACCTTCAGAATTCGCTCGCCCAGATCCACTATGGATATTTCGCATCCGGAACACGCATTCAGCCATTCTTCCGCCACTTTTGCCGCCATAAAATCTTACCTCGCCATATTCGCGGTGATCATAAAACAATATCGATCGGACATGTCCACACTTAGAGTGCGGACCATCCTGTCAAGCGTTGACCGCAGCCTTTTGCTCCCGCAAAGGATTGGGCCCCAGTTCCTTTATGTCACGCACGAACCGGGTGACCGCCTCGACAAAGCGCGGGGCCTCAGCGGAAGATACCCATTCCATTCGGAACCGGTTCGGGTCGATCCCGCAGTTTGCGAGCACTACCTTGATCGCCATATCTCTCGTGTTTGCCTTTTGATTACCTTCCAGGTAATGGCATTCACCGAGGTGTCAACCAACTCCGAGGACCCCGTCAGCCCCCCTGGAAAGAGCGTGGACGACGATTTCCGGGTCGATCATTCCGGAGCACATCACCCTGACTACGCGCAGATTAGGTGGATACTGCAATCGACTGACCCCAGCCAGGTCAGCAGCGGCGAAAGCTCACCAGGTGCACAGAAATCCTACGATGACCGGCTGATAATCATCAGACATCGAGGAACTCCTTTCTAAGAATTTGGTTCGTGAGGTTAAATCTCAAGCAGCGCATCCACCTGGGCCATTATCTGAGCCGGGGTGAAGCCGTGAACGAGTATTCCGCCTTTGGGACATGTAGCCCCGCATACACCGCATCCTTTACAAAGAATGCTGTCGGTTTTCACCCTCTTTTGAACACGTCCGTCCTGCTCGTACTCTTCGATCGTGATTGCGTGATAGGGACAGACGTCAAGACAGAGTCCGCAACCATCGCACCGGTCGGTCACATAAGAAACCAGCGCACTAAATACAAGTTTGTCCTTGGCAAGGATCGTGTTCGCCCTTGACGCTGCGCCAAGTCCCTGGGCCTGGGCTTCCCGAACCGTAACCGGGTATCTGGCCGTTCCGGCCAGAAAAATACCGTCGGTTGCAAAATCCAGGGGCCGCAGCTTGGCGTGGGCCTCCATGAAAAAATTATTTCCGTCAACCGGGATACGCATGAGATTGGCTATTGCCGCTGAATCGCCAGGCGCAACCAGAGGAGTGGAAAGCACCACAAGATCGCAGGGAATCTCTATGCTCATCCCGGTAAGAGGCTGATAAAGCTCGACAGCGCCATCCTTTACGACCGGGGGAACAGCCGCATCGTAGATATCGTATTTTATCCCTGCCCCGCGGGTATCCCAGAGCAGTTTCTCGTTTTCCGCCCCATACATCTGGATGTCGCGATAGAGAATATGCACATGCGCATCGGGATCGAGCAATTTGATATAAGATGCATTCTTGACCGCAGTGAGACAGCATATCCGGGAACAGTAGCTTCTCTCGGGACTGCGCGCCCCAACGCACTGAATCATGACGATGTTTTTAGCGCCCAGCGGCGCGCCGCTTCGAAGTTTTTCCTCCAGTTCGATCTGGGTAATGACTTTCTTGTCGCCGTATCCGAACATACCTTCAGGCTTGAACGGGACTGCGCCGGTCGCAATCACTATTGCTCCGACGGTCTCTTCGATTGCATCTCCGTTCATGCCTTTAAGGCTGACTTCATAGTTTCCGACAACACCACTCACACCCATCAGTTCGGTCTGGAGGAGAATGCGGATGTTGGAAGAACGCTTTACCTCTGCTACCATGCCGGCAAGGATGTCCACAGCAGGCTCGTTCGATGGTCCAATCCTGTTCAGCCGGCGCAGAAGCCCCCCAAGTTCGGCTTCTCTTTCGACCAGTAATACTTCAACTCCCATATCCGCCAGCGCCGAAGCAGCACCCAACCCAGCGACGCCGCCGCCAAGCACCATGGCTTTTCTTACCAGTGAGGACTCGATGTCTTCATGAGGGTCAAGCAACGCTGCCTTGGCGACCGCCATGCGGATGAGGTCCATCGCCTTTACCTGGGCAGCATCACGTTCCTGCATGTGCACCCAGGAACACTGGTCGCGGATATTGGCCATCTCGAACAGATACTGATTCAGGCCGGCTTCTGCGCAGGCGCTCTTGAAAAGCGGCATGTGCGTCCTTGGCGAACAGGACGAGACCACGACCCTCGTCAGCCCGTGTTCTTTTATGGCCCCCTGAATTTCAGCTATTCCCGATTCCGAACAGGTGTAGAGATTATTCTTCGCGTACACTACGTTTGGTAGCGTGGCCGCATATTTCGTCAGCGCTTCACAGTCCAGGTAGCCCGCAATGTTGGAGCCGCAATGGCAGACAAACACACCTATCCGCGCTTCGCTCAAGTTCTGGCTTCCGCCGTTTCCACTCATTTGCTCTTTCTCCTTCAGGATACGAGGCGCATTGCCTCAGGACCTGACAGGGCCTGGGCCGCTCTTGCGGCGGCGCTGCTTGCCTGCGCTACCGATTCCGGAATATCCATTGGACCCTGAGCGCACCCGCACGTGAACACCCCCGGCCGGGAGGTATCCAGCGCGGGGACTGTTTTCGTTCCATAAAAACCGAACTCATTGAGCGGTATGCGAAGAAGTTCGGAAAACTTCTTGGCCGCCGGACTGGGTTCGCAGGCGGTGGCCAGGACTACCAGGTCCACCTCGAGGCTGTGGACTTCACGCGTCTTGGTGTCCTCATACCAGAGGATCGGGTTGTGAGCAGCGTTTTCTGATATCTCCGCAACCCTGCTGCGAATGAATTTTATTCCCGCTTCATTAGCTCCCCGGTTGCGGTATTCCTCAAAATTTTTCCCAACAGCGCGAATGTCCATCCCGAAGATATAGACCTCACCATCAGGGTCGTGTTCGCGGGCGATGATCGCCTCCTTGATGGCGTGCATGCAGCAGAAACTCGAGCAGTGTTTGTTGAACCTCTTGTCGCGAGACCCCACGCACTGGATAAAGGCGAGCCGGTGAGCCGTTCCCATCGACTCAACTTTTTCCTTCGTCTTTTCGAGATTCTTCTTCAGCGGCAGATAGACGTTGTACTGCTGGGCCCATTCATCGTAATGAGTGCCCGAAAGCTCACCGGTATTGTACTTGCCGCTGAACTCATCAGAGGTCATGCTAAAAGTCTTTTCGAACTTCTCGAGCTCTCGTCGAGACTTCTGGACGGCCTTTTCCAGCTCGGGTATCGTGGCTTCGACGGCAAGGTCCGAAGGCCGATAGACGTGGCCGTGAGTCGGACCGCTTGCGGAAAGAAACCGCTCGAACTCCAGGGCCGTAACCACGTTGGGATGCCGCCCGTACCCATATTCCGGGACTTTTCGGGCATCGAACAGCTCATAGCCCGTTGCAAGGATGATCGCTCCCGCCTCCACGTCTATGATCTGATCTTCCTGTTTGTAGTCGATAGCGCCGGCCTGGCAAATCTTGGAGCACAAGCCGCATTTTTTGCCCGGCTGGAAGTTCCGGCATTTGGTTGCGTCGATGGTGTAGGCGGACGGAATGCCCTGCGCGAAGTATTTGTATATGGATTTGGCTTTGCCCAACCCCATATTGTACGCATCAGACACAACCGTCGGACATTTCTCCGCGCAACTCCCGCAACCGGTGCACTTGTTTTCGTCCACGTACCGGGCTTTTTTTCGCACGGTGACGTGGAAGTTGCCCAACTCCCCTTCCACACCTTCCACTTCCGAGTATGCCAAGAGCCGAATTCTGGGATGCCGACCGACATCCATCAATTTCGGAGCCAGAATTCAGAGGGCGCAGTCGTTGGTTGGAAATGTTTTGTCAAGCTGAGCCATTTTCCCGCCAATAGTGGGGAGCCGTTCAACAAGATGAACCTGGAACCCCATTTCGGCAAGATCCAGGGAGGCCTGCATACCTGCAATTCCCCCGCCAATCACAAGGACATCCCGATTCACGAACGTGATCTCCTTCATCGCTGGGTTACGCTCAAAGAGAGCTACCCAACCCTAGCTGTTACTTTATTCGATGTGGTCCAAAAGGAACGAATACAAGTCATCAATTTTCAGAGTAATGTCCGTATTCTGTTCAGCACACGTCAGGTGAATCCTGCATTTCGGGCATGCGGTAATCAGAGTCGAAGCCCCAGTGCCGATAGCTTCCTGAAGACGCTCGATTTGCATTGTCTTCGAGCAGTTGGAACACTCAATCCAGGCGCTCGTGCCGCAGCACACCGAGTTTTCGCGGTTCATCCCCATCTCTTCGAGCCGCACTCCGGGAATCAGGTTTAGAAGCTCCCTGGGCGGATCGTAAATTCCGGCTTTCCTGCCTAATCTGCACGGATCCTGATAGGTAACCACCCCATCCCCGTTTTCGGCGGGCTTAAAGGACAAACCCGCTCCGGGCAGCTCTCGAGCCAGGAACTCGGAGATATGGGTTACCTCAAAAGGCAATGTACCAAAGTACTTGGGAATTTCAGTCTTGAATGTCGTGTATCCCTCCGGACAGCTAAATATGACAGTTTTAGCGCCCGAACCGGCGATCATCTCCAGATTGAGTGTCGCCAGCTTGCGGAACGTCGCCTGATCGCCGCCCCAAAGAGCATCATGTCCGCAGCAGCGTTCGTTGTCGCTCATCACAGGCTCAACGCCCATCCGGTTTAAAAGCTTCAGGACGTTCCCGGCCGTTTCCAGCGAGGTGGGCCCGTATTTCAGCGAAGCATCGAAATAGGGGGCGCATCCTACAAAGTAGAAAACGTCGCCAGTCGCCTGGAACCTGCCGACATCTTTTGCCCAATCGGTGCGCTGTTGAGAGATATTCCTGGTCTGCAGCGACGCAATCGCCTGCAATGTTCCGTGATGGCTGTGCTGCGGAAGATTGCCCTCCTTGCGCGCAAGTTCGCGATAACCTCGGGCGAACTCCGGAAAATCGATCTGCACGGGGCAGCGGGAACTGCATCTGGCACATGTGAGACACGCCCAGAGTTCTCGCCCCTGCAGGACCGTTTGATCCCGATCCATCAGCGCCCGCTTGATCATCTGCCGTGGAGAGAAAGTGGGCAGCACCCTGCTTATGGGACAACTTCCCGTGCAGACCCCACATTCCATGCAATAATCAATCTGTTCCTTGCTGATTTTCATTTCGTCTCCGCTAAACAGCCACAACCCCTGCATCAACCTTTTCTGCCAAGGGGTTCCTGCCCATCTCTTTCAGCAACTGCGTGAAGGACCGGATCTCATCGGCGAAGATGTTCCCTTCTGAAGCGGAAATCCACTTCAGCCGGAGATAACGTTCGTCTGTTCCAAGAAGCTTCAGAATTTTGTGGGTCTCTTCGATCACTTTCAGGCACTTTTCATTACCTCCCAGGTAATGGCAGTCACCGATGTGTCAGCCTGAGACCATCACGCCGTCAGCCCCCGCTTCAAACGCATCCAGCAGAAAACCGTGATTCATTCTCCCGGAGCACATAAGCCGGATGAGACGGACGTTCGTCGGATACTGCATCCTGGCGACTCCCGCAAGGTCCGCCCCGGCATACGCGCACCAGTTACACAAAAAGGCGACTATCTTGGGTTCGAATTTGTCAGACATTGAATTTCCTAGCTGTTAGCTGTTAGCTATTAGCCGCTAGCCCTTGAAGCTAAAGGCTTACCACTAATCGCTGAATGCTTTGATCACAGCCTCTATTTGCCTGTCGCGGAAATGCGCAAGCGAGGCCGCCCCTGTCGGACAGGCAGCGTTACAGGCGCCGCAGCCCGTGCAAAGCGCCTGCGTGACCACGGCCTGCTTCTTCCCGCCCTCCACCTCAGTGACTTTTATAGCGTCGAAAAGACAAGTCTGTTCGCACTCTCCGCATGCACGGCAAAGGGCCGGATCTACCTGCGTGATAACACCTTCGGCCACAATCTCTTTTTGAGACAGAATCGTCATGGCTCGAGACACGGCGCCCCGCGCCTGGGCGATAGATTCGTTGGCGAACTTCGGGCCCTGCGCAAGTCCGCAGAGGAAAAACCCGGATGTCGCGAAATCGAGCGGCCTCAATTTAAGGTGTGCTTCCAGGAAGAACCCGTCCTGATCCAGGGGAAGGCGAAGGGTCTCGCCGAGCTTCCTGGTGTCCTCGCTCGGGCGAATCGCGGCGCTCAGAACCAGAAGGTCAGTCTTTAGAGTGACCGGGCGCTGGAGTTGAGAGTCGAAAAGGGATACGTCAATTCCTGCGCCGTTCGCTTTGACGTCGGGCTTTTGGTTTTCGTCGAAGCGGAAAAAGCGGACCCCCTGTCGCCTGGCTTCCTGATAGTACGGTTCCTTTAAACCAAAAGTCCTGATATCGCGGTAGAGCACGGAAACATTGGCCGAAGGGTTTATCTCCTTCAGTTTCAGGCTGTTCTTGACAGCAGCGGTACAACACACCCTGCTGCAATAGGAGTTGTCCGGCTCGCGCGAACCAACGCACTGGATCATTGTGACATTTCGCCAGTCGCGCGCCGCAGCAGAATCAGTAGCAAGAAGCAGTTCAAATTCTTTCTGCGTTACAACTCTTGCGTTCTGGCCGTACAGGTACTCGGCAGGCTTATATTCCTGGCCTCCAGTAGCAACTATCGCCACACCGTGAGACACTTCCACCTCTTTGCCACCTGCGCTGATCGTGGTCAAAAAGTTCCCGGATGAGCCTTTAACACTCTGGATTTCCGCTTCCCTGTAAACCTTTATGAGCTGGTTGGACTCGACCGTTTTAATCAGCTCATCCAGGTACTTCTTAGGCTCACCGCCGTCCTCGGTATAAAACAGCTTTCTTGCATTCCCGCCAAGCTCTGCGGTCTTTTCGACCAGCACGGCGGGAAAACCCTGTTCGGCAATGGAGAGAGCCGCCGTCAACCCGGCGAGACCACCACCTATGACCAACCCCTTCTGCACGACTTCATAGGAGAAATCGTAGAGCGGTTCAAGCAGACTGGCCCTGGATACCGCCATGCGGACCAGGTCTTTTGCTTTTTCGGTTGCGAGTTCATGCTCCCCTTGATGAACCCATGAGTCGTGCTCGCGGATATTTGCAAACTCGAAAAGGTATTGATTCAATCCTGCTTCCCTGAGCGTATTTCGGAAAAGCGGCTCATGGGTGCGCGGCGTGCAGGATGCAACGACAAACCGATTGAGTTTGTATTCCTCAATCGCCCGCTTGATCTCTTTTTGCTGGTCGGTCGAACAGGCGAACATCGGGCTTATCGCATACTCGACACCCGGAAGCGATTTTGCGTAATCCGCAACAGCCTCGGTATCCACAACTCCGGCGATGTTTATTCCGCAGTGACATACGAAAACACCAATCCGAGGCTTCTCGCCCCTGATATCGCGCTCTTCATACTGGGGCGGCGGTTCGATCAGAGAACCTCTAGCATCCGCGAGCAGCGAAGTCGCGCAGGCTGCAGCGCTACTGCCCTGCTGAACAGAATCTGGAATATCCTTGGGACCCTGGGCGGCGCCGCAGACATAGACACCAGGCTGCGAAGTGGCAACCACATCCATCGGGTCGGTCTTCGTAAAACCATAGGGGTCCAAATCCACACCCAGCCGCTTCGCCAGTTCGGCGGTAGACGGATGTGCGCAAAGGCCGACCGACAAAACCAGCATGTCGAATTCTTCCTCGCGCATAACATTTTCCGCATCCGAATAATTGATCAGCAGCTTGTCGGTACCCGGCACCGGCACAACCCTTGAAATCATCGAGCGGACATACCTGACTTTCGTTTCATCACGGGCACGCTCGTAGAAGCGGTCAAAGCCTTTGCCCTGTGCGCGCATATCTATATAGAAAATAGTGGTGTCGATGTCGGCCTCGTGCTCCTTCGTGATCATCGCCTGCTTGGTCGCATACATACAGCAGACAGAAGAGCAGTAATCCTGACCGATTGAACTGTCGCGCGATCCGACGCACTGAATCCAGGCTATCCGATTGGGCTTCTTTCCGTCGGAGAGGCGCTGTATATGACCCTCAAATGGACCGGCTGCAGACAGAATGCGCTCGTATTCCAGACTGGTCACCACGTTGGGCCACCTGCCGTAGCCGTATTCGGGTTTGCGTTTCGGATCGAAAGGAGTAAAACCGGGCGAGAAGATGATTGCGCCAGTCTTGATCTCCTCGATCTCAGGCACCATGGTGTGGTCGATAGCGGCGGCGAGACATGCCTTCTCGCACATCTTGCACTCGCAGCAGGTCATACAATTGAGGCACTTGGAGGCCTCGGCCCTGGCCTGCTCCTCGGTGATGCCCTGCTCGACCTCGGCAAAGCCGGTCTTCCTCTGCGCCATCGAGATCGTAGACTGATGGGCGCGGCCCTGTTTTTCGATGTCCAGGGGAATCGGAGCGAAGTTCTCCTGGGGCATTTCGAGCTTGCTGCGCCCTGCCGCCATATCCTCGCCCTTCAGATATCGGGATATGGAAATGGCGGCCTCACGGCCGGCTGCGACCGCCCCAATCGCAACCCATGGCCCGGACTGCGCATCGCCGCCTGCGAACACGCCCTCGCGGCTGGTCTGATACGTTATATCGTCAACCGCAATCGTTCCGAAGCGGCTGATTTTGAGTTTCTCCGACTCTGTCAGGAAGTTACTCTCAGGGGTCTGGCCGATAGCCGGGACGACGATATCACATTCTTCAGTAAATTCGCTTCCCGGAACGGGAACCGGCCTTCGCCTGCCTGAGGAATCGGGCTCGCCAAGCTCCATCCGTATGCACTGAATTCCGATAACCTTCTTGTCTTTGGTGAGCACCTGCTGAGGCGCAGTGAGATACCTGATTTCGATTCCTTCGCTCAGAGCATCTTCTATTTCGTTTTCGCGGGCAGGCATCTCTTTGCGGGTACGCCGGTAGAAAATGCTGACCTTCCCCGCCCCTGTTCTAACCGCACAACGCGCTGCATCTATCGCAACGTCACCGCCTCCGACGATGACAACTCGTTTGTCTTTCAAACCTGGCATGTTGCAAAGATTGACGTTGCGCAGGAACTCAACGCCGTGCATGACTCCCGAGGCGTCCTCGGCTGGAATATTGAGCTTGAGACTCTGGTGGGCCCCTATCCCCAGATAGACAGCCTTATATCCTTGCCCCAACAGTTCATCTATCGTGAAATCGCGGCCGAGAGCGGTATTATATTTTATCTCGACCCCCAACCTTGTTATGGCCCGTATTTCCTTATCCAGTACCTCGGGCGGCAGACGGTAGTCGGGAATACCAACGCGCAGCATGCCCCCGGCAACGGAAAGAGACTCAAAAATCGTTACATCATAGCCATCGAGGGCCAGGAAGTATGCGGCGGTCAAACCGGCAGGCCCTGAGCCTATGATGGCAACTTTTTCATTCTTTTTTTCTATTTCTGGAAGAGGCAGTTTCTCCAGATCTACAGTGTCTGCGACAAAACGCTTGAGAGCGCATATCGAAACAGGTTCATCGACCTGGCCGCGCCGGCAGGCGGTTTCGCAGGGATGAGGGCAGATTCGGCCCAGCACGCCCGGGAGCGGAAGGTTCCTCATGATGACCTGCATCGCGTCATCGTAGCGGCCCTGCGCGATCAGGGTCACATAGGCATGGGCGTTAACCTGCCCGGGGCACGCGTTGGCACACGGGGATTTGTCGAGCTTGTCTATGGTAAACGCCGCCGGAATCGCCTGAGGGTAGTTCCGGTAGATTGCCTTGCGCTCGTTCAGGCCCATATTGAAATTCGCCGGCAGATCAACGGGGCAAACATTGGCGCATTCGCCGCAGCCGGTACACTTGTCTACCAGAACATACCTCGGATGGCGCTTAACGGTCAGAGTGAAATCTCCCGGGACGCCTTCGAGCTTTTCGACGGTGGTCCTGGTAAGGATTTCTATGTTACGCTGACTGGCAAGCTCCACCAGTTTGGGTCCCATCATACAGGACGAACAGTCGTTTGTCGGAAAAGTCTTGTCCAATTGCGCCATGACTCCACCGACATTAGGCTGCTCTTCGATCAGGTACACTTTGAATCCGGAGTTGGCGATATCCAGAGCGCTCTGGATGCCTGCTATCCCGCCTCCCAAAACGGTAACTGCGCCGGTCTTCTGTGCCTGCCGCATTTCCTTTACCTTCTTTTTGGATATAAGGGTAGTCAACCTTCCTGATATTTGTCACCGGCTCCAAGCGAAATCAGCTCGAGAGATCTACAAATCCCCCCTATACCAGCCCCTTTCGCCGGAGCAGAGGAATCGGATCGACAAAGTGCCGCGAAAGCCATTCCGCGGCTCCCGTCAAACCACATGCAAGCCCTATCAGCTCGGTAAAATATAGTATGGGGAGCCCGTAGTATCTTCCGGTTTCAGCTTCGATCCGCTCCTGGTACATATCAAGATTTCCCTGACACATCTGGCAGGAAACCACGATAGCCTCGGCCCCAACCCGCTTGGCCATATCGAGCAGTTTCCCGACCATTTTGAAGCCCATGTCAGGCATTGAGATCATGAGGCTCGCCCCGCAACAATCAGTCTTGTACGGCCAGTCGACAGGGCTTGCGCCCAAAGTTTTCACGATCCTGTCTATACTTTGGGGATTCTCGTAATCGGTGGCCCCGGTTATTTCAGGCGGCCTGCTCGCCATACAGCCGTAATAGGAGACAACCTTGAGCCCTTTTAGCTGTCTTTTGATGCCGGAGGCAAGCTTCTGGAGATTGTCGTCAGATGCAAAGAAGTTGGCCAGGTCCCAGATTTTGGGGACATCCGAATCCAGGGTGGTTTCAAACCTGTGGCCATTGTCCTTAAGCTCGTGCACTGCGGTTTTGAGGCGGTTGAAACAAAGCGGGCAAGGCACCAGCATGTCGGGATTATGGAGTGTTTGAGCAAGTCTTAGATTGCGGCCAGGCAGGTCGATGCTCGCCCTGTGATTTATACTGTGGGCAGCGGTCGCCCCACAGCAGTTCCAGTCGGGAATCTGCTGCAATTCGATATCCATGTGCCCGCAAACGGACTCGATAGAATCGGCGTAATCCCGCGCAGTACCTTCAAGAGAACAACCAGGGTAGTAGGTTACCTTCATTGTCCGGTTCCTGTCTGATTAGGATGAGCGCAGAATAGCGCTGACTTCAGCTTTTCCCTTGATTACCGTGGGCAACGGGGCAAGGCGTCCCTTCTTGAAAAGCTTGATGCCCTGCTTGAGCTCTTTGCGCATCTCGCCGGATTTGAGCTTGCTTCCCACCTGTCCGCTCTTGACCCAGTAGGCTGGGAGCAGACCACCCTCAAAGACCCTGCCCGTTAGCTTCAGGTTCTCGAGGAAAGCCTGATGCAATGCCTTGACCGTGGGTTGGGCCGGAGTGACCCCGGCTCTTACGGCCAGCTCCTTGAAATAGTCCATCAACTCGGCGATTCGAACCCCGTTAGGACACCGCGTGCTGCACGTCTCGCAGGAAGCGCATACCCAGATCGTGCGCGATTGAAGCACCTCGGCTGTTTGCCCAAGAATCGCCAGGCGGATGATCTGGTCGGGAAAAAGGTCCATTGCGAAGCTCGCAGGGCAGCCGTTGGTACATTTGCGGCACTGAAAACATTCCGCCGCATTGAACGGTCCAGCGGCTTCGGCCCTTTGGAGAAAACTGAAATCCGGTGTCATAATTTGCTGCTGCATGATATCAAGCGGTCTCCGATTAACTGGAATGCAGAGAAATCCCCTTGTGCCAATATTCGCCCGTGCTATCAGGGCAAAAACGCAGTGAACGCTTTCTTATCAAAGTGTCTGTAAAGCTAGTGTTTTTTTGATTAGATATTTCTGAAGTGAGAAGGGAAAACTGCTGGCTTCGGGAAGAAACCCGAGACCCGGCAAATAGAGCCGGAGACATAAATGCCAAACAGGAGACTCTGCGCATGATACACCGTAAGGAGCAAGAGAGTTAAATACCGGCGTTCACTTCAGCTAGAGAACGGTAATGCCTTGCCAGCCCTGTTATCTCAAATTTTGTCTTTTTTACCGAGTGTCGGTTGCTTTTTAACACAAAAGAATAACCATTGCAAATGTTTTCGAAACACTGCGTTATTACTGGCATCTTATGGAAATTACGGAGTAATTGTGCTTTCGGGCGACAGTTGGAGCTGAATTGTGAAAAGTTTATTTTTCACACTTTATCCCGTGGAACTATGCCAAAGTTGGAACAGGACCGTGTTCCATGTACCACGACAAAAGATTGCGGCATGCCGGGCACATCACGGCAAGTTTTGCGTCTGCACGCTCCAGTTTTTTAGAAAAGCTCATCACGCAGGCAGGGTCGGAGCAGTGCCCTATACCAAAAGTATGCCCGAGTTCATGCACGGCTTCTTTCTCCATCCTGTCCACAAGAGACGGGCACCCTGGCTGCACCTGCCCGTCAGAAAGCGTCTGAAGCCGGAAATTGGATATTACGGCGCATTTTCCCCCAAACTGTGCCTCGCCAAAAACAAATGAGAAAATCGGGTTAAACAGATCGACAACCGTGATGCCCAGAACCTTCAGGACTCGTGGAGGACAAACTTCCAGCAGATTTTTCAAAATAAGGTTGGAATTGTACTGATGGCGAACGGCGTCCAGCGCGTAATGGGGCAAACCCTGATTCTCAAAAATTATTGCCTCGACTTCGAACTGCTTTTCTATGTTCTCAGCTATTTTCCCCAAATCACTCAGGTCGAAGGGCCCCATCGGGACAATATAGATTATACCGGGCTTAAAGCTCATTGGGGCAACCGTTACGTTCGCGCAAGTCCGAATTTTTGTATTTTCTTGTGCAGGGTCGTCCTGTCGATGTCCAGTACCTTTGCTGCCTTGGATACATTCCAGTTATGGATTTCAAGCATCTTGCCGATATGCGCCTTTTCCACCTCCTCCAGCGCACGCGGCGGTTCTCCCGGGACCGGCTGAGCGCGTTCGAAAAACGGCAGGTTTCTCGCCATTATTTCAGGCCCGTGGTCGATCACAATGGCCCTTTCGATAACGTTTTCGAGTTCGCGCACATTTCCGGGCCATTGATAGCTCAACATCAGTTCCATTGCCTTGTGCTCGATCCGGTTGAATTTCTTTGCGAATTCGAGATTGTATTTTTCCATGAAATGCTCGGCCAGGAGCGGAACGTCATCTTTTCGCTCGCGCAAAGGCGGAAGATTGATATTGACCACATTCAGCCGGTAATAGAGGTCGCTTCGAAACTGGGACGTATCCACCAGACGAATGAGGTCCTGGTTTGTCGCTGTTATCAGACGCACGTCCACGTCGACCGACTCGGTTGCGCCCAGGCGGCTGAAGCTCCTTTCCTGAAGGACCCTCAGCAGTTTCACCTGTGATTTCATGGAAACATCGCCAATTTCATCGAGAAAGAGCGTTCCGCCGTGGGCAAGTTCGAACCGGCCCTTCTTACTGTGATCCGCCCCCGTGAAGGCGCCTTTTTCGAATCCGAAGAGCTCGCTTTCGAGCAAGGTTTCGGGTAAAGCGCTGCAGCTTACGGAGATGAACGGACCGTAGCGCCGCGAACTGGTGGCGTGTATGGCACGCGCAACCAATTCCTTTCCGGTGCCAGTTTCCCCGGTGATCAGAACTGTTGCGCTCGTGTCGGCAACCGTCCGGATCAGCTCGAAAATCTTTTGCATTGCCGGGCTCTTGCCAATGATGTTCTCATACTTGTGCCGCTCGCTTAATTGCTTGCGCAGCAGCAGGTTTTCAGTGATCAATTGCCGGCGCTCGATTATTTTTCGCAGATTCATACTGAGTTCTTCAACATCGAGAGGCTTGATTATATAGTCATATGCCCCTTCCTTCATGGCTTGCACGGAGTTGGAGACGGAGGCATAGGCGGTCATCATGAGCACCAAGGTCCCAGGGGCGATTTCCTTTATCTGGCGGAGCACCTCGATTCCGTCCATGCCGGGCATTTTGTAATCCAGAAGAACGATGTCCCAGGCCTCCTGCTTCAGTGACTCTATCGCGCTCGGACCATCATTTACCGCTTTGACGAAATAGTTTTCTTCCTTGAGCCAATTTGCAAGAGATATACAGACCATCGGCTCATCGTCGACAACGAGAATCCTGGCGTTTTCCTTCATCTGTGAGTCTTTCCGCTTTAGAATCGAGATTTGAGGATAAGGGAGTCTTGAGTTTTGAGTTTTTAGTTCTCAGCTCTCACTCAAAACTAAAAACTGCTCATAACTAAAAACTGTTAACTTCGAAGTGAACCTTAACTTTCCGGATCGATTCAGCATTCTTGCAGAGAACACGTGCCGCACTCCTCGGTAGCGAACCCGATAGTGAAACAGGTCCCCTTCCCCACCTCGCTTTGAACACGTATCTGCCCCCCATGTTTGGAAATAATGCCGTAGGCGACTGAAAGGCCAAGTCCTACGCCGCTCTTTTCCGTTTTGGTCGAGAAAAAAGGTTCGAAAATCTTGTCGAGGTCTTCCTGCGGGATGCCTACACCTGTATCGCTTATGGATACCTCGACCACGTTTTTCCCGCCCTTGCACAAGTGTTGGCATTGAGACTCTGGAATAAAGCTGGTGGCAACGCTCAGCACGCCGCCATCAGGCATGGCTTCAATCGCATTCCAAAGGATGTTTATAAAAGCCTGCTGGAGACGATTGAAATCACATTGGATCGAGGGCACCTCAGGGGAGTAGGAGGTCATGATCTCGATCTTTCCCATTTCCGCCCGATGCATGAGCACCTTGAGAGATTTGCTCAGAATCTCATGGACATCGTGTTCTTCTATGCGGACGTCGGTGTTTCGGGAAAAATTCAGGAGATTTCTGGCAATATCCGCACAACGCCCTGCTTCGTTATTGACGAACCGAATGTAGTCTTGAAGCTCGGCGACCCTCTCAAGCGGAAAAGGCTTCTGCTGAATGATTTTTTCGATCAGTTTATTGAATGTCATGACGCTGGTGAGCGGATTATTTATTTCGTGGGCCAGTTCGGCGGAGAGCTTCCCGATGGCCGCGAGCCTTTGAGAGAGAAGCAGCGACTCCTCGAGTTGCTTCCTGGCGGTAATGTCTCTCACGAAACCTACTGTGGAGTAACTCCCGCGATATGATGAAAGAGCACCCATGACAAAGACTGTGACAGAGCTCCCATTTTTTCGCAGCAGTTTGATTTCGTTTAACTCTCTCATCGACTCACCCTTGAGGCGCCGCCTATAGCGGGCCAGTGCCGCCTCAACAAAGTCCGGGTGAATTACTTCGGCCAGGGTCATTTCAAGGAGTTCTTCGGCCGTGTAGCCGGTAATATGACAGAATGCAGCGTTTGCAAAACGAAACCGCGCTTCGCGTCCCTGCATTTCCGCCACGATGAAAATACCGAGTTCGGCCATATTGGCCGCTTTAGATATTGCACGAACCTGATGGGCGAAACCCCTTAACTTGCCTTCTGTCTTTTTCTGCCTGCTTATGTCCCTGAATTGGCTGATTCTTACTTTAAAGCCACTGGTGGTGATTACCGGCAGACTGCGAACCTCGAATATCTTCTCCGATCCCGCCAGGCGGCCCTCGTTGTGGAAAAAACAGGCTATCCAGTTATCGGCCAGATCGGAGGGTATGCTGCAGCATCCTTCCCGATTGAAAAGAGCCCGGTAACATATCTGCCCAACCCTATCCCCGACGGCCTCGATCATCGGTCTATTCATAAACTTGATACGGTAGTCGTCTCCAATTACACAAAGCGGGTCTTCAAGGGCATCTGCAAGAGAGGCGAAATAATCCCAGTCGTATCTGAGTTCAACCTGGGTGGCCTTAAGAGCGGATATGTCGCTGATGACCCCTTTTATACGCGCGGGCCGTCCCAACGAATCTTCACCAATCGGCCCCCTCATCCAGAGCCAGGCGGTTTTGCCCGCGCCCGTATTTATTTTGAACTCGGCAGAGCAATAGCGGTCCTGAGCAAATCCCGCATTGACCTGTTTTACAAGATATCGCCGGTCAGTATCGTGCACTATATCCAGCAAAGTTTTTCGGCCGGCCAGAAAGTCTTCGACATTATAACCGGTAAGAGACTCGAAGTTGCCGTCCAACAAATGAAAATGCCATTCAAAATCGAGTTCAAATCGGGTGAGATCGCGGATTTGGAATGTATCGGTAAGGGGTTCTTCCGCACACCCGAAAGACGGTGCAACAACCTGTCTGCTCATGGCTGCTCCTGGCGAATACGAACGCGAATCTGATAGGACTGGTCGCAACTTCCGTTACAATATCATTGTCGGGATGAATTTCCTAGAAGCTTGTCGAACACTCTTTCCTTCATTCGGATAAAGCGGAATCCAGCGGTGTCTCATCGGCTTCACTGGACGAAAAGACGATGGACTCCGGCGTCTGCGCCCCCGATCCCGGATCGATTCCACCCGGATCAGTCTTCCCCGGACTCGATCCGGGTCAGGCTTGACAGGCGCCGATCCCGCCCTCACTGGCAGTGAGCGTTCGCGCAAGTATTAACACGGTCATTTACATAAGAGTCAAAAACCCTTAAACAGGGTACTTGATGGATTCATATATGATATGAGAAAGGCAACTATTTATGGCGGTAATTGCAATCGTTGGAAGACCCAACGTCGGCAAATCCACTCTTTTCAACAGGATCACCAGGAGCAGGCAGGCCCTTGTCG
>Ga0326728_10002585_pt1 | contig 59471 bp, 43 predicted proteins | sample MB3enrmetagenome_FD_207602 | JGI IMG/M metagenome (GOLD analysis project Ga0326728, IMG submission 207602) | Lab enriched peat soil microbial communities from McLean, Ithaca, NY, United States - MB31MN | ecosystem: Environmental > Terrestrial > Soil > Wetlands > Peat | place: USA: New York... | reverse complement strand
AGAGCTTTCAGGAGAGCCGGACGTGGGAAATCTGCATCTCCGGTTCGACGAGGGGAGGGGCACCTTTCCGGTCCCCTCCTACTCTACCGGCTCTGAAGGTGCTACTGAGCCGCGACCGCAGGGAGCGGTTTGTATCGGTCATTTCCCGAACGAGTACCTAGACGCCTATTCCCATTCGATGGTCGCCGGCGGCTTGTGGGTAAGGTCGTAGAAAACCGCGGCGATCTCCGGCAGGGCCAGCAGCTCGCCGCAGATCTTGGCCAACAGGCCGGGATCCATTTCCACGGAACGCGCGGTCATCCCATCCACGGAATCCACGGGGCGCAGCACCACCGAATCGGGCGCTTCCTTCGTGCCGAGCGGAATCAGAACCACCGGGAATTGCCAAATGCGGCTGTCGAACCCGCTTTCGCGCGAGAGGCGCCGCACGATAGCGTCGGCATGGCGCAGCCGCGCAATCCGTTCGACGGTGAGCGAGCAGGCGCTGACCTGCATGGCGGCGAGCGGCGCGCGCGCGGCCACCGTGGCCACCACGCGGTTCACGCCCGAAAGACTATTAATCAGGGCGGTGGCGCGGGCGTGGTCCAGGGCGTCGATCGCCAGCACGGGCGCATAGGTCCGGGAATCGCCTTGCACGCCGACGGAGTTGACGGGGATCACCCAGCCATTCTCGGTGGCGCGCGGGGGCGCGTCGAATTCCGAGCAGAGGCAGCGGATCGCCAGGCCCGGACCGGGGAAGGGATGGCGTTCGAGCAATTCGGGCGCCAGACCGAGCTCGCGGCCCACCTCCCGCACCTCATCCTTATAAAACGATTTCAGCGGCTCCACGATGCGGCCGCACGCGATCAACTTTTGAATGCCGGCCACGCGGTTGTGATGGGTCTTGATCACCGACGCCTTGGCCGTGCCGCCGGATTCGATGGTGTCGGGATAGATGGTGCCCTGTCCCAGAATCCAGTTCTCTTCCACCAGGCGGCGCGCATCGATAATGCGTTCCTGCACGCGCACGAATTCCTCGCCGATGATGTGGCGCTTTTCTTCCGGATCGGTAATGCCGGCCAGCGCGTCCAGAAACTCTCCGGCGGCGTGCTCCACGGCAACTCCCGGCATGCGCCGCACAAAATCGGTCTCCCCTTCGCGCATCAGCCCGGTATCGACGTAGACGCCGCGCACTCGCGAGGCGCCGAGCGCGCGTATCGACAAAGTAAAAGCCACGCTCGAATCCACGCCGCCGCTTACGAAGAAGAAGACGCTGCGCCCGCCCACCGCCTCGCGGATCTCCTGTTCGAGCAGGGGCACGCGGTGGCGCGGGTCCCAATCCTTCGCGGCGCCGCAGATGCGAAACACGAAATTGGCGAGGTACTCGCGGCCGCGGGTGGTGTGCACCACTTCCGGATGGAATTGCAGCCCGTAGAGTTTCCGTTCGGGAGCGGCGATGGCCGCCACGGCGCAGGTACTGGTGCGGCCGGTTATGGAGAAGCCCGCGGGCACGGCCGCCACGGCATCGCGGTGGCTCATCCAAATCTGCTGCCGGCCGGCGAGGCCCCCGAATAACGGGTCTTCGAGCTCGTCGAGCTCCAGGGTCGCCAGCCCGTATTCGCCTTTTTCGCCGCGGCGCACTTCTCCGCCCAGCAGGTGGGCCATGAGCTGCTGGCCGTAGCAGATACCCAGCACGGGCTGACCCGTGGAGAAGATGTGGGCGTCCACGCTCGGGCTTGCGGGATCGTACACACTGGCCGGGCCGCCGGAGATGATCAGTCCCTTGGCCGAGCGCAGCTCCGCCGCGGGCGTCTCACTCGGGCGGACCTCGGCGTAGACTCCCAGGTCACGCACCTTGCGGGCGATGAGGTGACAGTATTGCCCGCCTGCATCGAGCACAACAATCTGCGGTGTGGGGTTCAAGCTTCGATAGTAGCATCGGAAAAAGCGGCCCGTTAGCGCGCCGCCGCTGGGGAAGGAACTTTCGGCGCGCACGCGGAGTCCAACTGTCGAGGGACAGTATGCGAAGGGCTCTCGCCGTGTTTCTTGTGCTCGTCGCGATCGGTGTGGCCGGTCTCGCGCAAACGGGGCCCGGGGCGGCCCCATCTTCTTTCGCCGATGTCAAACTGGCGGTGCGCATCGCCAACGGTCAGTCGGTTTTCCATGTGGGCGAGGTGATTTCGCTCGAATTGTCGTTCACGTCGAGCGCGGCCAAGACCTATCAACTCGATATGGCCAGCTACGACCGCAGCGGACGGCTCAACGAGGAAACATTCGCGGTGCAACCGGACACGGGATGGGACGACCCGCTGGCACTCTATTTCCACGCGTATGCGGGATTCATGGGCGGCGGCTTGCGGGGTTTCCAGGTTTTATCCGATCAGCCGATGGTGGTGAAGGAGGAGATGAACGAATGGGTGCGGTTCCTGCAGCCGGGAAGCTATCGCGTGACGATTACATCGGTTCGCGTTTCGCGGATCTCCCGGCCCATAGCCCGCGATACCGGCGTCACTTCCAACGAATTGACTCTTACGATCGTTCCCGCCGCCGGGGAGTGGCAACGGGAGACGCTTCAGCATGCGCTGGCGGTTTTGGACGAGAAGAGCCCGCTGAAAGCAACATCGGCCGGGGGCGCGGACCCGCGGCGGCCAGCGCTCAAAACTCTCCGCTATCTGGGCACGGCGGATGCCGCGCGCGAAATGGCGCGCCGGCTGAATGAGTGCGGCCAGGACTGCACGTTCGGACTGATCGGTTCCCCGGCGCGTGACGCCGGCTTGGAAGAGATGAAGCGGCTGCTGCGCGATCCGGATTACGGAGTCACAGCCCAATTCCTCAGTACGGCATCCGTGCTCGCGTTGCCTGAGAACGCATTGGGCGAAATACCAACCCAGCGGCAGCAGGCTGAAACCAGCTTTCGCCAGGAGCTGATCGCCGCTCTTCCGGCGAAGCGCGGCGCCGCGCTGGCTCTCAGCGTGAATACCGTCGTGGAGGACGCGGCGATTTACTCCAAGGAACTGCCGCCGGAGGTAAAGCGTTCCTTGACCGCTCAGTTGATCGCCAACTTCGACCAACTTCCCCCGGAAAAACAAGCGGAACTGCTGCAATACCGGTGGAAAGCGCTCGACCACAAAACCATGTTGCCGGTACTCCAGGAGGTGGCTCAACGCTACCAGGATTATCCGATGCTGCGTGAGATGAAAGCATGGAACCTCAATAACGCAAGTGCCGCCGCGCTCCAACACTGGTACGAGGTGGACCCGGCCGGCGCACGGCCCGCCATCTTGCGCGAGATTTTGCGGCCGCGGCCGCGGTTCGATGCGCGCGTGCTCGGCATTCTGCCCGACCGGGAACTACCGGAGGCCGAGCAGGCACTGGCGGAGCATCTGGACCAATCGGATAATCTGGATGCCACGGGGAATCTGGCTTCGCTGCTCCATCGATATGCCAGCGGGGCGGTGGAGGCCAGGGTGACCGCTTACCTGGATCCCGTTCTGGGAAAACTCGCGTGCGCGGTCCAGGAACCCCTGCTGGCTTACCTGTTGAAGGTCGATCCCTCGAGTGCCAACCCGCGGTTGCAGAAAGCCATCGAATCGAACGGTTCCGGACATAGCGGCTGTAACCGAACTCTGCTGAGCGACGTGGCGAAGCTGCAGAACGACCCGATGCTGGAAGAATTCGCGATTCGGGCCCTGGATAATTCCGATCCCCAAATCGTGCAGGACGCGGACCGCTATCTGGGTCAGTACGGCTCGGCGGCGGCGGAGCCCGTATTGTGGTCCCATTTTGTGGCCTGGAGCCAGCGGTGGACGGGGCGCGAAGCCATGCTGCAATACGTTCCCGGCGAAAAGATGGATGGCGTTTACGAAGCCGGCGTGGGCTTGAATATGCTGGAGGCGCTCGCGGCCGGCCAGGGTTGGTTGGCGGACGAAACGAAACTGCGCAGGCTGATCCAACTGGCCGTGGGGCCGCAGCAGAAACAGCAGGTGGAAAACTACCTGGCATTGTGGCTGGCGCGGCCTTGGACGATCCAGTTCACGGCGTTCGAAAAGGGCCAGTTTCAGATCGCGCAGTGCCGTGCGCTCTCACCGGCGGCCGCCAGGGAAAAGCTGCTGCAATTTCCATCCGGTTCGGCGTTCCATTGGTCCGGCGACCTCAAACAGGAGGGCGAGGAGCAAGCCTTCAACGATCTCTCCCAATTCGCCGCCGCGCACGGGTTGTCCATCGCCAGGGACAACCAAAACGCGGCTCGCTAAGGGCGCTCGGCCGGTCCGACACTTGGCATCGAAACGGCCAGCTATGCCGCGGCGATACGCGGTCTCGGCAGTACCGCCGCCGCCACGATTCCAGCCAAGAGGAAGCCGGCAAGTTGAATAGCTATGTAGGCCAGTGTGTAATCCGCCGGGAAAGCGTACCAGTTCCAGTAAGAGATATTCGTGGCTACGGCCGCGATGGCGCCCACTCCCACCATGAACGCCACTCGGGCGGCGAAACCAGTGAGGCGCGTTTGGGCCAGCAACAGCACGGCAACGAGAGCCACGCCCAGTTCGGTGAGCAACTCGATTACGAGCAGGCGCGGGACCGATAATTCCCGGCCGGGCGGATGGTAAATCAGCACGCCGGACGATTTGAGCGGGAACTCGCGGGCATATTGTGCCATCGCGGCGTTCTGTTGTTCCCTGGTGGGATGCGGGCCGAGCCCCATCCCGGGAAAGAGAAACATGCCGGCCCGAGGACCGATCGAAGACTGAAGCAACGCGCGGACAGCCGGCTCGTTGGGAATCTCCTGGATACCGGCCTCGCCCAGGGGAAGGACTTCATGGGCGATAAAAGTCCACACGAACATCGCCAGGCCTCCTAAGAGACCCGCGAGAATAACGCGCTTGAACATCGGATGCCTCCTTGAATCCGGACGATTATACTATCGTTCCCCGACGGACGGATAGGGACCTGTCCGATTTCCAGCTTCACGTCGGCGGAGACCTGCTGCTGCGTAGCGACGATGATCCCGCCGCGCTCAAACTTCTTGAACCAGGGCGCTTCCACGGCCAGCGAGTAAGTGGCGGAATCACCTCGCTAAACACAAACTCGCCGGTTGGTCCGGTGAGAGTCTGGCGCTGTTCGTTGGTGCCTTCATGAGTGATCGCCACTTTGGCATCGGGGATAACTCCCCCCTGGCGTCCATGACAATACCGCGCAAGCCCCCGTAATAGGACTGCGCTTGTAAGCCCATGGCGACCAGAAACGTCAAAACGATACACTTCGAGCGTGTAAGTGAGCGAAACATGTTTGTATCCCCTTCTTGCGAAACTAACCCGACCGCTCCCTTACGGTCGCGGCTCTGTACAGTGTACTTACGATTACGAAGCAAACGGAGCCGCGACCGTAAGGGCGCGGTTAACTAACCCGTTACGGAATTTGTAAGTCCGGGATCCGCCCCGCAGGACGGACCCAGCGCGTATACATCCCCTGCAACGCGTACAACGAACACCCGATGGCGACCGCCAACACGGCGTTGACGGCCAGAACCGATGCGGCGGTGGCAAGGAATGCGGCGGCATCCACGCGGCTCATGCGGCGCAACCGCACCCACGCGCTCCAATCGAGCAGGCACAACCCCATCCAGGTTGTGACTCCCGCCAGCGCCGCCAGCGGAATCCGCGCGATGAGCCCCGAGCCGATACAGAGAAAACCGGCCAGGAAACCCGCATGCATCAGATTCGCCACGCGCGTGGCCCCGCCACAGCGCACCACCGCCAGGCTGCGCGCCGGTATCCCCACATTCGGCGGCGCGCCGAACATTCCCGCGAAGACGTTGGCGATGCCGTAAGCTCCCAGCTCGGCGTCGGCATCCAGCGCGCGCATGCGCTTGTGGCGTCCGCGGAAATGTTCCACCACTCGCGACGTAATCAAAATGTTCACCGCCGTGACAAACGCCAAGGCCAACGCCGATGGCAGCACGGTGAACACATCCTTGGGGCTCCACGCGAACCCCGCGAAAGGCGGCAGCGCCGCGGAGAGCATGCCCACCTGTTTCTCATGAAAGCCGAACATCTGGGCGAGGACGATCGCCGCCAGAACGCCGATCAATGGCGTCGGCGCCCGATGGGAAAATCGAGCCGCCGCCGTGGCGGCCACAATCACCGTCAACCCCAACAACACCGGTACGAGGCGCGTGTCTCCCAACCGGTCGATCACGGACGCGAACTGCGCCAGCGGCGACCCGGCCGGATGCGTCTGCATCGAATGCACGCCCAGAATGACATCCAGTTGCGAAAGCACCATCATGCCGCCGATGCCGCAGGAAAACCCCGAGACCACGGCATGCGGGACCCGCATAATATGGCGGCCGAGGCGCATGACACAAAATGCCATCAGAATTACCGAAGCCACCACCGTAACTTTGGCGGCGCCGCCGACCCCCTGGTTCCTCACTGCCATTGCAATAAAAGGGACGGTAGCACTGGCTGTTCCGCCTATGAGCACCGGATTGCGGCCCAGCAGCGCGATTATCGGCGCCGTAAGGATAGAGGTAAAGACTCCCAGCATCGGCGGCAGCCCCATCAGAGAAGCCATGGCTAGACCGTATGGGAGCGCGATCAACGCGGCAATGGCGCCCCCGGAACAGTCACCCAGAAGTTGCTGCCATCCATACCGTGTCATGCCATCACCTTGAGGAACGCCGTTTTGAACTTGTTCATTTCGTCTTGTGTCCCAACCGACACCCGGACGTAAGTCGGCCAACTCGGCCACACACGGCCGATGTAGATCTTTTCGGCGCGCATGGCGTCGATAACTTCGCGGCCAGGCCGTTTCACATCCACCATGAACTTGTTCGAGACCGAGGGAACGTAGCTGAAGTTATGCTTATCGAGAAACTCGAAGACGTCTTCCCGCACGGCCGCAATGATCTTGCGCCGCTCCGGCACCAGGCTCTTGACTTTCAGACTGGCATTGGCGCCCACCATGCCCGTCACCGGCAGCGCGCCGGCGCTGTGAGGCATGATCTTTTCGAGCAGGTCCGGCCTGGCCAGCGCCGCGCCCGCACGCAAACCGGCCATGCCGTAGATTTTGGAGAACGTGCGCAGGATCACGATTTCTTTGTCTTTGGCCACCATGTCCGAGCAGAAAGGCGCGCCGGCGATGTGGGTATAGGCCTCGTCCACCATCAAAATGCTGCCGGCGGGTTTGTTGGCGAGCAACCATTCGATATCCTCCTTGGGAGTCAGAGTGCCGGTCGGGTTATTGGGATTGCACAGATAGATCAGGCCGGTATCGGCGGAAGCCGCGGCCATGGCCTTCACATCGTGCGCGTAACTCTTGGTAAGTGGAACGCGGATAACTTTCGCACCGATGAAGCGCGCGGCCCGTTCGCCGGCTTCGTAACCCGGATCGGCGATGACGAACGGTTTGGTAGGCGAAGTGAACGCCAGTACCGCCTGGTGCAGCGGCGCGCTCGACCCGGCGTAGGGCTGCACGTACGAAGGCTTCAGCCCCTCCTGTTCCGCCAGGGTTTCCTGCAACGCAAACGTCTCTTCGTACAGGTAGCGCCCACCGTTCTGCACCACGGCATGAATCGCCGCGACCGCTTCGGCGCAGGGCCCCAGCGGGTTTTCGTTGGCATTGATCTTCACCGCATCCGGCGGCATGGGCCCGCGGATCGCGGAAAGCTGCGCCAATGCCCGCTCGTTATAGAACGGGAGCGCGGCGCCTGCGCCGACCATGGCGGCGATGCGGCCGAAGTTCCGCCGCGAGAAGCCGCGCTGGAGAAATTCGCGTTTCTGTCGATGGTCCAGAATGGTTTGCATAAAACTCTCTCGTTGTTGGAAATGGTTTTGTGGCCTACGATGCCGCGCGGCCGCAAATCAGGGGGCGAGTGGTGCGCCGACGAGGCGCAAGGAAGAATGTTAGAAGGAGTCTACCACCGAAGGGAAAGACAGTCGAATAGAAAAATTTAATTGCCCGAATTTGTCAGCGCGCGGCCCGCAAGCGGTCCAGGTCGTCATCGCTCAGCCGCAACTCAGGGGCGATCAACAATTTGCCGGAAAGCGCCGCTTGTTGGACGCCGGTCTTTCCATGTTGGCCCGAGTGGGTCAGGATGTGCACGAGTTCGTGCGCTACCACACGGCCGAGCGCGCGGCCGAGCAGCTATCGCGCATGATAGTTTCAACTTCGCGCCGCATTTCGGCGACGGAACGATTGGAATGGGGGCCCTGAAACTCCAGGACAATGGTGAGCAGAGGCTTGTCCGCGGACGCGGCGGTGGCGGATACTGCAAGCGCAAGAAGCAAAACGGGGCGCATACCGCCTCGGAGTCGTCTGCAGGCATTATATGTCGATTGCAGGGGGGAGACCTGCCCCAATCAGCGGCGCGCTTTTTCCAGCAGCATGCGCCGCACCGCCGCCAACACCCGTTCCACCGGCGCGCGCCGGTACGCCCATCGTTCATCGGGCTCGGGTGGATTCACCACCATGGTGGCGTTGGCTTCGAACAATAATAGGTCGCCGGCGGCGCTCAACCCGAAATCGATGCCCGCATAGTCCAAGCCCAAAGCATTCTGAATCTCACCCAGCGCGGCCATGGCGCGCGGCCCCACGACGGCGGGCATGTCCTCGAGAAATTCGGCGTCCTCGGCGCGGTGGTCGGCGCGCTCGGCCATTTCGGCGGTGAAGTAGTGGATCTTCCAGTCGCTCGAAATTGCGAGGTGCAGGGGATACAGCCTGCCATCGATCATCATCACGCGGTACTTGCGGGCTTTGCCATCGGCGCCGCGGGAATCCAGGTACTGCATAGCGGTCAGTTCGGCTCCGGGCAGCGCGGCGGCGGCCTGGGCCAGCGCGGCGGCGCTCTCCACGCGCACAAAATGACGGCCGGTGTGAAAACCAGGAGAGCGGACCAGCATCGGAAAACGCAAGCCGTGGCGCGCCAAGACCGTGGCGGCGTCGGGCGCCTGCAACACCTCACGCGGCAACGTGACCGTGGCCGGAGCCAGGACGCCCGGCACGCGCGAGAGCCGGCGCGCGTTATCGGTCCGTCCGGTGGCCATCACGGCGGCGGGCGCGTTCAGTACCGGCGAGGCGCTCCCAGCGGCCAACGATTGCGCGGCCGCCAGCGCGGGCCCGGCCAAATCCGCATCGCCAATGGCATTGAATATCAGTTGATGGAGCGGCAGCGGCTGGCGGAGATCGTAGAATTCGGGGGCTACAACCGTGGTCTCGAATATGCGATCATCCAGAAAAGTGCGGGTGGGGATGTTGCCGCCCAGCGCTGAAATCAAGAGCAGCAGCCGCACCGGCGGGCCCTCGCCGCGATACGGTAAGGTGACCGCCGCGCGATGCTCGAAGCCTTTCTGGCGGTGCCAGGCCGCTGTTTCGGCATCCCCCAGCTCTGCCAGCACGTAAGCCAGGCCCTGGTGCGCTTCGGGGCAATCCGGATCGTACTGCAGCGCCGTTTCGTAGTGCTCGCGCGCGGCGGCGAACTCGCCGGCTTCGTAAAGCACGTTGGCCAGGTTGACGCGGCTCATTACATCGGTAGGATGGCAGCGGGCGGCTTCGGCATACACCGTTCGCGCGGCGGTCTTGTAGCCGGTGGCGTGTAGCAGCGTTCCCAGGTTATTGAGCGCCAGCCGGTCGGAAGGATCGCGGCGCAAAATATCGAGATAGGCGTCGCGGGCTTCGAGGGTTTGGCCCAGTTCGGCGAGCACGCCGGCGCGTTCGAGGCGGGGCGCGATGGCCGCGGGCTCGGCGGCGATGCGCGCTTCGATCTGGCGTAAGTTGGCCTCGCGAGCCACACGCGGTGCCCATTGCGCGCCCTCCGCATTAGCCGAGGCGGTGCTGCGCGCGGCGTGCTCCGACAGGGAGCGGCCCAGCGCCACGGTGCGCTCCACCAGGGCGTCCAAGTCGTCCGGCCGGGTGCGGTGATTCACGATGGCAGCACGCAACGCCAGCTTTCCCTCGAGCACGGTTGTCGAAGGCGCCGCCACGCCGGATTCCTGCAGCTCCACCGCGATGCGCGCATTCACGCGATGGCTTTCGGCGGCGCGGTAACGGAAGCAGACGATGTTCAGCTCGACCGGCGCCGCCAATTCCAGTTCGGGCGTCTGCGCAATACGGTTCTCCAGGTAACGCGCCAACTCGCAGGTGCGGGCAATCGAAGCGCCCAACGCTTCCGCGCCGTATACCTTGAAGGTGAACCAGGTTTTGAGCGCGCGAAAGCCGCGGGAAAGATCGGGCCCAAAATCGCATGGCCAGGGAGGGCCGCCGGCCAGTCCCTGGGCTTCGCGCCTTAAATAAGGAGCAGAAGTGGCGAACGTCTGGCGCTGCAGGACGCCGTCGCGCACCATAACGAAGCCGGCATCGTAGGGCACTTGGCCCCATTTGTGAAAATCGAAGGCCAGCGAATCGGCGCGCTCGATACCTTTCAACCGCGGCGCCAGCGAGGGCGCCAGCATGGCCAGCGCGCCGCAGGCGCCATCCACATGGAACCAGAGATTTTCCGCGCGGGCCAGGTCGGCCAGCGAGTCGAGATCGTCAATCGCCCCGGTATCGACGGTTCCGGCTGTCCCCACCAGCAGGAATGGCGTGAAGCCCGCGCGGCGGTCCAGATCGATTGCGGCGCGCAATGCGTCCAGTTCGATCCGGTAATTGCCGTCCACGGCGATGGCGCGCAGCGCATCGCTTCCGATCCCGGCGATATCCAGAGCCTTCGCGACGCACCCATGCACCGCGGCCGAAGCGTAAGCCGCCAGCCGCTTGCCGACGGATGCAACACCCGCGCAGCGCGTTTCAAAGCCTAGCTCCACATCGCGCGCCACCAGCACGCCAATCAGGTTCGCCATGGAAGCGCCGGTGACGAAAAGTCCGAAGGCGCTTTCGGGAAAGCCGAACAGCTTGCGCATCCAGGCGGCCACCTGCCGTTCCACCTCGATAGGGATGTGATCGCGTCCGCCCAGGTTGGCATCCATGCCCGCCGCCAGCATTTCGGCCACGACGCCCACGGGCGTGCCGGCTCCGTGGACCCATCCCATGAAGCGGGGGTGCGGGTTACCGGCCGCGTACGGCAGAATGTAGCGCGTGAACTCTTCGTGCACCGCGGCCAGATCCGCCGGCGCCATCGGAAGCTCGCCGCGGAAGCGCTCGCGCACGGATGGCGGAATGGGCTGCCAGACGGGCCGATCGCGAATGTTTTCCAGATAGCCCAGAATGTCATCCAACATGCGGTGCGCCTGGAGCCGGAACGCCGCCCAATCGGAAGGATCGAGCGTAGCATCGGGATTGTCTGGCGGAGATGGCGAGCCCATTTGCTTCATGGTAGCCCGCCGCGCTCTCCCTGGCCGCCGCGCGCCGCCGTATCATGGGGGAATGCTACGAAGTCTCCGGCTGGTTATTGCCCTCGCGGTCTGCTGCCTAGCGTCCGTGACGGGGCGGGCGCAGACCCCCGACCTTGCCAAGCAACCGACGCTCTACGTGGTTGGATATGCGCACTTGGATACGGAGTGGCGCTGGGAATATCCGCAGGTGATCGACGAATACATCCTGCACACCATGCGCGACAACTTTGCGCTTTTTGAAAAATACCCGCATTACATATTCAATTTCAGCGGCGCCAATCGCTACCGTTTCATGAAGGAGTATTTTCCGGCGGATTTCGCCAAGGTGAAGCACTACGTCGATTCCGGACACTGGTTCCCCGCCGGCTCCAGCATGGAAGAAGGGGACGTGAACGCTCCCAGCGCGGAGGGCATCATCCGCCAGGTTCTCTATGGCAATAACTGGTTTCGCAAGGAACTCGGCAAGGCCAGCGCGGAATACATGCTGCCCGATTGTTTCGGTTTTCCGTCCTCGCTGCCCAGCATCCTGGCGCACGCCGGCGTGAAGGGCTTCTCGACGCAAAAACTCAGTTGGGGATCGTCGGCTCCGGGCGGCGGCGCCGAATCCATCGAAAAGACTCCCGAGGGCATTCCGTTCAACGTGGGCGTGTGGGTGGGGCCGGATGGCCACGGCGTGATTGCGGCATTGAATCCCGGCGACTACTCGGCGGATATCACCACCGACCTGAGCCAGCCGCTGCCGCCGTCCGTGCATCCCGAGATGCCGCAGGATGCGCAACTGCGGCGGGCCCTGGCGCAGTACAGCGCGCGGCAGGACCTGGCGCGGTATCAGGAAGATTGGGCCGCGCGCGTTCAGCTCAACGGCAAAATCACAGGCGTGTACACCGATTATCATTACTTCGGTACGGGCGATATCGGCGGCTCGCCGCGAGAACCGGCGGTGAAACTGCTGGAGGCGATCATCACCAAAGGGCTGGGCTTGCTGCCGCCGCCGGGGACGCGCCGGGAGCCGGCCGAATCCGCCGCGGCGCAGGACGAAGTGCGCGTGGGCGAAGGGCCGGTGCATGTGCTCTCCTCGAATGCCGACCGGATGTTCCTCGATATCACGCCGGCCGAAGCGGCCGCGCTGCCGCGCTTCACGGGCGAGATGGAGTTGACCAACCACTCGGCCGGCTCGCTCACTTCGCAGGCGTACCAGAAGCGATGGATCCGCCAGGAAGAGCTGCTGGCGGATGCGGCGGAAAAGGCCTCGATCGCGGCCGCCTGGTTGGGCACGCGACAGTATGCCCTCGACCGGCTCAACGGCGCGTGGACACTGGCCATGGGCGGCCACTTCCACGATATCGCCGCCGGCACGGCCACTCCCAAATCGTACGAGTTCGCGTGGAACGACGATGTGGTGGCCATGAATCAATTCGCGGGCGTGCTGACGGATGCCAGCCAGGCCGTCGCGGCGGCGCTCAACACGGAGACCAAGGGCATTCCGATCGTGGTTTATAACCCGCTGAACGTGGCGCGGGAGGACGTGGTGGAAGCCGCCATCGAATTCCCCAGCGGCATGCCCGCGGCGGTGCGAGTTACCGGCCCGGATGGGCGTGAGGTGCCGGCGCAGATCTCCGGCGCCAAGGTGTTGTTCCTGGCCAAAGCGCCATCCGCCGGTTACGCCGTCTACGATGTGGAACCTTCCACCGCGCCCGCCGCGCTTGGCGCTTTCCAGGTGAGCGAATCCTTGCTCGAAAACACACGCTACCGCGTGAAGCTGAATGCCAGCGGCGATATCGCCGGCATTTTCGATAAGCGGACCGAGAAAGAGCTGCTTTCGGCTCCGGCACGGCTCGAAATCTCGTACGACAATCCGGAGCACTGGCCGGCCTGGAACATGGATTGGGACCAGGAGCAGGCCGCTCCGCGATCGGTGGTGAGCGGCCCGGCGCGCATACGAGTGGTGGAGCGCGGGCCGGTGCGCTATGCGGTCGAGATCGCGCGCGAAACGGAAGGTTCGAAATTCGTTCAGACCATCCGGCTCTCGGCCGGGGACGCCGGCAACCGGGTGGAGATCGCCAACGCCATCGATTGGAATACCCGCGAGGCGAATCTGAAAGCTTCCTTCCCGCTGACCGCATCCAACCGCATGGCCACCTACAACTGGGACATCGGCACGATCGAGCGGCCCACCGCCGAGCCGCGGAAATTCGAGGTTCCCTCGCATCAGTGGATCGATCTGGCCGACGCCACAGGCGCCTTCGGCGCGACCATCCTGACGGACTGCAAGAACGGCTCCGATAAACCGAAAGACAATGTGATCCGCCTGACCCTGGTGCGCACGCCCGGCACGCGCGGAGGGTATCCCGACCAGGGCACGCAAGACCTGGGGCATCACGAATTCGTGTACGGTATCGCCGGACATGCCGGCGATTGGCGCCAGGCCGAGACCGATTGGCAAGGCTACCGGCTCAATCAACCGCCCATCGCGTTTCAAACCGCGCGGCACGCGGGCACGCTGGGCCGGGAGTTTTCGCTGGTGAAGGTCAGCAACCCGCGCATTCGCGTGCTGGCGCTGAAGAAGGCTGAGCTATCCGATGAAGTGGTGGTGCGGATGGTGGAACTGGATGGCAAGCCGGCCGCCGCCGTCCACGTGGCATTCCCTTGGCAAGTAACCGGCCTGCGGGAAGTCAATGGGCAGGAACAGCCGCTGCCCGGTCCGCTGGCGAATGCTTCCATCGGGACCACGGGCGAGCTGGTGGCATCGTTCACGGCATGGCAGCCGCGCACGTTCGCGTTCCGATTGCCGGCGGCGGGGCGCAAGATGCCCGGCTCACGGCCGGTTCCGCTCAATTACACGCTGGCCGCGGCCAGCCAGGATGGCGCGCACTCCGCGCCGGGATTCGACGCCCAGGGTAACGCGCTTCCCGCCGAGATGCTGCCGTCGCAAATTGCGTTCGGCGCGGTGCGCTTTCAACTGGGGCCGGTTGGCTCGGCCGACGCGGTGGTAGCGAAGGGCCAGACCATCAACCTGCCGCCCGGGCATTTCAACCGTGTGTACATCCTGGCGGCATCCGCCGATGGCGACCAGAAGGCCACGTTCAAGGTGGGCGATAAGCCCGTCGAACTGACGGTTGAAAACTGGGCCGGCTACGTGGGCCAGTGGGACAACCGGGTGTGGCGCGAGCGGCGCACCACCGAGCTGGGAAACACCAAGGTGGATCCCTACGGGGAAATGACTCGCATCGAGCCGGGTTACATCAAACGCGCGGATATCGCGTGGTTCGCTTCGCACCGGCATACGGCGGATGGCGCGGCGGAGGCGTATGCGTACTCGTATCTTTTCGCCTACCCGATCGATCTGCCGCCGAACGCGCGGACGCTGACCCTGCCGGCCAACGATAAGATTCGCGTGCTGGCGGTGTCGGTGGCGGATAGCGATCCGGAAGTCAAACCGGTCACTGAGTTATATAACTGAATCTTTTCGCTTGACCTGTCTAAAACTGTAGGGTTGAGACTGGGAAAAGAGCGATGTATTCAGTGACGCAATTGGCGCGCTCGTGCGGATTGAGCCGCACGGCCGTTCTCTATTACGAATCTCTGGGGCTGTTGCGGGCGTCTTCGCGGAGCCAGGGCAACTATCGGCAGTACGGCGAAGAGCAGGTCCGGCGTTTACAGCGGATCTGCGCCTACCGGAGCGCCGGCCTGAAACTGGCGGACATTCGGGCGCTGATCGGCGAGCCGGAGCAACGCGAAGCGGCCGGCATTTTAGAACGGCGTCTGACGGAGATCGGGACGGAAATCGAGCGGCTCAAAGAGCATCAGCGTGCCATCCTGCGGCTGCTGGGTCATCGCGCTTCATTCTACAGGAGAAAAGACATGACGAAAGAGAAGTGGGTTGCGATTATGAAAGCCGCGGGTTTCGCGGACGACGATATGCACAAGTGGCACCGCGAGTTCGAACGAGCGGCGCCCGAGGACCATCAGGAGTTTCTGGAGTATCTGAAGATTCCGAAACCGGAAATCGATAGAATCCGCAAGTGGTCGCGGGAAACGGCGTAGGCCGCGCGTGATTCACATTCGCCGCCACAGCCACGGTTGTGGCGGCGCCCGCGAAAAGCTTTACCTTCCCGCACCGATCGCCGTTCCTTCCCGTAACTCGTCTGTGCCGCGTCTAACGATCTTGTCTCCCGCTTGTAAGTTGCCGATAACTTCCACCAGGTCCCCTTCGGCCGCACCTTTTCTAACGTCCACCCACTCGGCGAGCCCACCGCGCTCGCGGATCACGAATGTCCGCTCGGTGGTCGAAACCACGCTGGTCTTGGGTACGAACAAAGCGGGCCGCGAACGGCGCACGGGCCATGCGACAGCCGGGTACATACCGGGAGCTAAGGCGCCATCGCGGTTCATCACGTCCAGTTCCACCGCCATGGTGCGGCTTTGGGGATCGAGCGCGTGCGCGATGCGGGCCACCGTGCCGCTGAACGTCCGCTCCGGCCACGCGGGCACCTGAAACGATACGGCGGCGCCGCGCACCAGGCCGCTGACGTCTTCTTCGGGGACGGGAACCACTAGGCGCAGATGCGAGATCTGCTGGACAGTGAGAAGAACGATATCGGAGCCGGGGCCAACCAAAGCTCCGGCATGCACCAGCCGCTCGGTGACCACGCCTTCGAATGGCGCCGTGATGCGGAGATATTGATCTAGGTCGCGCTCGGTCTGGAGAGCGTCTTCGGCGGCCTTGCGGGCCCGTTCTCGCGACCGCACCAGCGCCTGGGCCGCATCCACCTGCTTGGCGGCTTGCACCAATTCGTTGCCCGCCACGGCTCCGGGCGTTTCGGCGGCCTTTTTCAGGCCCTCGTAGGTGCTTTGGGCCGCGGCAAGTTGGGCCTCGGCTTGTAGGCGGTCGGCCTCGGCGACCTGCACTTTGGATTCAGCCTCGCGCATGCGCGCGGTCATTTCGGGGGCGCTGAGAGTGGCCAGCAGCTCGCCCTCCTTCACCTCGCTGCCGCGATCGACGAGGACGCGCTCCACGTATCCGGGCACTTTGGCGTGCACGCCGACGCTCAAAAATGGATAGATTTCACCAGGCAGCTCGACAATGCGAGAAACCGGTTTGGCAATCACGGTGGCCAGGCCGCCCGATTGGGCAAGAGCCGTGGCCGCGGCGGCGGCCGCGAGGAGGAGAGTCTTAACGCGCTTCATAATAGCGGCTCGCAGGATCCAGAGGGTTGAGAGACGGCGACCCGACGGAGGCACGGCGTTCGAGAATCGCATAAATAGAGGGTAGAACCGTGAGCGTGGTGAAGGTGCCCGCGAGCAAACCGCCGATGACGGCGCGTCCCAGCGGCGCGGCCTGCGCTCCACCTTCGGTGACGCCCAGCGCCATCGGCAGCATGCCGCAGATCATGGCGGCGGCCGTCATCAGCACGGCGCGCAGACGGCTGGCGGCGCCTTCGCGCGCGGCTTCGAGCGCCGTCCGGCCCTCGCGGCGAAAGCGCTCGGCAAAAGTAACCAGCAAAATGGAATTCGCCACCGCAATCCCCATGGCCATGATGGCGCCCATGAAAGATTGAATGTTGAGCGTGGTGCCGGTGGCCAGTAGCATGAGGATGACGCCGCACAACACCGCGGGAACCGTGAGCAGGATGGCCACGGCCAGCCGCAAAGATTGGAAATTGGCGGCCAGTAATAAAAAGATAGACAGCACGGCCACCAGCAAGCCGGTCCGCAAGCCGGAGATGGTCTCGGCGAGCGCGGGAATTTCGCCGCGCAGACGCACGGTCACCCCGCGGGGCGGCGCACCGGCGGAGGCCAGCGCTCGGTTGAGTCGCGCGGCCGCCTGGCCCAGGCTGAGCTCGTGGATGTTGGCCGTCACGCTGACCACCCGCTGGCCGTTGAAACGTTCGATCAAGGCTGGCATGGTGCCAGGCTTAAGCGCGGCGATATCGGTGAGCTGCGGCGCCGCGCGGCCATCCCGCATCAGCGGCAGGCTGCCGATGGCATCCACGCTCTGGATGCGGTTCTGCGGAAGTTGCACCTGGATTTGAAACGCGTTGCCGGAGGCGGGATCGCGCCAGTAATTAGGCTCGGTGAATCGCGAGGAGGAAGTGGCGGGCACCACGGAGCGGATCACGTCCGACATGGTGAGGCCAAACTGGCCGGCGCGGTCGCGGTCCACAGTGATATCGAGCGTAGGATAGCGGAGTTCCTGGGCGAACCCCACGTCGCGCAGGAAATCGAGCTTGTCCATTTGCGCCCGGACTTTTTGGGCGTAGGCGTAGTTATCCTCGAGGTTCACGCCCATGACCGCCACTTCGATGGGAGTAGGCGAGCCGAAGCTCATCACCTGGCTGACGATATCGCCGGCCTCGAAGCCGATCCGCGTGCCGGGAAGGTCGCGGGCAACGGCGGCTCGCAAGCGCTCGCGGAAAGCTTCGCCCTGGGCGGCGCCCGGCGCCAGAGACACCTGGATGAGCGCCTCCGAAGGCGAGGCGGTGAAGAGGTGGATGAGGTTCACGGGGTAACTGGAGGGCTGCACGCCCATGAAGTCGCTGGTGATCGCCACGCGGTCCGCGCCTCCCGCCGATTGGCGGATGAGATCGAGCGCGCGCAGCACAATGCGTTCGGTTTCTTCGATGCGCGTTCCCACGGGCGCCCTCAAGCGCACGCGGTAAACTCCGGCGTTGGTATCGGGAAAGATTGCGGTACCGAGGCGCGGTACAAGAGCCCACAACAGGACGCAAATAACGGCGCCATACACGATGATCAGCGGCCAGCGCCAGCGCAGGCCGGCGTTCAAATAGCCGGTATAGAGGCGGCGCAGCCCGCTTTGCTCACCGCGGTGCGCGGTCCTCATCAGCCAGGTGGAGAAGACCGGCACCAGCGAGCTGGAGAGCAGGTAGGAAGCGATCATGGCGAACGCCACGGCCAGGGAAAGCGGTACGAACAATTGGCGCCCCACTCCCACCATAAAAAACGAAGGCACGAACACCGCCAGAATACAAAACATGGAAAGCAGGCGGGCCAGGGCCGTGCGGCTACAGGCTTCCATCACCGCGCGAGCGCGCGAGACGCCGGGCAGCATTTGGGTATGGATGTTCTCGATTTCCACCGTGGCTTCATCCACCAGCACACCCACGGCTAGGGCCAGCCCGCCCAGCGTCATGATGTTGATGGTCTGGCCGGCGAGCCAGAGCAGCACCACGGCGGCCAGCAGTGCGAACGGGATGTTGGCCACCACGATCAAAGCGCTACGCCAGTCTCGCAGGAAGATCAGTACCATCAGCCCGGTCAACACGGCGCCCGCCAGGCCCTCGGAGATCAGGCCGCGGAGAGAGTTGCGCACGTAGGGCGATTGATCGAATTCCAGGCGGATATCGATATCCTCGGGGACGATCTTGCGGAAGCCGGGAAGCGCCGCTCTCACGCGGGCGATCACGTCGAGCGTGGAGGCGTCCGCGCGCTTGGTGACCGGGATATACACCGTGCGGCGGCCGTTGACGTGAGCGTAAGCGGTGACCAGGTCGGTGCCGTTTTCGATGGTGCCTAGGTCGCGCAGGTATACGGCCGGCCCGGAGACGGGACGGATGGGCGTGGCAAGCAACTCGGAGAGGTTCCCGCCCAGCGTGGCGTTGGTGCGCGCAATGCGCTCCAGCGTGCCGGTCCACATATTACCCGAAGGAGCGACCAGCGTGGCATGGTTGACGGCGGCGATGGCCTCTTCCGGAGAAACGCGGTACTGGCGCAGCTTATCGGGATCGAGCGTGATCACGATGGTGCGCTGGCTGCCTCCGAAAGGCGGCGGCGCGGAGACGCCGGGCAGCGTGGCGAACAGCGGGCGCACGCGATTGAGGGCGAGATCCTGCATTTCGCCGAGCGTGCGCGTCCGGCTGCTGAACACGAGTTGGCCGATGGCCACGCTGCCCGCATCGAAGCGCGTGATGAACGGTTCCACCGTGCCGGGCGGCATGAACGAGCGCGCGCGGTTCACGTACCCCACCGTCTGCGCCATGGCCTGCGCCATGTCCGTGCCCTCGTGGAAGACCAGCTTCATGAGCGCCGCGCCCTGAATGCTCTTGCTTTCGACGTGATCGATACCGGTGATATAGAGGAAGTGATACTCGTAGTAATACGTGAGGAAGCCTTCCATCTGCGCCGGGTCCATCCCGCCGTATGGCTGGGCCACGTAGATGGCGGGATCGCCGACCTGGGGGAAGATATCGGCGGCCATGCGCTCCATGGCGAGGATCGAGCAGAGCGCCACGGCAACGATGGCGATCACCACCGTGACAGGGCGGCTGAGGGCCGCGAGAACCAGTCTCATCGGGCCGCCTCCGCCAGAAAGGGCTGCAAATCGCCGGCCGCGGTGGCCACCGCCAGCAGGCCGCGCCATACGCCCAGGCGCGCCAGGGCATCGTCGATCTCCGATTGCGTGAGCAGGCGCTCGGCCTCGGCCACATCGTCGATGTTGCCCAGGCCGGAGTGGTATCGGGCTTCAGCCTGAAGCGAAGCGGCGCGGGCGGCGGCGATCGCGACCGGTGTGTTGGCCGCCACGCGGCGCGCCCCGGTGAGCGACGCCACGGCGGCGTTCCATTGCGCGCGCAAATCGAAGACGATCTGCTGCGCACGCGCGGCTTCGGCCCGCACGGTGGCCGATTGCGCCGCTTCCCGGGCCCGCAGGGATGGCAGATCGGCCGCCGGAAACGTCACCGTCAGCGCCAGGCCGTAATTCTGGTAATTGGGGACCAAGCCATTGAGACCACCCAGTAAGCGGCCGTCTGTTTCGGCGCCGGTGCCACGAGCATAGGCGGCGCCTTCCAGGAAGAACCTGGGAAAGTAGGAGCGCTCGAGCGCGCGGAGCTGCGCGCGGGCTTGTTCCGCCACAGCATTCTGCTGGCGAACGATGGGATTGGCCGCGGCATCGAGCGGCGCGGGGGCCGCTTCGGGCGGAAGTTCGACGAGGCGGGACGCGGCCAGCGCGATCGAGGCGGGATCGAGCCCGAGAAATCGCGAGAGGTTGGCGCGCGCCACCTCCGCCGCCTGCTGCGACTGAATCAGTTGGATACGGGCGGCGGCCACTTCGGCATCGGCGCGGGAAGCATCGGCGCCGGGGCGCAGTTGGGCGTCCACCAGGGCGTGGATGGTGCGGCCGACGGTCGAGGCGCGATCCACGCCGGCCTGCGCGGCGCGGACGGTTTCGGTGGCGGCGGCCAAAGTCAAACAGGCGTCCGCCGCGGCTGCGGCCACTTCGAATTCGGTTCGCTTGAGCGCCGCCTGGGACTCGGCGCGCCCGGCTTCAGCCAGAACCACGTTGGCCCGCCGCAATCCGAAATCGAAAGGCTCCCAGTTGACCAGCACGCCGATGGCGCTGCCCCACGCGCTGCCCAGGTTGTCCGAGCCGATCACTGGACCGGACATCGTGGGGATGACCGAAGGGCTATTGGACTGGGGCAGCAGCATGCCGAAAACGTTGTTCCGGGTGGCGCGGTTGGCCTGCGCCGAACCATCGATGCGCGGCAGGTAAGCGGTGCGCGCCAGTTGGATGGCGGCGGCCGCCGCGGAAATCTGCTCCTCGGAAACGCGCACGGCGGGATAGTTTTTCAACGCGCGATCCACGGCCTCGGCCAGCGTCATAGCCGGAGGCTGGGCGCGCACCCCTGAGAAGGCCACAAGCAGCGAAGAAATGAAGCGGAGGCGCACGTTATCGACCCTCGATCAATTCGGCCAACAACTCCCGGACCTTGCCACTGGCGGCCGCCAGGGCTTTGCGGCCTCGCGCGGTGGCGTGGTAGACCTTGCGCAGCGATTTGCCGTTGCGGCGCGAGGCGGAACGCAGGTAGCCCTTCTTTTCCAAACCGTGCAAGAGCGGGTATAGGGTTCCGGGGGAGATATGGTAGCCGTGCCGCGCCAGTTCGGCGGCCATGCCCAGTCCGAAGATAGGCTCCTGGGCCGCATGGTGCAGTATGTGGAGGCGGATCAGGCCGGAGTAGAGGTCGCGGTCGGCGGATTTAATATCGAATTTCGTTTTCGAATCTCGATTCTGAATGATGCCAGTATAAAAGCATCCGCGGAGCTTGTCAAGCCAATCGAATGGCAAAATGGGGGCTCCGTACGCGGTTGCTATCCGGGCGCTACAATCACGGATTCGAGGAACGCTCCATGAACGCGAATCCGGTGGGTCCACCGGCGGATTTCGAAAACACCTCGCAGTCGGGCCGGGTCGGCATGCTGCTGCGGGAAAAGCTGCTGCGCGGCGAATTCCGGCCGGGGGAACGTCTGGCGGAATTGACCCTGGTCCCGCTGCTGAATGCTTCCCGCACGCCGGTGCGGCTGGCCCTCGAGCGGCTGGCGCATCAGGGTCTACTCGAGGCCTTGCCCAACGGCGGTTTTCGCGTCCGCGAATTCACCATCGGCGACATCTGGGATGCCATCGAAGTTCGCGGCGTATTGGAAGGGACCGCGGCGCGCCTGGCGGCCGAAAGACTCCAGGATGCGAAGGAACTGGAAGGCTTGCGCGCCTGCCATGGGCCGTTTACGCAAGCGCCGCCGGCCGATAGGGACAACTTCGTCCACTACGTGGAACATAATCTGGCGTATCACCGGGAGTTGTGGAAGCTTGCCAAAAGCGTCATGCTGGAACGCGCGCTGGAAGGGGTTTGCGCGCTCCCCTTCGCCGAACCGGGCGCCCTGGTGTTCGGCGGGGATGAAGACGCGCAGGCTTATCACGCCCGCAACGCGGTGATCGCCATGGAGCACCACCGCGCGATTCTCGAAGCCATCGAAAACCGGGAGGGCGCCCGCGCCGAGAGCGTTGCCCGCGAACATTCGCGCATGGCGCGGACCAACCTCGACTGGGTCCTGCGCAACAGACACCCCCTCGATCAATTCCCCGGCGGTGCTCTGATTTCGCTCGCGGCTGCACGGTAGCAGCAACGTTCCTCACGGCCTCATGAGAATTCCCAGGCCGCCAGCCGACTAGTCTTCGAGACGCCGACAAGTGAAAGATCCTTTGGTCGGGCCCCTGGCTGCCATCGCCGCGGGGATCCTGGCTTCCCACTTCGTATTCTTTCTCCCGTTCGAGCTTCTCGCCTCGATCGGTGCGTTTCTGGTTCTCGGCCTCATTGCGTTATGGCGCGGGTCCCGCCTTCTGTCGGGCGCTTGCTGCTTACTGGGGCTATTCGCGGCGGGCGCGCTGACCGACGTGGTTTGCCGGCCAGGGGCGAATCCGGAACTTGATGTCGAAGGGCGCGAGATCGTGATCCTGGGCGGCTGCGTGGTGGAACCGCCCAGCATTTCTGGCGAACGCGAGCGCTTCACCCTGGAGCTGGCGCCCCACGCCCTGGCGCAAGTCACGCTTTACACCGAGGCGGGCGAATCGCTGCCGCCGCTGGCTTGCGGCCAGAATGTGGAGCTGGATGCGCGCGTGCGCAAGCCGCGGAACTACGAGAATCCCGGCGCTTTCGATTACGCGCACTTGCTCGCCCGGCGCGACATTTTCTGGACGGCCTCCGGCGCCGCCCGTTCCGTTCGCATTTTGCCCGGCCGTTGCGGTTCGCGGTTCTCCCAATTCGTAATGAACCTGCGCGCCGCCGCCATGGCCCGCATCGACCGCCTGTATCGAGGCAACCCTTACCGGACGGGCATGATGCAAGCCGTCCTGCTGGGACAGCAGTTTCAGATGCAGCGCGTGTGGACCGCGGATTACCGCAACACCGGCACCTTCCATACCATCGTGATCTCGGGCACGCACGTGGCGATCCTGGCCGCCTTCTTCCTGTTCTTCCTGCGCATTTGTTTCATGCCGCAATCCGCCGCCCTGCTGCTTGCGTCGCTGATGGCGTGGCTCTATGCGCTGGTCTCCGGATGGGGCACGCCCTGTGTCCGCTCCGCCGCCGGACTCACCCTGGTCATGCTGGCCAGCTACTTCCATCGCGAGCGGCGCCCGCTGAACCTGCTGGCGGCGATTGCGCTGTGCTTCCTGATATTCGCCCCCGGGCAGCTTTTCGACGCGAGCTTTCAGCTGAGTTTCCTGGCCGTAGCTTTCCTGGGCGCTTTCGCCACGCCGCTCATCCGCGCGACCTCCGGCCCGCTGGCGCGCGGCTTGGCGGATCTCAATAACACCGAACACGACCTTCACAGCGCGCCGCGCGTGGCGCAGTTTCGCATCGAAATGCGTTTGCTGGCCGAGACTCTTCGCCGCGTGTTTCACCTGCCCCGCCGCGCGGCCGTGCTCGCCGTGACGGTGCCCGCCCGCCTGTTGCTCTTCTTCTACGAACTCACCGCTGTCTCCGCCGTGATCCAAGCCGGCCTGGCGCTGCCGATGGTGGTCTACTTCCACCGCGTGGGGCTTTCGGGCCTTACCGCCAATGCGTTGGTTGTGCCCGTGATGGGGCTGGTGGTGCCGGTAGGCTTCGTGGCGGTGTTCACCGGATCGCCATGGGTGGCGCACGTCGCCGGTTGGCTGCTCGGAGTCTCGCGCACGGTCGTCCATTGGCACGCGTCGCTCGATCCCGATTGGCGTTTCCCCACGCCGCCGCTGTGGCTGGCGATCGTCTTTTCCGCGGCGCTGATTTTCGCGGCCGTGGCGCGCGGCCGCTGGTGCCGTACGCTAACGATCGCCTTGGTAGCCGCCGCCCTGGCGCTGCTGCTGTGGCAGCCGTTCCCGGCCCAAACGCATCCCGGCCAGTTAGAGATGACCGCCATCGATGTGGGCCAGGGCGACAGTCTGCTGGTGGTTTTCCCCGATGGCAAACGCATGATCGTGGATGGCGGCGGCATCCCGGCGTTCGGCAATCGTCCCCGCTCGCAGCTCGATACCGGCGAGGACGTGGTGGCGCCCTACCTTTGGGACCGCGCCATTCGCACCGTGGATATCGTGGCGCTCTCCCATGCGCACGACGATCACATCGGCGGCCTGCCCGCGCTGGTGGCCGATTTCCACCCGCGCGAGGTATGGACCGGCGCCGTGCCCGATAACCCCTTATGGCGTACTCTGCGCGAAACCGCCCACCGCACCGGCGCCAAAATCGTACCCATGACCGCGCCCCGCCGTTTCGCTTTTGGCGGCGCGCAAATCGAAGTGCTGGCACCTCTCGCCGATTACATCCCCGGAGACACCCCCAAGAACAACGACTCGCTGGTGATGCGCGTGGCCTACGGCCGCCACTCGTTCCTGTTGACGGGCGACGCCGAGCGCCCCATCGAGCGGCGCATGCTCGAAGAGAACGAGCTCGAACCCACCGACGTCCTTAAGGTGGGGCATCACGGCAGCCACACATCGAGTTCGGCCGCGTTTCTGAGCGCCGTAGCGCCGGTCTTCGCCGTAATCTCCGTGGGCGAGCAGAACAGTTACGGGCACCCGCACGCCGACGTGCTCGCCCGCTTGGCCGAAGTTCACGCCGCCGTCTATCGCACCGATGCCGATGGCCTGGTCAGCATCCGCACGGACGGCCGGCGGTTCCGCGTCGAGACCTGGCGGGATTTCGACCAGCGGGCCCGCGTGGATGGCGTGTGGTGAAATATTGAGTGTGAAATACACCAGACTTGGATCCACCGGACTCAAAGTATCCCGCATCTGCCTCGGCACCATGACCTACGGCTCGAAACGCTGGCGAGAGTGGGTGCTCGAGGAACCGGAATCCCGCCCGTTCATCCAACGGGCGATCGAGCTCGGCATTAATTTTTTCGACACCGCCGACATGTACTCGGTGGGCGTGAGCGAGGAGATTCTCGGCCGCGCGCTCAAAGACTTCGCGCCCTCGCGCGACCGCGTCGCGATCGCCACCAAGCTATTCAATCCGATGGGTGACGATCCCAACCAGCGCGGCCTCTCGCGCAAACACATTATGCACTCGATCGAAGACAGCCTGCGCCGCCTGGGCACGGACTACGTCGATCTCTACCAGATTCACCGCTTCGACTACGAAACGCCCATCGAAGAAACCATGACAGCGCTTCACGACGTGGTGCGCGCGGGCAAGGCGTTGTATATCGGTGCGTCCTCCATGTTCGCCTGGCAGTTCGCCAAAATGCTGCACACGGCGGATCAACTGCACCTCACGCGTTTCGTCGCCATGCAGAACCATTACAACCTGGTGTATCGCGAAGAAGAGCGGGAGATGATTCCGTTCTGCCGCGCGGAGGGCATCGGCATCATTCCCTGGAGCCCGTTCGCGCGGGGATTCCTGGCCGGCAATCGCCCCTCGCGGGGCGCCGGCGAAACCGTTCGCTCGCGAACGGACGAATACGCGCACAAACTCTACTATCAGCCTTCGGATTTCACGGTTGTGGAACGTCTGACCGAGCTGGCCCACCGCCGCGGCGTGCCCAACGCGCAAGTGGCGCTGGCCTGGATGCTGGCCAAACCCGGCATCACCGCCCCGATTGTGGGCGCCAGCAAACCCGGTCACCTGGAGGATGCGGTAGCGGCTCTCGATCTCGAGCTGGATGACGCGGAGATGCGGCAACTCGAAGAACCGTACCAGCCCCACCCCATTCTGGGCCATTCATAGGATCTTCAATGCAACCCCACGGCGCCGCGGACGGAATCGATGAGGCGCGCGGGATCGTAGCCGGCCCCATTGCGAAATACCAGCTTCACCTTTTCGATATCGGCGATGTGCGCGGCCGGATTGCCATCGAGCACCACCAGGTCGGCTTGCTTGCCGGGCGCGATGGTGCCGATGCGGTCGAGCTCTCCCAGAAACTGCGCGCCGTTGGCCGTGGCGGCATGGATGGCCTCCAGCGGGGTGAATCCAGCCTCCACCAGCAGTTCGATATCGCGCTGATCGGCGAAACCGGCCAGCGCGCCGCCGTTGCCCGTGGGGTCGGCGCCTTGCAACAACAGACCGCCGGCCTTCACGAAAGCCAGTTCGAACGCCATCTCCTTTTTGAGAGCTGCCAGCGCGGGCGAATCGGCGCCGCCGCGGGCGCGGGCGCGCGAGCTCAAATAGCTGACGGCGGCCGCGGGATTGACGGCATCCAGAAGGCGTTCGTCGAACGGCGGCCGGTCGCCGTCAAACGCTTCGAAGACCGCCAGCGTGGAAGTGATGGCCACATGGTGCGCCACCAGGTCGGCGATGGTCTCCCGCACCGGCGCGGAGTCCAAATCGAGAGCGGCGATTTCTCGCTCAGTGACGTACGGCGGCGGACAGACGTCGGGCCGCTTGCCGGGATGAAATTCGGTATCGACCAGCAGGCCGTGCTCCAGGTTGTCGATGCCGATCGCGGCGGCCTCGCGGAAACCGATCGAGCAGAGATGGCCCGTCACCTTTATATTGTGGCGATGAGCGGCCTCCACCGCCGCCTTTAGCTCGGCGCGCGTGATGTTCATGTAGGCCTTGAAGGACGTGACACCCTCGGCGGCCCAGTATTCCACGGTGCGCGCGGCATCCTCGGGGCCGGTCAGTTCGTGCATCTGCGCGGCAAAACTGCCGGGTCCTTCGAGATAGGGCCCGGTGACGAAGATTTCGGGACCGGGCATCTTGCCTTCGTCGATCAGCCGCTTGACGTTGATATCGGTGTAAGGTTCCAGGCTGCCGCCGGTCCGCGCGGTGGTGACGCCCGACGCCAGGTACAGACGAGGAAAGCTGAAGGCCTGTTCGTTATACATCGGGATGCCGCCGCCCGAGGGGTAGAAGAGATGCTCGTGCATGCCCACCAGGCCGGGAATGACGGTAGCGCCCGCCAGGTCGAGCACGCGCGCCCCGGCCGGGGGAGCGGCGGTGCCTACCGCAACGATCTTGCCCTGCTCGATGACGATGGTTTGGTTTTCCACCGGAGCGGCGCCGGTGCCGTCGATCACGCGGACGTGTTCGAGCGCCACCACGGGAGCGTCCACCGCCAGGAATGGCTTGATGCCGGGTTTAAAGGGGCCCTGCGCGGCGAGCGCCATTGCCGCGCACAGCCAGAGCGTGAGAGCTTTCATCAGTTCCCCGAAACCGCCACGGTTACACCCGCCGGCGTCGAGACGCCCCCGATTTGCAGCACCACGGCGGCGTTGCCGGCGGTAAGACCGGAGGGAATCTGTACGTTGATCTGCGCGATGCCGTTCACCAGGCCGGGCGCGGCTCCGGCATATTCCACGACCGCCGTTTTGCCGCCCACCGTGGCGGTTACGGTCTGCACCGTGGATACGGTCGAGGACGCGATTTGGCCATCTTGCGCGGTTGCCGCCAGCGCTCCAAAGCCCGTGCCGTAAAACTGCACGTATCCTCCGGAACTCGCCGGGTGCGCCGCGCCGTTAATGGATCCATCGCTATTATTCACCGCCGCTGCCTGGCCCGTGGCGGAGCCGCTCAGCGTGAATAATGCCGGCGCCACTGCCGCCACGTTCACAGTGAAGGGCGCGGAAGGCACGTTTTGATAAGTGGCGTAGACTTGGGCGGAGGTTCCCGTGATGCCGAACGGCACAATGGCCGCCACCTGGGTCGCCGAGGAGTACACCACCGGCGCGGGCAAGCCATTGAAGAAGACGGTGGTGCCCGCCACGCTGGTAGGCACCGGGCCGCCATACGGTTGATAGGTGGCCAATTGCGCGGGGCCCAGCCCCGATCCGTAAATCACCACCACTTCACCCGGCGCCACCGCCCCCGCCGCGCCGCTGGCGTTGCTGACCACGGCCGAAATGGAAAGCCCCCCGCCCACGAGTTGAAGCTGGCGAACCGCGCTATTCCCCGTATCGGCGATATACACGTTGGCGTGCGCATCGACGGCCAGTCCGGTGGGCCGGTCGAGCAGGGCATTCAAAGCCAGTCCTCCGTCCCCCGTGTAGCCTTGCGAGCCGGTGCCGGCGATAGTCTTGATGGTGCCCGCGGAAATCTTGCGCACCAGAGCGCTGGCATCGCTGACATAAACGTTACCGGCGAGATCCACCGCAATACCGGTGGGACTGGCGACCTGCGCCTGGGTAGCGGGTCCGCCATCGCCTGAGTATCCAGCGAGGCCATTGCCCGCCAGCGTCGTGATGATGCCATTCGCCGTCACCATGCGAACGCGGTTATTTTCACTATCAGCGATGTAGAGGTTGCCGGCGGAATCCACGGCTACGGCTTGCGGATAGGTCAATTGCGCGGCGGTAGCCGGATTGCCGTCGCCCGCGTATCCTTCCAGACCGTTGCCGGCCACCGTGGTGATGGTGCCGCCGGTCGAGAGTTTGCGAATCACACTGTTGTCCGTGTCGGCGATATAGACATTCCCGGCCGCATCGACTGCCAATCCGCTGGGGAAGTTCAGCGCGGCGCTGGTGCCCGCGCCGCCATCGCCGCCGTAGCCCGGCGTGCCGCCGCCCGCCACGGTCGAGATGGTGCCCCCGGGGACCACCTTGCGGACGCGGGAATTGGCCGTATCGGCGATATACACGTTGCCGGCGCTATCCACTGTCACACCCGCCGGCTTGTTCAATTGCGCGCTGGTGGCGGCGCCGTTGTCGCCCCCGGATCCGGCGCTTCCATTGCCCGCCAGGGTGGTGATGGTTCCGTTGGCGGCCACTTTGCGCACCACGTGGTTGGCCGTATCGGCAATGTAGAAGTTGCCCGCCGCATCCGCCGCCACCGCTTGCGGAGAATTCAACTGCGCCTGGATGGCGGGACCGTTATCGCCGGAGTAGGCGTACACGCCGTTGCCCGCTACCGTGCTGATGGTGCCGCCCGACAGCTTGCGGACGCGGTTATTCTGTGTATCCGCAATGTAGACGTTGCCCGAGGAATCGATCGCCACGCCCTGGGGCAGATTCAATTCCGCGGTAGTTCCCGTGCCGCTATCGCCGGTGAACCCCAGCGTGCCGTTGCCTGCGATGGTAGAGATATTGCCTTTGGTATCGATCTTACGGATGCGGCCATCACCGCGCTCATCGATGTAGACGTTGCCGGAGGAATCGACCGCCAAGGCGAACGGTTCGATCAGGCCGGCCGAAGTCGCGGCGGCGCCATCGCCCGAGTAGCCGAGGGCGCCATCGCCCGCGATGAAGTTCACCTCGCCATTGCTGGGGGTGACCTTGCGCACGTAAGCGTTCAGGGTATCGGCGACATAAATGTTGCCGGAGCTATCGATGGCCACATCCTCGGGGTGATTGAACGAAGCGACGTTGGCGGCGCCCCCGTCGCCCGCATACCCGCCGTAGAAGTTGCCGGCCACGGTAGTGATGATGCCGCCGCTGACCTTGCGGATGACGTTATCGAGCGTATCGGCGATGTAGACGTTGCCGGAGGAATCCACGGCTACCCCGCCGGGTTGTTGCAGGTTGGCCTGGGTAGCCGGCCCGCCATCGCCCAGGAACCGCGGCGTGCCGAGCAGCCCGTTTCCGGCGAAGGTATTGATAATGCCGCTTGAGGTCACCACCCGCACCCGGTTGTTGCCGCTATCGGCGATATATACGTTGCCCTGCGAATCGACCGCCAGGCCTTGCGGCGCGTTGAGCTGCGCGCTGACGGCGGCGCCGCCATCGCCCGAGAAGCCGGGCCGCGAATTGCCGGCCACCAGCGCCAGGGTCCCGTTCGAGGCCATTTTGAAAACCGAATTGCCGCTGCTGAAGTACACGTTGCCGGCGGTGTCCACGGTCACGCGCCTCGGCTGGCCGATGGAGGTGCTCGAGGCGGGCGCCGGGGTGGTGGTGGGCGCCCCGCCCGCCACCGTCGAGATCGAGTATGGTTGCGCGAAGGCGGCGCAGCAGGCTACCGCCCACACTGCACCCCCTCCGCATAGCTTGGCTACGGGTTTCGGCATGTACACGTCGCTTTCTGACAGGGTTACTGCGAAACGTCCAGTTTAACGCGGATTGGGGGCCGGCTTGGCGCCATGGAAGTGCAAGATCAGCCGAACTCCAATGTTGCTCATCGAATCTGAGCGTATACGATACGCACTTCTGAGCCGCGCCCGAAGGAAGCGGTCGATTTGAATCGAGGCCACCGCCAAAGCAGACTGCTTCCTTCGGGCGCGGCTCAGCACGATCGGCTGCGATTTCACCGCTTTCCTGTCGCGTACCCCTATCTCACCGCTTCGGCCAGCGCCGCCAGCGCCTGTTCGCACCCCGCGCGATCCACATCGTAGTGCGTCACGGCGCGCATTAGGCGGTCGTTCACGGGGTTGATCAGGATGCCGCGGTCTTTGAGGCGCAGGCTGATAGCGGACGCCGCGAGCCCCGTCCCGCTGACGTCGAACACCAGGATGTTGGTGACTACTTTCTGCGGGTCGATTTGAACGCCCGGAATGCGCGTCAGCCCTTCCGCCAGAAACTTGGCATTGCAGTGATCGTCGGCGAGGCGCGAGGGAGTTCGTTCCAAAGCAATCAACCCGGCCGCGGCCAGCACGCCGGCTTGCCGCATGCCGCCGCCCAGACGTTTGCGGTAGAGGCGGCCGCGGGCGATGGCATCCTTCGGACCGGCCAGCATGGAACCGGCGGGCGCGCCCAGAGCTTTCGATAGGCAGAACATGATGGTATCGACCGGCGCGGCAATCTCGCGCACCGATACGCCCAACGCCGTCGCGGCGTTGAAAACGCGCGCGCCATCCATGTGCACCTTGACCCCGCGTTCGTGCGCGCCCTCGGCGATCTCGCGGATAGCGCGCAGCGAATAAACCGTACCGCCCGCCATGTTGTGTGTGTTCTCGATTTCCACCAGGCCGGTGGGCGCCCAATGCGGGCCGAGCGGGCGGATGGCCGGCCGCACCTGCTCCCAGCTCAGAATTCCCCGCTCGGTGGGAATGGGACGCAGCAGGCAGCCGGAAAACCAGGCGGTCATGGCCAGCTCGTAATCCAGAATGTGGGAGCGGGAATCGCAGATCACTTCCTGGCCGTGCTCGGTCGCGATCTTCACCGCGATGGTGTTGCCCATGGTGCCGGTGGGGACGAACAACGCCGCCTCCTTGCCGGCGATCTCCGCCGCCCGCTCCTCGAGCCGGTTCACGGTGGGATCTTCGCCGTATACGTCGTCGCCGACCTCGGCCTCCATCATGGCGCGGCGCATTTCGGGGGTCGGCTTGGTTACGGTATCGCTTCGCAGGTCGATCATAAAGTGAGAAATTCCTGGAACACTTCGTTGGAAAGCAAAACGCCGCGGCCGGTCAGGCGCAGCACGCCATCGGCGGTCTCGAGCAGCCCGGCATCCACGAAGCGGCGGATGGGCCGCTCGTAACGCCGCCACTCTTCGGGCTCGGGGCGGATGCCCGCGGTGAGGCGCAGCCCGACGAAGAAACGTTCGTCGGGGTCGCTTCTGGTTTCGGGCAGTTGCGCGCCGGCCAGGTAGTCCTCCACCGATTCCGCATTCTGCCGTCGCGCGCGGCCGTCGAAGGAGTGCGCATCGGCGCCGAAGCCGGTGTAAGGTTCAAGCTTCCAATATTTCAGATTGTGGCGCGATTCCCGGCCTTGACGCGCGAAGTTCGAAATCTCGTAGCGGTGAATCCCCATGGCCGCGAGCCGTTCCACGCCGATTTCATAGAACTCCGCCACCAGGTCTTCGCCGGGTGTTTCGGCCGCGCCGTAGCGCGCGCCGCCGTGGAGCATTTCTTTTCCCAACCGGCTGTCTTCGTCCACTTCGAGCATGTAGACGGAGACGTGCGCGGGCTCGAGCCGCTCGATCCAGTCGAGCGATTCGCGCCAACTCGCCTCAGTCTGGCCGGAAAGGCCGGCGATCAGATCGATGTTGACGTTGTCGATGCCGGCATCGCGCAGGATGCCGATCTCGGAGGCCACCGTGGCGGCGGAGTGTTTGCGCCCGGTGCGGCGGATTTCGCGCTCCACGAACGATTGCACGCCCAGGCTGACGCGGTCGATTCCGCCAGCGGCCCACGCGCCGGCTTTTGTGGAATCGACGCCGCCGGGCGCGGCTTCGATGGTGGCTTCCGCCCACGGACGCCCCGGAATGGCATCGAGCAGCCGGCCGAGATCGGCCGTATCCATGTTGCTGGGAGTCCCGCCGCCCAGGTACACAGTCTCAGGCCGCCACTCCCAGGCGTGCGCGCGGATCTCCGCCAGCAATGTTTCCATGTAGCGGCGTTCGAGATCGCGCGGGAAGACACCGGAAGCGAAGTTGCAATAGGTGCATTTCTGCGCGCAGAAAGGATACGAGACGTAAACGCCGGGCACTCTCTTGATTGTAGCGGCCTCGATCGGCGCCGGTTGTACAATGGCCGGAATGGGCCGATCGTTTCTGCCGTTCCTGTTGCTGGCGGTAAGCGGCTTTGCCGCGCCCGCGAGCGAGGTCAAGAGCTATACCCTGCCTCCCGACAAGCTCGCCAAGGCCGTCGAATATGCGCGCGCCCGCAATTGGCTGCATTTCGCCGGATTCGGGTGGGAAGTGGCCGCGCTCGCGGGAGTGCTGGCGCTCCACGTGGCGCCCCGTTTTCGCGCTTGGGCGGAACGGGCCAGCCGCCGCCGGATCGCGCAGGCTTACATCTTCGGAACGTTGCTGCTCGCGACCATCGACCTCGCCAACTTGCCCCTGGCAGCCTACGGCCATCGCCTGGCGCTGGCATACCAGCAGTCGATCGAGCACTGGGGCCCGTGGTTGTGGGATTGGGCCAAAGCCGAGCTGCTGGTGTTGGCCGTGGCGGGCCCGGTTCTGTGGATCTTGTACGGCATCATCCGGCGCAGCCCGCGCCGCTGGTGTTTCTACTTTTGGCTCGCCGCCGTACCCATGGTTGTGTTTCTGTTCTTTGTGCAGCCGGTGATCCTGGAGCCGCTGTTCTTCCGCTTTGAACCGCTGGCCGCGCATCACGCCGACCTGGCGGGACCCATTGAGAGGGTGACCGAGCGCGGCGGCTTGCGCATTCCGCCGGAGCGCATGTTCGTGATGAACGCCTCCACCCGCTGGACCGGCCCGAACGCGTACGTCACCGGCATCGGCGCTTCCGAGCGCGTGGTGGTGTGGGACACCTGTTTCGCCAAATTGAACACCGACCAGGTGCTGGTGGTGTTCGGTCACGAGATGGGGCACTATGTGCTGGGTCACCTGTGGATCGGAATGGGCTCCACGCTGGCGGGCCTGCTGGTCTCGCTGTTTGTGGCGTACCACGCGATGCGGTGGGCGCTGGCGCGATGGGGAAATGCGTGGTCGATCGGCGGCATGGCGGATTGGGCGTCGCTCGCCGTGTTACTGCTCGCGGCGGCTATTCTGGGCTTCCTGGGAGAGCCGATTGAAAACGGGATCAGCCGAGTGATGGAGCATAACGCCGATGTGTATGGCCTGGAAGTGATCCACGGCCTGGTGCCGAATGCCGCCCAGGTAGCGGCGGAAGATTTCCAAATCGAGGGCGAAGCGTGGCTGGCCGATCCCCACCCCAGCGCGTTTATCGAATTCTGGTTGTACGACCATCCTCCCGTGAGCGAGCGCCTCGCGTTCGCTGCGACATACGATCCGTGGGATAAGGGAGAACGGCCGCGGTACGTGGGAAGATGATGAGGCGACGTTGGTAAGAGCAAGGTGTCCCGGTTCCTGAAAAAGCCTTTCTACGTGTTGCGGCGTCCGGTTCATGTAGTAGACTCGTGAGGCGGAGGACCGCATTGCCACTTCCAGCCGCCTTGAAGGATCCAAAATGGCTAAGCCTTTGCCTTAGCTTTTGCGCTTTTGTCTTGAGTGCCGTGAGTTTTAGGGATGCCCAAGAAGCCAAGGCGATGACCAGCGATCTAAATCGACCTGCACTCGAAATCAGTTTTGGCAACACCAACCGATCCCTGAGAATTCCTGGCAGCGCATATATCGATGTTTCACTGAAGAACGTCGGTCACTCAACCGCGCTCTTGGATCGGCTTGACTTCAAGACCTTCCAAGCGCAAGTCGCTCCCGGATGTCTGATCAAAGCAGAATCGAGAACCCTGAAGGTCAATGACGAAATTCCGCCGTCGGTGACTATACGCAAAGTGATATCCACAACAGCATATGAAGAATGCAGCCTGCCGACAGTTGTTTTACCTATCGAAGTAGACGTAAGGTACGAAGCTATTGCCACCCATCGAGCATACCGGCAGCGCTACTCTGGGGTTGCATACCCGAACAACTAACTTGTTTGTCATGTTGTCATGTGATAATTTTGCGAAATCTGCCGTTATAGCGAGTAGCGAGACCTGCGCAAGGCCGCAACAGTAGCACGCGAACAGTGCCGTCCACCCTTCTTCCATCGGGGTCGGGCCTACGGGAAAAGGCCGCGAGCCAAGTTGACGCACAGCCCCTGCTCCGCCGAAGTGCCCGGAGCCACACTCTCCCCAGATGCGCTCGAAAACCTTACCACCGCGGAAAACACGCCAACGCCATGCCTGCCAGATGCCGCCCAACCGGGAGCCGCGCTGTCAGGCCGCGACACGAGGACGAACTTCCTCCTGAATCCGAGCAGCCACCGCGTCCTCGGCAATGGCGAGGTCATATTTCGCCTGCAGGTTCATCCACATCTGAGCGGATGTTCCGAAATAACGGGCCAATCGTAGAGATGTGTCGCCCGTAATACCCCGCCTCCCCTTGACTATTCCCCCGATTCGGTTTGCAGGCACACGCAGGGCGAGAGCCAGCGCGTTGACGGTCAATCCCGTTTCGGTCAGCAATTCCTTGAGAACCTCGCCAGGATGAAGCGGCTGAAGACGTCTTAATTTCTGAATCGCCATCTCATTCCCTTCTAGTACTGTGGCCGGGTGGAAAGGTTCCCGTGGGGCAGACTTTAGTCTGCGGCGGACTTCAGTCCGCCCTCGAACCAGCGGGACTGAAGTCCCGCGCAGGCTGAAGCCCGCCCCACCTGTTTCGACATCGTTTCTAGCGGTCACGGTACTAGCGATTGTCACCGGGCGCTCAGCCGCCCTCACTCCTTGCGCGTCAGCAGCTCCTTATACAACCCGAACACCCTCGGAAAATCGAGCGTCTCCATTACAGTCACCGGCGTCGCTTCCGGTGCTACGCCGCCGCCGCGGCGGTCGAGCGGGATGGTCGCGCCGTAGAATTGGGTCCACGAAGTCACCACGTCCAGGTAATGCTCTTCGGACTTGGTCACGAAACCCGGATCGATCAGGTACGCCGCCGCCAACACGTCCCACATGTAGCCGACCGCGTCGGGGCGATGCAGGAAACCGGGATAGCGGTTGCCCATGTCCTCGCGAAACAGGTCGGTAATCGGCGTGCCCGCGTTGGCGATCTGGTCGAATTCGGCCTTGTGCAGCGGGGCGGTGTTGCAGATATCGAGGCCGAACATGATCTTTTGCGGGATGCGCGAACGCAGCACGATGCGTGCGGCTTCCGGATCGAACCAGAAATTGAATTCGGCGTGCGGCGAGGCATTGCCGGGCACCTTCACGTTGCCGCCCATGAAGACCAGGCGCTTGATCCGGGTTTCGATCGAGGGCTTCATGCGCAGCGCCAGCGCCAGGTTCGTCATGGGGCCGAGTTCCAGAACGGTCACCCGGCCCGGTTCGCGTTCGATGGCGGAAATCAGAAAGTCCACGGCATGCTGCTGGCGCGGCTTGCGAATGCTGAGTGGAGCGCCGGGCGCCGGTTTCACCGCGGCCGGATCGTCGGCGAACGCTCCGCTGAATTCCAGCGCGCCCCAGCGGCGTCCGTATTCACGGGCCATGGCGGCGGTGTGTACCAGCGGCGTGGCCGCTCCGAGATACAGGGGCACTTGCGGGCGCTTCAACAGGTCGAGGATGTGCAGCATGTACTCGGCACCCTGCGCCGGCCATACGTTTCCGGGCACGATCGTGATGCCCAGAATATTCACCGCGGCCGGGCTGCGCAGCAGCATCACCAGCGACGCGCCATCGTCGCCGAACAGGCCGGAATCGGTATCGAAGATAACGGTTTCGCGGGCAGCCGCCGCCATCCCCGTCAATAGCAGGAACGCGGCCAGAAAACGCAGCATGAAATTCCAATATAGCGGATCGGGCGTGGGCAACCGGGGTACAATTTGGATGCCATGCAAAAAGTCCGTTGGGGCGTCCTGGGAGCCGCCCGTATCGCTACCGTGAAAGTCATTCCCGCCATGCAGCGGGGGCGCTTATCGGAGATTGTGGGGATCGCTTCGCGCGATCGCGCCAAGGCCGCCGAGGCGGCGCGCGCGCTGGGGATCGGCAAAGTCTACGGGTCTTACGAGGAGATGCTTGACGATCCGGAAATCGAAGCCGTGTACAACCCGCTGCCGAACCACTTGCACGTGCCCTGGTCGATCCGCGCGGCCGAGAAGGGCAAGCACGTGCTCTGCGAAAAACCCATCGCCATGAACGCTCCCGAAGTGCTGGAGCTGATCGCCGCCCGCGACCGCACCGGCGTAACGATGGGCGAGGCGTTCATGGTGCGGTCGCATCCGCAGTGGTTGCGCGTCATGGAACTGGTGGATAGCGGGACCATCGGCGCCTTGCGCTCCGCGGTCTGCACCTACGGCTATTTCAAGCTGGACGCGGACAACATCCGCAACGTGCGCGAATACGGGGGCGGCGCGCTGATGGATATCGGCTGCTACCCCATCAAGATCTCCCGCATGGTGTTCAACGAGGAGCCGCGCCGCGTTTCCGCGGCCATCGTGCGCGATCCCGGGTTCGGCGGCATCGACATGCTGACCACGGCGCTCCTCGAATATCCTTCCGGCCATTGTATTTTCACGTGCGGCACGCAGGTGGTTCCCAATCAGACGGTGCAGTTTCTGGGCACCAAGGGACGGATCGCGCTGGACATTCCTTTCAATGCCCTGCCCAACGAAATCTCGCGGCTGCGCATCGACGACGGCAGCGATCTGGAAGGCCGCGGCGTGACCGTGGAAGAAATTCCGCCCTGCGATCAATACACGCTGCAAGGCGACCTCTTCTCGCGCGCCATTCGCGAAGGCGGCGATCCGCCGGTGCCGCTTGAGGACGCCCTGCGCAACATGGCGGTGATCGATGCCGTGTTCCGGTCGGCCGAAACGGGCAATTGGGAAGCGCCTATTCTTCCAACACCTGTCCGATCCGCGCCAGTTCCTCCGCGCTGAAGGCGAGGTTGGCGACGGTGGCAACATCCTGATCCACCTGCTCGACGCGGCTGGTGCCGATCAGGGCGCTGGTCACGGCGGGGTCGCGCAGAACCCAGGCCAGCGCCATCTGCGTCAGGCTCTGCCCGCGCGCCCGGGCGATTTCATTGAGGGCCCGCGCCTTCGCCACGCGCTGCTCATCCACGTCTTGCGGCTTGAGAAAACCTTTGGGGCGCGCGGCACGCGAATCGGCGGGAATGTTGCCGCCCAGGTAGCGGTCGGAAAGCAATCCCTGAGCCAATGGCGAAAAGGCGATGCCGCCGATGCCCTCGTGGCGCAGCGTATCGAGCAGACCTTCTTCGGGCCCGCGGCGGAACATGGAATAGGCGAACTGGTGAATGAGGAACGGCGTGCCCATGCCTCGCAGAATGGAGGCGGCGGCAGCGGTGCGCTCCGGCGGGTAATTGGAAATCCCGGCATAGAGCGCTTTGCCCGAGCGCACGGCCCGATCGAGCGCGCCCATGGTCTCTTCGAGCGGGGTTTCGGGGTCGGGGCGGTGATGGTAAAAAATGTCCACGTACTCCAAACCCATGCGGCGCAGGCTTCGATCCAGGCTGGCCAGCAGGTATTTGCGCGAGCCCCAGTCGCCATAGAGACCGGGCCACATGTCGTAGCCGGCCTTGGTGGAAACGATCAGCTCGTCGCGATAGGGCGCCAGGTCCATCTTCAGGGCGCGGCCGAAGGTTTCTTCGGCGGAGCCGTAGGGAGGTCCGTAGTTGTTGGCCAGGTCGAAATGCGTGATACCCAGGTCGAAGGCGCGGCATAACATCGCGCGGCTGTTTTCGAGTGCGTCCACGCCCCCGAAATTGTGCCACAGACCAAGGGAGATGGCCGGGAGAAGGATGCCGCTCCGGCCCGAGCGGCGGTAGATCATGCTGCCGTCGTAGCGTTGCGCGTTAGCTTGGTACAAGTGGTGATTGCCTCACGACCACTTTACTAGGTCGGGTGCCGCCGCGTCAGCAGGCGGCCGCGATGCGAACGCCTACAGATTTGTCTAAGAGCTGGCGGAAGCGCTTTAAGCGGGCGATCACGCGGCGGCGCTCGATGGCCGGGACGTCGTAGAGGGCGGAAGACAGGCGAAAAGCCTCGCAATAAACATCTTCGGCAAGGGTTAAGGATTCCTCGCCGGCAGGATACTGCAGCAGGGCGTATCCGCGATCCAGCGTACTGGCAATGATATCGATTAGTTGCCGGTCCGTCTTGGCGCGAAGCACCGCCAATTTCCGAACTTCCGTATTAGGTCTCATAAAGACATCCGGTCGCGTCTATATCTTAGACGTTCGAACCTGCCATTTTGATCAACGGAAGCACGAGAATTTGGATTAAGAAACCCGAGGCCGCCCCAGGTGGATACCCCCGTACATACCGAAGCGGCCCTGGATTGAGGCTTTATTGGACCTCGATGGTGTCTACTTTGAGGGTGCTGCCATCGAGGGTACCGGTAATCTTGGCCATTACTATGTTCTCTTTGGGAGTGGCATTGGGATCGGCGGAGCGGTCGGACCGGTTTTTCAGAGCCGCCGCGGCTTTTGTATTGCCATCGTCATCGAACTTGTAAGTCTTACCGGCGTCGTCGGCCAGTCCGAACGATGTCGTGGAAGATGTCGGCTGGCAGGAGGCGACCGTAGGATGGGGCTGATCCAAACAGGAAGTATCGATCAACTTGCCGGTAAATGTATCGGCCAATCCTAATACCGCGAACAGAACGGCGGCTGCGGTCGTTATAAGGAGTCTTCGCATACTCGCTTCCTTTCAGATTCGAAAATGTCGAAGATGGCGCCTGCTTGGGTCTTAGCCGAGCAGGCAGCGGTCCATCCGTGAGAAAGCAAGCGGTTAGCTGGAAAACGGTACTCCCGTGGCGACAGGATGGCGGTACAGGTCTGTAAAAACTGCGCGGGCCAGCCGCGCGGGCGCGTCACTCGGCGTTTGCTTCGCGTCCCAGCAGGGCGCGGACGCGGCGGAGCAACTCGGGCGCGGGAAACGGCTTGGCGAGGACCGTTTCGTCGCGGTCCAGCCCATGGCGTTCGAGCGTGTCATGGCGGTAGCCGGAAATCAAGAGAACCTTCATCAGGGGCCGCAGCGGCGCCAACCGTTCCGCCAACTCGGATCCCGTCATGCCGGGCATTACCACATCGGTTACCAGGAGATGAATGGGCTCGCGATAGACTTTGGCGATCAGCTCGGCGTCTTCGGCGTTGCGGGCCTCGAGAAGCTGATAGCCGGCGCCCTCCAGGTAGCCGCGCACCAGGCGGCGCACACTATCTTCATCTTCGACCAGGAGGAGCGTGGGAACGATATCCCTTGCGGCGCGGCCACATCCGCCGCGAACTTCCGCGATGCCGTGGAAAGCGCCGATCGAAGGCAGCAGGATCTCAAACGAAGTGCCCCGCTCTTTTACGCTGGAAGCGGTGATGGAGCCGCCGCTCTGGATGACGATGCTGTGCGCGATGGAAAGCCCCAGACCGGTTCCGTGGCCGGAGGATTTGATGGCGAAAGGCTCGAAGATGCGAGAGAGAGCCGCTTGATCCAACTCCTCTCCGGAAACGGTAAAGCGAATGCGCACGTACAGCCCGGGCTGGTTGAGCCGCGCCTCGGGACTGCCGGCTTCGATCTCGATAGCGGCGCTTTCCAGACGCGCGCAGCCGGCGGCGGGCATGGTATCCCGCGCATGGAGTGTAAGATTGACCAGGACCTGCTTCAGCAGATTGCGGTCGATGCGAATGAACCCGGCGTGCGAACCCAACTCGGAGGCTAGGGTGTGGCCCCTTCCCAGGCTGTGATTGAGAACCGGCAGGATTTCGCTGATCACTTCGTGGCTATTGAGGACTTCCGGGCGGACCACATCGCGGCGGCTGAGCGCCAGCAACTGGTTGCTGATGGAAGCGGCGACGGAAGCCGCCTGGCGGACGGCGAGGGCGTCCTCACGGTTCATGCCGGAGAGCCGGGTGCAAAGCTCCTCGGTATACCCCTGAATGACCATGAGCTGGTTGTTGAAATCGTGGGCGAGACCGCCGGCCATGGCGGCGATGGCTTCCATGCGCTGCGACTGCACGAGGCGGGCTTGCAGTTGTTTGCGGGCTTCGATATCGCGCACCACCACGATGGCGCCCAGGATGTCGCGGGTATCGCGATTATCGAGGCCATTTTCGAAGCAGGCGATTTCCACAAACCGGCGATGGCCGGTGGAAGAAACCAGGATGTAGGTCCGCTCCTCTCCCGGCAGGAGATCGAAGACCGGGTTCTTGGCCGGCTGGGCGTCCGCTTCCGCCAACAAAGTGAGAACATCCATCAACTGATGCCCGCGAGCATCCTCGCTGTGCCAGCCGGTAAACTGCTCGGCGACGGGGTTCATGAAGACGATTTCGCCGGTAGTGCCCGTGGCGACAATGCCTTCACCCACGCTGCGGAGCGTGGCGGAAAGCCAGAATTCGCTAGCGCGCAGCCGCCCTTCCATTTCGCTTTTATAAAGGGCCACCTGTACGGCGCTGCGCAGTGCGCCATCGGCGACCGGCTTCAGAACGTAGCCGAAGGGTTCGGTGAGCGCGGCGCGCTCGACGGTTTCCGGATCGGAATGGGCGGTCATGTAGACCACGGGAATTTGGAACTCATTCCACAGCGCCTGTGCGGTAGCGATGCCGTCCATATCGCCCGCGATGCGGATGTCCATGAGGACGAGATCCGGCGGGGCCGCCTCGACCGAACGGATGGCTTCGGCGCCGGAATGGGCGATGCCGGGAACGGAGTAGCCCATTCGTTCCAGCCGTACCTGGAGATCGGCGGCAATGAGGCCTTCGTCTTCCACAATCAGGATGCTCTTCTTGGTTTCTGGCATGAGCTGCTGCATCGGAAACTCCTAGGAGAAGCGGCGCGACCCCCCGGTGGGATCTCAGTTTATCACGAGTAGTGCGATAAAAAGGTGACATTCTCACATTTTTCGAAACGTGGGAGAGCGGTGCCGAGGAGACCGATGCCACATGGGAAATTCTTTCCGGCATCGAGGATATCAGAGGGTTGTGAACACGCGGAGGATCGGTGGGCTCAAGTGATTCAGCAGCCGAGCGAAAAAAAAGTCGAAGGTCGGTGAATGCGGCCGCGGCGATGACCGCGTCCGCGGCCGGTTATCAGAGCCGCGCCAAACAGACTTCCACCAGAAACATGTGTTCTTCGTAGGCGAACCAGGTGGAGACGGTGAACTCGCTCGACAGGTTGCGGGCTTTCAAGTGCGTTCCGTCAATTACGGTCGGCGTGCTGATGCGGACCTCGACGGTCTCGCTCTCCAGGCAATTCTTGAAATTACCAATCACCATATTGGTGATTTCGCCGATAGCGTCGCGGACATCGTCGTTGACCTCGGTGACTTCGGTCATCAGCAGGCGCGTGGACAGGTCGCAGGCGGTTCGCGATTGGCAGAAAAGAACGCCCGATCCGACCCATTGGCCGGCTAGGCCGATTATCGAGAGGACGCCGTCGTGAGGGGTTGGGAGCACCGGTTCGGTCTGCTCCTCCCAGATGGAAATCTCGGTCCCTAACATGGAGGTGAACACCTCCTTCACCGCGTCAGTCAGCGATTGGGCGAGCTGGGTGTGTAGTATTTCTTCGACCACGTCAATTCTCCTTTATACCGAAAGCACCGCTGCCAGTTTGTAGCGCAGTTGGTCGGCCGTAAACGGCTTGCGTACATAGGAAGTGGCGCCCAGTTTGGCGGCTTCGGCGACTTTGGCCTGACTGCCTTCGGTGGTGATCATGATCACGGGCAGGTCCTGCCATTGGACGGACGACCGCAGGGTGCGGAGGAGCTCGATGCCATCCATGTTCGGCATGTTGATGTCGGAGAGCACGAGTTGGACGGAGTGTTCATTGAGAAGATCCAAGGCCTGTTTGCCATCGGCGGCTTCAAACACATTGCCCAAGGGAATCTCAATCTGCTGCAACACACGTTGCAGGATTTTGCGAATCGCGGCGGAATCGTCTACGATCAGCAGGTCAATAGGTGTGTTACCCATCTTAGTAAGTCGTTCTCCATTCGGTTAAGGTGAGTTTCCAATTCGCCGGCATACGGCTCACTCCACAAACCGCTCGGCGGCGGCGGGCTGAAGGCTGAGCACGCCTTGCGCCTGCAACTCCCGCGCGGCGGTGATGATTTTCTGTTGGGCGTCTTCGACGTCCCGGATACGGACCGGTCCCAGGGCTTGCATATCTTCGTTCAACATCTCGGCGGCGCGGCCGGACATGAGGGATGTGAAATGCTGCTTGATTTGCGGTGTGCAGCCCTTCAACGCCATGGTGAGCAGTTTCCGATCGATGCGACCCAACAGGGTGCGCAAGGAATCCTTGCTGATGTTCAGCAGATCGTCAAAGACGAACATCAGGTGGCGGATGGTCTGTTCCAGGGCGGGGTCTTCACTGCCGATTTGCGCCAGGATGTCGTCGCCGACGGAGGTTTCCACGCGGTTCAGGACTTCGGCGACGGCGCGCACTCCGCCGTATGCCTCCATGCTGGTTTCGCCGAGGATGCGCAGTTTGGCTCCGACGGACTTGGCGATGCGGTTGATGATTTCGGGTGAGATCTGATCCACGCCGGCCATGCGCCGGGTGACATCGGCCCGCAGTTGGGGCGGCAGGGCATAGAGCAACTGGGCCGCGTTGGAACTGCCCAGGTGGCAGAGGATGAGCGCGATGGCCTGGGGATGTTCGCGGTGAATGACCTTCGCCAGATGCTCCGGGTCGGCCTTGCGGATGGAATCGATGTTCGGCATGTCAGTGGCGATGGATTTGAGGACACGGTCGGAGATGCGTTTGCCGGCCTCCGGACCGAATGCGGCCATGAGCAGGGAAGTGGCATACTCCAGGCCGCCGGTGCTGTAATAATCGCGGTGGACGATCTTCTCCATGAACTCCCGCAGAGTGGCGGTGCGTTCCTGCTCGCCCACCTGGCGCAGCAGGCTGATCTCACGAGTTATCTCGTGCACCTCGTCTTCCTTGAGCTCCCGGAGGATGGGCGCGCTGGCCTGATCGCCCAACGTGGTCAGTAGAATGGCAGCTTTGCGCAATCCGGAAATACCGCCCGAATCCAACGACCCCTGAAGAACACTGGTCAGGGGCGGCGGGGGCAGGGTGGGTGTGGTGAGCGTGGCCGCCATACGGCGGGGGAATTAGCAAGCGGGGGACCACAAAAACAGGGGGTGTATCTCATGCCTACCTACAGTTCGGGTCCCGTGGGTGTCAGTCTTTTGACGTTCGTCAAAATTCCTACTGCATTGAGTGGGGCAGACTTCAGTCTGCGGCGGGCTTCAGCCCGCTTTGCCCGCGCAGGCCGGCTGAAGCCGGCCGCAGCCTGAAGGCTGCCCCACTTGGAGGGCTCCTTTCCCCCTGGGCACTCAATTGCAGCGGGAAGACGAATGATGGAGCAGGAGAGTCGCGCAGTCGAAAAAGTCGATGCCTTCGGAGACCTGGCGGTCGCGCTCGAAGTGCGGGTCGGCCACTGTTCGATGACGCTAAAAGACCTGTGCTCGCTCGGTGAGAACTCGGTGCTGCAGTTGGACAAGCCGGTGGGTGAGACTCTCGATCTGTATGTCGGCAATGTACGGCTGGCATCCGGGGAGGTGGTGATCATGGAAGACCGGATGGCCGTGCGGATTACCGAGTTCGATTTGCGGCAGCCGGGTGAACCGTCGAAAATGAATACCGCCATGGAGTTCCTGCATGGACTTCAGTGAAGCTCGCATCACGCTAGCCACGGCTTGGGCGGGCGCGTTCACGCGGGTGCTGGAGACCATGACGTCCACGGCGCCGGCGGTGGAATGGCAGGCCATCGAAGGCGCTCTCAGCCTGCCGGAGGGCGGCGGCCGCGCGTGGTGGGCGGATGGCGTCAGCAATGTGCAGGGACCGTCCATCTGGATCGGTGCGACCGCGGCTGAATGGAAGTCGCTGGGCGGATGGATTCTTGGGGCGTTGGGCATAGAGGACGCGGGCGACGAGGATATTGAGTCCACCTGCCGGGATGTGGTGGCCCAGGTGGCGAGTGCGTTCGCCACGGCACTCGCCAAGCAGCTTGGCACCCCGCTCAATAGCCTGGGCGCTTCGCCGGCCGAGCAACCCGCGGGCAATGCTCTGCTGGTGAAACTGGAAGCCACGCTTCCGCCGGCCTCCCAGACGGTCCCATTCGCGGTTGCATTCCTTCCCTCTCTGGTGGGGGCATCGGCCGGCACGGAACCCGCGCCTCCCGAGGAGCCCGCGCCCACTCTCTCCAAACCTATCGCCGAATTGCGGTTCCCGGTTTATGCGCGGCTCGGGGTGACAGCCGTGCAGTTGGGGGACGTTTTCCGGTGGACGGTGGGGTCGGTGGTGGAGATAGGGCGGCGCATCACCGATCCGATCGACGTGGTGATCGGCGACCGGCTGTTCGCCAAGGGGCAAGTGGTGGTATCGAACGCGCACTACGGAGCCAGGTTGACTTCGATCGAGCGCGGCGAGACGGAGGCTTCCTGATGCTGCGGCGGCAACTAACCCAACAGGAGATCGACGATTATTTCCAATCGGCATCGAAAGGCGAGCAGGCCGACCAGCAGCTTCCTCCTTTCGACTTCCGGCGGCTGGACCGAATTGCGAAATCGCAGCTCAGCGCGCTGCATTTTCTGCATGAAAGTTTCGTCCGCACCCTGACTTCGAGCCTCTCGGTGTATTTGCGATCGTATGTGACGGGCAACCTGATCAGCGTCGAGCAATTGCAGTACGCGGATTTTTCGGACTCTCTGCCCTCGCCCACGTGCATGGTGTACCTGAGCATGAAACCGTACGAAGGGGACTGCGTGGTGGAGATCAACCAATCGCTGCTGGCGCCCATTCTGGATTCCATGCTGGGCGGCAACGGAAAGGTCAAGACCACGCTCGACCGCGAGATCACCGACGTCGAGGCCGACCTGCTGGAAGGATTGTTTCGCATCATCACGCACGACCTGATCGAGACGTGGAAGCCGGTGGTCGCTATCAATTTCGCGGTGGACACGTTCGAAACCAACCCGCAGCTTTCTTCCCGCATCGCGCGCAACGAAGCGGTGGTGGCGATCGCCATGGAATTGCACATCAACGAGACCATCGGGATGTTCAACCTGGCGATTCCCTCGATCACCCTGAAGATGATGCGGCACAATTTCGAGCAGCAGTGGGCGGTGCAGAAATCGCAATCGCCGGAGACCGAGGCCGCGTTGAAGCAAAGGCTGGTTCGCGATTTGATGCTCCCGGTCGATTGCGAATTGCGAGGCCCCTCGATCCGGTTGCGGGACCTGCTGGAAATCGAGGTGGGCGACGTAATCGACCTGGGGATCACGTGCGACGGAGGCGTGACGCTGGCGGTGAGCGGCACGCCGAAATTTCGGGCGTGGCTGGATGCGGCCGGGTTGAAGCTGGCCGCGCGGGTCGAAGGGGCGGAGAAGGCCACGCTGGCGTAAGAAGTGTCTCATGAGCTTTCAGCGATCAGCAGTCAGCGTTCAGCTTTAGCGGCGCCGCGCGGTGGACATGGGTCTCAACCCTGCTAACGCTCTAGCTGAGAGCTGAAAGCTGACCGCTGACCGCTTTACCGATCTACAGCCAGACTTCGAGGGCGTTCATGCGCGTCGCGACCCGGAACTGCAGGTCCTCCAGGCTGCCGGTGAACATGCCCTGGAGCTCCGCGGAGAGCACGAGAGGGGATTCGGCGGGTGCGCCGGCGGCCACGAAGCCGACGGCGTCGGCCAGAGCGCAAGCACAGTGAATCACGCCGGAAGCCTCGCGCATGGGCGGCGCCTCGGGGTCGTGGTGGTGTTTGGCGGCGCCGATCAAAGTCTCGGGGAGCTGCCAGCGCCGCAAAAGATAATCGCCCGCTTCGGTGTGATCCACGGCAAGTTCCTGGCGCTCGTGGGCGAGGATTTCGGGATCGCCGGGCACGGCGGCATCGAGCAGTGCGGCGTAGGGAGCGGGCCATAAACGCAACATGGCCAGCCTGCCGATATCGTGCAGGATACCGGCGGTGTAGGCGGCATCGCGATCGAGGCGTGCGCGGTTGGAAAGCTCGTCGGCGATCAGGGCGCAGGCGATGCTGTGCCGCCAGCAGCGTTTCATGGCGCCCTCGGAGCGATGGGGGTTGGCGAAACGCATGAACGCGGCGGTGAAGACCAGGGTTCTCACGCGATCCAAACCCAGCATCACGATAGCGTGCAGGACGCCAGGCACGGTGTGCCGGGCTCCGAACAGCGCCGAATTTGCCAGGCGGAGAACGTCCGCGCTCAGGCCCGGATCGGCGGAGATGGCATTCGCCACGGTCCGCATGTCCACGTCGTCCTGCGCGAAGCGCTGCATCTGGATGGCGACAGCGGAGAGAGGAGGCATCGCGCCGAGCGCCTGCATGGCCGCGGGCCGGGAGGGCGGCGGCTTCTTGACGGCCGTTTCCCGAGCGTCTCTCCGCGAATCTTCCGGTTTCGAAGGCACTTCTCTCAGTCTAACCTCCAGCGCGTCGTAGGGCGCAAACCTTGCCGCCTCAGCGAGGCAGCGCCAGCAGCCGCTTCACGCGGGTGGCCAGCTCGATCGGATCGAATGGTTTAATTACATACTCGTCGGCCCCAAAACTCAACCCCCGGGTAATATCGGCCTCTTCTTGGGAGCCGGTGAGCATCATCACGCGCACATTTCTGGTTCTTTCAAAACCGCGCATGGAACTAAGTACTTCAAAGCCGTTCTTGTTCGGCATGTTGACGTCCAGAATGGCAATGTCAGGGGGAGAATTGCGGGCCATGGCGAGAGCCACTTGTCCGTTATCCGCGACGCGGCACTCCATGCCGAGGGGTTCCAGGGAGGACTTGATCAGGATTCTAACAATCGGATCGTCGTCGGCGATCAGGACCAGGGGTTTCTTGGGGACCCCCGCGGAGGTCATAACCTCCATTTCGGCTTTTCGGCCGATCAGGTGGGCGGCGCACATGAGGACCTGCCGGGCATCCCAAGGGCTGGCGAGGAATTCCGCGGGATAGCGGGGGTGGGGCAGGGAGGCGCGCTGCCAGAGCTCCCGCCGTCCGAGAAATACGAAGGGCAGCCCGCTGTCCACCAGGCAGCGAACCATGCCCTCGCCGGCATCCCCGACATCGGTGAGATTGGCGAGAACCACGTCATAGGCGCGAAAGGCCTTGGGGGCCAGCGCCACGGGAAGCGAGACCGGGCGATGGAACGCGTCGGTTTTCTCGAGAAAGGGAGCCAGCCGCTCCACCTCGGCGGGATCGAGGTTGACCAGGGCGAAGCGTTTTCCGACCAGGGCTTCGGCGATTTCGAACGGCAGGGAGGGAGCTGCGTCCGCCGGGGGCAGGCCGCTGGTGAACAGGCGTAATAGCTCCTCGAGCAGCTCGCGCAGTCGGGCCGCCATCTGCGTGATGGGCTGCGACAGCAAGGCTTCGGCCTCGCGCGCCCTAACGGTGATTTGCGGGAACCCGAGGGAACCGCCCAGGCCGGCCCACTGGTGAAACGCGATGCGGAAATCGCCATTATCGAACAGCGGCGCAACTACGCGCGGGAGCAGGTAGGCGCGGACCCGGCCGGCGAAGGCGCGGCATTTCTCGGCCCCTTCGCGGAGAAACTGCGCCCGGAGAGACTCCAGGGAATCCTCTTGCGCCGCGGGCGCGGCGGGGGCCGGATCGGGAGCGGTTTCCGCGCCAAAATACTTCTTGACCAGGTCGGCCAGAGCTTTCCGGTCGATCGGTTTGGGGATGTAGCCGTCGCATCCGGCTTCGTAGATCCTGCGTTCATCTTCCTTCGATTCGAGTGCGGTTAGAGCGACCACCGGAATCGCGCGCGAGTCCGCGCCGGCCTTGATACGACGCGCAAATTCCAGACCATCCATGCCCGGCAACTGAATGTCGGTCAGGATGAGATCGGGATGGAGCGAGGGCACCATCTCGAGGGCTTGCTCGGCGGTTTCAGCGGTAGAGATGTCGCAGCCGGTCCGCGAGAGCCACGTGCTCGTGATCTTCAGGTTGACCGGATTGTCGTCCACCACGAGGATGGTTTTCCGTGGCATGTCCTGGCTTTTAGCATATCGGGCTTGCCGCAGAAAGTCATGAGTTTCTTATGGTTAACGTGGTACGTGGTGAAATGATCGCCGGTATTACTAGTACCGTTCAGCCGGGCCGGCCCCGAGCCGGTTATGCGCTTTCGGGCTGGCCGGCTCGCCCCAGAGTGGCAAGAGCCAGCAGCGGGAAATAGTCGCGGTACAGGTGATAGGTCAAATAGAATACGTTGGGGAAGCCCGTGCCAGTGGCCAGGTCTTCCTTCCAGCGTCCGTCAGGCCCTTGCGAATCGAGCAGGTAATCGATGCCGCGCTCGACATGGGGCGAAGTCCCGGCACCGGCCGCCGCCAGCCCCAGCAGTGCCCAGGCAGTTTGAGAAGCGGTGCTCGGGCCCGCGACGAACCGGCTGTGCAGATAGCTCTCACACGTTTCGCCCCAGCCGCCGTCGCGATTCTGCACAGCGCGGATCCATGCCGCGGCATTCTCCACGGCTCGGTGGGCGCGGGCCCCGCCGGCGGCGCACAGCGCGCGCAGCGCCAGGAACGTTCCGTAGATGTAGTTCACGCCCCAGCGGCCGTACCAGCTTCCATCCCTCTCCTGGGAACGCAGCAGGAACTCGATGCCGTGTTGAATGGCGGGGTGGTCGGCGCCGAGACCGCAGCGGATGAGAGCGTCGATCACGCGTCCGGTGATATCGGGGCACGTAGGGTCGAGCATGGCGTTGTGATCGGCGAAGGGGACTTTGTTGAGAATCTGCCAATCGTTATCGACATCGAAGGCGGCCCATCCGCCATCGGAAGACTGCATGCCCAGAAGCCAGTCGATGGCGCGCTTTTCGACACGGGCCTGGAGGTCGGGATCGCCGGCCTTGGCATGCCGCAGCGCGAGCAGCACCATGGCGGTGTCATCGACATCGGGATAATGCTCATTGGCGAATTCGAAGGCCCATCCGGAGGGCTGAAGGTCGGGACGTTTGACGGACCAATCGCCTTTGCGGCGGACTTCCTTGGAGAGCAGCCAATCGGCGGCGCGGGTCAGCGCGGGTTGGGGAGCGGTGCGCTCGATTTGAATCGGTTCTAATTGTCCCAGCGCGTAACAGCAGATGGCTGTATCCCAGACGGGTGAGAAACAAGGTTGAAACTGGAACCGCTCGCCATCTTCCAGGATGAGATCTTCGAACTGGCGGATGGCCTCCACCAAGTCGGGCTGATCGTCGGGATAACCGAGGGTTTGGAGAGCCATGATGAAGTACATCATGGAGGGATAAATGGCGCCCAGGCCGTCGGCGTGGCGCGTGCGTTCGAGCATCCACCGCTCGGCTTCGCGAATGGCGCGGGCGCGGACGTTCTTCAAGCCGCGCCGCTCCCAGAGCTTGACTGCGCGGTCCACCTGGGCAAAGAGGATCGCGCCGGCATTGCGTTTCGTCAGCGAGAACTTGCCATTGGGGTGAAGCAACTCGTCCACGTGCATGCCGCGCGGCGTGGGTTTCGGTTTCGCCATGGCCTGCACGATGGAAAGCGGCACGAGGATGGCGCGGGTCCAGGAAGACATTTCGTAAAGGATGTCGCCGGGCGCCAGCACAATCTCGGGAGGCACGCTGGGCACGTACTTGCGGGGATAGAGGCCGAAGAGGCTGAAGTTGATTTTGGTGTAGCTGTTGGCGGCCTGCAAGCCTCCCAGCGCGAGCACGCGCTCACGAGCGCGGCGCATAGCGGAAGATTCGGTGTCGATACCGGCGAGCTTGCACGCCGTATAGGCCCGCGCGGTGGCGTTGACCTCGGAGGGTCCATCGGGGTAGATGTTCCAGCCGCCATCGGCCAATTGCCGTTTCAGAATGGATTGGCAGGCCTTCTGGATTCTTTCCGCGCGAGGCGGGCGCCACTCCCCGTTCTCGCCGGGCGGGTGCATCCAGAGCTCGAGCAACACAAAGTCGGATTCCAGGGTCGTATCGGCCGTAAGCTCACCGCACCACCACCCCTGGCTGTCCTGAAGCGGGAGCAGGGCCTTGGCCGCGGCGACCACCGCGCGGTCCATGCGCGTCGCCCTTTCCGAAGCGGACTGGGTGGAAACGGCGAGCACCTCCCGCGGGGAACGCCGGGAAGCGGATTGTATCCATTCCATGTGAAATCCTTTCGGGGCCGGAAAAGACCGCTCCCTTACGGTCGCGGCTCTGATCGGTTACTGAGCCGGGCCCAGGGGGCGCCCCGTGAGGGAGCGGTCTTTCCCAAAACTATTCCAGCAACTCGGCCGCGGCCCGGTCCAAAAACCATGTTACGTCACGGCCATCGCGCGAGGCGATCTGCGCGGGATACTGGAGCGGGTCGTACTCTTCCTGGAAGACGGCCCGCAAGGCTTCCTTCTTATCTTTGCCCGCCACGAGAAACACCGTGTGCTTGGCGGCCAGCAAGGGTCCGGGCAGTAGTGTCACGCGCCATTGTTTGAACTTGGCGGCGAAGGTGGCCGCGGCGATCCGCGCGCGGTCTTCGATGAGCGGGTCTCCCGGGAAGAGACTGGCGGAATGGGCGTCCGGGCCCATGCCGCGATGAACGACATCGAAGCGCGGGAATTCGCCCTCCTCCAATCCAAAGAACTCGCGGATGTCGGCCACATAGCGGTTGGCCGCGGCCGGCGGAGACATTTCTCCCAGGACGCGATGGAGATTGGCGTGCGGAACGCGGGCCTTTTGAATCAAGTGATCGAAGGCGAGTTTATAGTTGCTGGCCGGGTCCGACGGGGGAACGCATCGTTCGTCCACCCAGAAAAGATGGACGCGATCCCAGCGCACCGCGGATGCCGCCAGAGTCTCGAACATGCGTTTGGGACTCTCCCCGCCGGAGAGCGCCAGAGTGGCCAACTCCTGCCCGGAGAGAGCTTCTTCGAGGAGCGCCATCACCTGATGGGCGCATTGATCGGCGGCCGCGGCCGCATCGGGAAAAGTCTGCCAGCGAGCGCTCATTTATCCGTAGCATACGCAAGCCGGGCAGCCAACGCCAGCGCTTTTTCGAACACCGGGTCGCGGCGGACGATGCCCAGTTCTTCGCGCATGAGCAAGTAGTCATTCGGCAGCGGCAAATGCGTGGATTGACACAGGCCGTTTACAGTTGTAAGCATCCGTTCCTGGCGGCGTTCGAGACGGACGGTGAAACCGCCGCTCGCGAGATCCAGGAAGAACGGTTGCTGATTGGGGTTTGCGGAAATCGTCACCTGTATGGCGACATGCAAAGACTCCAAGGCATCCTTTACCCACGCGGCCATGTAGAGAGCGCGCGTGGTCACGGCACCGCCATCGCCCACGGTGAAATTGACCGTGCCCGCGAGATGGGCGAGGTTCTGGCGGTTCTCAAACACCTCCGCAAGCATTTCGCGCCAGCGCGTGAGCTGCGTCCATGCGAGGTCCGCCACCAGCCGGCCAGCCTGGACCTCGGCCGCTACGCGTTCCAAGGCGGCCTTGGGATCGGCCAGGCGAGCGCTATCGAGCACCAGCCGGTCCGCCATATCCGCGATCTCGCGGAACTCCGGCCGGTCGAGAAGCCGCGGCGAGCGGCACCAGAGGAACAGCGGCAGATCGGGCACGGCGAGAGGCAACACCACCGAGGGGAGGTCGGCCAGAGCGGCATCCGAGCAGGAGATTTCCACCTGCTCGCAGCAGATCTGCCGGCGCTGCCCGAAGGGCATCCAGCACTGTGCGTACACGCGCTGTTCGAGAGCGCGCTCGCCGGGGCCGGTGAGGCGGATGACGATGGCGCGGGCGGGGTGTTCGGGCATGAGGGCGGCGATGGTTTCACCCAGAGCGGCCGCGTCTTCGGCGGCTTCGCCGATCACCACCAGGGTCATGGAGCAAGCGCGCAGCACGCCCTGGCTTTCCGCTTCGCCGCCCTCTTTTCCGGTGGATACCCACAGGTCGGCCAGTTCCTTGAGGATCTTTTCCGGAGCCACTATGCTCATTACGGTCTCCTCCAGGCGTGGCAGCGGCGGGCAAGCATCTGGTCGGCCGCGGCCGGGCCCCAGGTCCCCGCGGCATAATTGGGAAAATCGAATTTCGTTTCGCGCCACACGTTCTGGATCGGTTCCACCACCGCCCAGCTTGCTTCCACCATATCCTGGCGCGTGTAGAGCGTGGGATCGCCGATGATGGCATCGAGCAGCAGAGTTTCATAGGCGGAAGGAGACCGCTCGCCGAAGCTCGATCCATAGTTAAAATCCATGGAAACGGGACGCAGGTTCATGCCCGAGCCGGGGCGTTTAGACAGGAACTTGAGGGAAATGCCTTCCTCGGGTTGAATACGCACGATCAGAAGATTAGGCGCGATCTTGGTTTCGTCGCCGTTGAAAATCGCGAGCGGCGCGCCGTTGAATTGGATGGCGATTTCGGTTACGCGTTTGGGGAGCCGCTTGCCGGTGCGCACATAGAACGGCACGCCGGCCCAGCGCCAGTTCTCCACAAAGAAGGTCACGGCGGCGTAGGTGTCGGTTTGGGAAGCGGGGTCCACTCCGGGTTCCTGACGGAAGCCGGGCACATCCTCGCCGCCGATCCGCGCCGGGCCGTACTGGCCGGCAACGGCCTGTTGCAAGATCTCAGCCGGCGACATGGGTTTGATGGAGCGCAGCAGTTTCGAGCGCTCATCGCGCACGGAAGTGGCGCGGAAGCTGGCGCTCGGTTCCATGGCGATGGTGGCCATGACCTGCAGCAAATGATTCTGGATCATGTCGGCCAGCGCGCCCGCTTCCTGGTAATACGCGCCGCGTCCTTCGACGCCGATGGATTCGGCGGCGGTGATTTGAATGTGGTTGACGTAGCGGCGATTCCAAAGCGGTTCGAAGATGCCATTGCCGAAACGGAAGGCCAGGATATTCTGCACGGTCTCCTTACCGAGGTAATGATCGATGCGGTAGACGTCGGATTCCTGAAAGACGCTGTGCAGGCGGTCGCTCAATTCGCCGGCGCTGGCGAGGTCGTGTCCGAAGGGTTTCTCCACCACCAGCCGCCGCCAGCCGCTGCCTTTGCCCATGCCGGCCGCGCCGATACCTTCGGCCACGCGGGCATACTGGCTGGGTTGCGTGGAAAGGTAGAACAGCGCGTTGCCGCCGGTCTGGCGCGATTGTTCGATTTCCGACAATTTCTGAGCGAGCCGCTGGTACAAGCCTGCGTCGCCGATATCGCCGGCGACATAGAAGAGCCCCTCGGAGAATGCGCGCCAGACCTCTTCATCGAACTTTGTGTCTTCGGAGAATTCTTTGACGGCGTCCTGCATCTTCTCGCGAAACTGGTCGTCGGAAAGAGCGGTGCGGGAAGTGCCGATCACCGCGAAACCGGCGGCCAGGCGCCGGTCGTAAGCCAGGCGGTAGAGAGCGGGCAGGAGTTTGCGCTTGGTAAGATCGCCGTTGGCACCGAAGATTACAACCACGCATTCGGGCACGCGGCGTTCGAAACGGAGAGCATCCTGGAAAGGATTTTCGGTGGGCATTGGATTCAAAATAGCACGGGCGGGCGGAACACCCGCCAGCCCTCGCGGAGCGACAGTTCATTGGGCAGCGCCCGTGTGCGGGGCCACCACGGTGATATGCGCGGGCGGGCTGGCGGAGGAGCCCACGGTGACCACGACCTCCTGATCGCCTAACGGGGTGGCCGGCGGCACGATGAAATTCACCTGCGCGGTGCCGAACTTGCCGGGAGCCTGGCCGCAGAACTGAATAAAGGCCGGTGTTCCGCCCACGGTGATGGAAAACGGAAGGGCCGGCTGTCCCAAGCTGGCCGGGGGCGTGGTTGCCGATGGGGCGAAGCCGGTCAATGGGAGGTTGGTGAACTCCCCGGCGCCCGTGAAATAGAGGGTGCCGTATCCGCCCTGGGTGACGGTGGCGTTGGGAACGATGTTCCCGTTGGCGTCCGTGAAGATGCCGGGCGCCGAGGCGGCAACTTGCAGCAGGAAGCCCGCAATCGAGCCATTGTTGTTGATGCCCAACACGGCCGGCCCGGAGCCCACTTCTTGCGACAGTTGAATGTTGAGCTGGGTGGGCGAAACATAAAAGAGCGGCGCGGCGATGTTGTTGACGGTGACGGTGACTCCGCCGAGAGTGTAGGGCGCAACCGTGCCGGCGGGCGCGCTCGCGGTGGAGCTGGCGAGTCCCGTTCCGAACACCGAAAGCAGTATCCCCGGACTTGCCGTGGGCTGATACGAACCGGAATTCAGCGCGCCTGCGATTGACATGCCGGACGCGGTCGCGCCCAAAACGAACATCACCGGCACATCGACGAATTGCGGCACGGCATTGGGTGACTGGATCGCCAGCGTGGCCCGATAGGCGCCCGGTTCGAAGCCGGTGCCGGAAGCCGTCAGTAAGATCTGGGCGGACCCGGTCCCGGTGTACTGAGAAGCCGTCAGCCAGGCGCTGGTGCGGTTGGCTGGAAAGATGGAAAGAGTCCACGGCTGCGTCTTATCGGCGATGGCGAGTGACAATGTCGCGGCGGCGGGCTGTGTGGTGTCGGTTGCGGCCAGACTGACAGTAGCGGGAGTGACCGAGATAGTAGTGGGGTTGGCCGGGGGCGGGGCAAAGGAGACAGTGACTTGCTGGCCGATCGCGTTGTCGAGGTCCACTTCAATGGTATCGGTGGCTGGAGGAGTGATGCCATTGAAGCAGAGCGTGCCTTGCAAGGAGGCCCAGGAATCGAGCCGCGGTGTGCCGAATATGGCGGGGATTTGAGCAGTCATATCCACACCGCCGGCGAACAGGCCGGTGAGCGTGTTCTGGATGCCGCCCTGTACGTCGTCCACGTTCAGTTGCACTTGCCATGGGCAGGAAGGATTGGCCGTAGTGTTGTTTTGAGTGACAGTGAGGGGTGTGCCGGAGAGACTGAAATCCGTTCCGGGCGGCAGCGCGCTATAACTCACGGAGAACTCGCGCGACCAGGAGTTACCGTCGGCGTCCGTGCCGGTGATATTGAATGTGCGGGTCACGGGAGCGGCCAGATTGCGGAATACGAAGCTATAGTTCGTGGAGCTATTGGGAGTAATTTGGGTTGAAGGGAAATAACTCGCGAGGGGCTGTGCCTGCCCGTCTATGGTAATCCCGGTAACCAGGGCGGGAACGCCGGCGATCTCACTGATGGTGATGTATGTCTGCCAGCTCAATCCCTGGGCGTCCGGAGGCGACGGCCAAACCAATGGAGGCCATGAAATGACGATGCCTGCCGCATCGGCGGGTTTCGCGACGTGGATGGTTTTGGTGGCGCCCCCGCTGCTGAAGGCGGCATCGCCGGAATATTGGGCGACGATGGTGAAGGTACCGGTTCCCTGGAGCAGGTAGGCCGGGAAGGAAAAGGAAACCGACTGCGGATTGTTGCCGCCGGGCAGGGCTACTTCTCCGAGCGCGATGCCGCCAGAGGAGAACGCCACGGTGCCGGTAGGAGTGCCCGTGCCTGTCGCCGGGCTCACCTGCGCCGTGAGGGTAACCGTGTCATTCACGGTTATGGGCGTCAAGCCGAGTGAAAGTGTTACGGTCACCGGCTGGGCCGCGGCGTTCCATTGCGTGACCAGGTTGTAGGCATCGACGGAACCGAGGCCCACAGTCATGTCATAGCCCGGGCCTGCCTGATAGCCGAACGATCCGGTCAGGCAGTCGGGACTGCCCTGCTTGCAGGGAACAATGTTATCGCCAGCCGTGATGTCGTGAAACGCGGAGGGTGCGGATTGCGCCAGCCGGTACAGTTGCGGGTTGATATTGCCCTGCCCGGATTGTGCCTGGAGTTTATTGACGACCTGGTACTGATTGAGCAGCGCGACGATGGCGGCAAAGGATGGCGCCGAAGCGGACGTACCGCCAACCTGGATGTTGGCGCCGTCATAGGTTATGGAATAGGCGTCGTGCAGCGCGGCGCTCAACGCCACATCGGGGACATGGCGGGCGTTATCGGAGGGCACGCCGGGGCCATTTTGCCAGGCAGGGCGGGAGTAAAAAAGACTGGCGCCGCCGCCGGTCGAGCCCAGGCCCAGCCCGGGGCTGGTCTCATTCCATGCGAATTCCGGTATGTAAGAGAGCGCCGAGCTGAAGGTCGGCGAATTAGTGGCTGCCCAGTAAGTGCCGGTGCCCTCGACAAACTCAGTGCCGCCGACTCCGGTAACTTCCGGCATCACTGACGGAAAAGTCACCGTGCGGCCGCGGGCGGCGAACGGCGCAACTCCCTGCGGATCGCACCCCGCCGCGCCGGAATCGCCCGACGAGTTAACCAGCGTAATGCCTTGCGCATTGGCTTGCTGGCCGATGGAACGGAAGTAAGACGGAGCGGCATCGATTTCGCAGGCGCTGTAACTGCTGCTGATGACGGGGGCCAGGTTTCTGTTTATGGCCTGGATCACGGCGGTGATGGCGTTGGTCCCATAAACATAGTCGATGGTAGCTTTGGGCGCGATAGCCCCGGCCCATTCCAAATCGAGGTTTCCCTCGAGCTGCGCGTCGGTGAAACCCGGCGAAACGCCCGAGTACGGAATATAGTTCGGATCGTTGGCCGGGAGCCCATAGCGCGAACGGAACGCGTGAATGTCGCTCAATAGCACTTCGGATTCGCCCACCACAACGATCTTCTGGCCGGTGCCATCGATACCGGCCTGATAGAGAGGCGCGACGTCGTAGATAGTGGCGAAATCTCCCGGCACGAGATAGTGAGAGGAGCCGGTGTCATATTCGGGGGAGACGCGTATGACATTCGAGTGGGGGGTGAAATCGTCGAGGCCGAGGAAGCCGGCCACCACATCGGCGAGCGCTTCCGGTACGGATGGCTCGGCGACATTGGCGAAATGCGATTGACCGTTCACGAGAAACCGGTGGATGGCCGTATGCAGGGACTTCTCCACTTGTCCCGCCGTGCCACTGAAGGCCACCCAGTTCAGGCCGCGCGCCGATTCGTTCACCGTGAAGTCCTCGGACGTCAGCCAGGCGACTATTTTGGAGTGATCGGCGCGGCTCAAGCCAAAGCGATCGCCGAATTGTTCCGGGGTGAGCCATTGGCGGAAGAGAGGCGAGGAGGGATTCTGTTGTGCGGCGAGCAGCGAATCGAGTTCAGCCTGTTGCGCGGCGGAGGGCTGGAACACGAGGGTTACAAAGTCGAGACGGGCTGCCGGATCCACCGGGCCCTGGTCGACCTGGGCCTGAGCCAGCCCGTGCACGTTGCCGTGGATGACGCGCGTTTGTCCGGGATTTACCGGATGAGTGATGCGGTTGGGGGGCGCGGCGGCAAGTGGTCCCGCCAGAGCGCAGGCCAAGACTCGGGCGGATACGGCAAACATAAAACGATTGTTGAGCGGCAAGTGGAGAGTGAGCATAGATAGTATCCGAGAATCAGTTCTTCGGGCGCGGAACAACGATTTTGCTCCTTTTCCGGCGCAAGCTCAAGACAAATCTAGAGAGACTAGAGAGACCGACTTAGAGCGTTACACCGGTGGCGATGGGTTGCGGGCCGGGTTTGGCGAGGCACGCCTCTAGGGCGAAGGCGAGGACCAGGCGGGAATCGAGCGGGTCGATGACGGCATCGGCGTGGCCGCGGGCGGCGGCATAGCGGGCATCGAGCCACCGTTCGTAATCGGCGCGGGTGCGCTCCACGGCGTCCCGCAATTCGGGTGGCAGCGGACCGCCCTTGTGCTTCTCCAATTCCACGGCGTAGAGAGCCTGCACAGCCGATTCGCCCTCCATCACGCCGATGCGCGCGGTGGGCCAATTGAATGTGAAGTTGGGATCGAAACCCTGGCCGGCCATGGCGTAATAGCCGGCGCCGCTGGCGTGGTTGAGTGTCAGGACAAGCTTGGGCACGGTGGCGCAGGACATGGTTTCGACCATTTCAGCGCCGGCGCGGATGATGCCGTTGCGCTCGGCTTCCGGTCCGACCATGAAGCCCGAGACGTCCTGCAAATAGACCAGCGGCTGGCCGAGCCGTTCGGCGGTCTCAACGAAGTACGCCACTTTGCGCGCGGTTTCGGTATAGAGAATGCCGCCGATGCGCGGGCGCCCTTCGGCGCGCAGGAAGCCGCGGCGGTTGGCGATCAGGGCGACCGGGCGGCCGCGCAGCCGCAAGTTGGCGCAGAGGATTTCAGGCGCGTATTCGGGCTGAAACTCGCAGTAGTCGCCGCTATCGAAAATCCGGAAGACCACTTCCTCGATGTCATAGGGCAGGCGGTGATCGGCGGGGAGCACGCCGTACAAATCGGCGGGATCGCGCGCCGGCGGCTGGCCCGGTCCGGTTTCAGGCGCGGGGGCTAGAAATTGGCGGAATCGCTGGCGAATGCGGGCCAGGCAATCGGCGTCGTTGCGGGCCATGTAGTGGGCCACGCCGCTTGTTGCGGTATGCAGGCGCGCGCCACCGAGCGATTCGGAATCGATCACCTGGCCGGTGGCGCCCTTCACCAGGTTGGGGCCGCCCAAGCCCATGAAGCTGACGCCCTCGACCATAATGATCGCGTCGCTGAGCGCCGGCAGATAAGCTCCGCCGGCGATGCACGGGCCCATGACGGCGGCGATCTGCGGAATGCGCAGGCGGCGGCGCATGAGCGAGTTGTAATAGAAGATACGGCCGGCGCCGTATTGGCCGGGGAAGATGCCGTCCTGATAGGGGAGATTGACGCCCGCGGAATCCACCAGGTAGACAATCGGCAGCCGGTTGCGCATGGCGATTTCCTGCGCGCGCAGAATTTTGGTGATGGTTTCGGGCCACCAGGCGCCGGCTTTGACGGTGGCGTCATTGGCCACGACGACGGCCGGGCGCCCTTCGATCTTGCCGAGCCCGGTGACTACGCCGGCGGCGGGCGCCTGTCCTTCATAGCGGTCGTAGGCCACCAGCAGGCCGATTTCGAGGAAGAAAGCGCCGGGGTCGAGCAGCGCCGCGATGCGTTCGCGAGCGGTCATTTTCCCGGCGCGATGCTGTTTTTCGATACGCTCGGGGCCCCCGCCGGCGCGCAGGCGCACTTCCAGTTTTCCAAGTTGCTCGACCATCACGCGCAGTTGGTTGGCGCGGGCGAGTTGGGAGGGAGTTGAAGATGGCGGTTGCACGGTTTCGGGTTTCTATTGTCCCACGGAAACGCCGATCTCACGGTCGAGTAGGAGAGAGGACGGCACCTTGCGGTGCAGCCCACTCTCCCCTCATCGAACCGGACAAGCGGATTTCCCGGCATCCGGCTCACCTGAAACGTATTGCCGCAGG
>Ga0326728_10002583_pt1 | contig 59472 bp, 47 predicted proteins | sample MB3enrmetagenome_FD_207602 | JGI IMG/M metagenome (GOLD analysis project Ga0326728, IMG submission 207602) | Lab enriched peat soil microbial communities from McLean, Ithaca, NY, United States - MB31MN | ecosystem: Environmental > Terrestrial > Soil > Wetlands > Peat | place: USA: New York... | reverse complement strand
GGTGCCCGTAGGCAAACAGGACTCCATCTTTGGCCAGCCACTCCGTGAAAGGCGTAGGCTCAACCTCGGGAGCCCACTCGACCAATCCCAGTACTCCTACAGCAGGCTCCGGGTATTTCCTGTGCCACGCGAGATGTTCGGCAACCAGATCGGGCCCTGGGACAATGTCGTCGTCGCCGAAAAGGAGCAACCTTCCACATGACCTGCGGATGCCATGATTCCTCAGGGCGGCTGGCCCCCGATGCGTCAGCAAAAAGCACTGGACCGGGATATTCGCACGGCTGCTGAACTCCGACACGGCTTCCGAAGTACCATCGGTTGATCCGTCGTCCAAGACCAGCACCTCCAGGATCTCCGAGCGGGCGGATTGCGCCTGATAAGCAGCAAGGGTCTTCAAGAGGATCTCCTTGCGGTTATAGGTCGGGATAATCACGCTCAGTTCAGGTTTTTCAGCTTCAGACATGGTTCCCAAGTCCTTGCGATCTCCGCCGGCGTTGCGTCGTAGGGGCAATCCGCCGGCTGGTGGATGGTTCCCCCAGGGCGGCCACAAGGGCCGCTTCCACACCTTCTAAGCGACGGGAATAATCCTCCGCGCAAAGCGCACGGCCGGAAAAACGCTTTCAGCTTTTGCAAGGTCGAACTGATCAAAGAATCTGGTAAGCGTCACGCCTAAAATATAGAGCATACCGAATAGCGTCGCCTTGAGGAAAACGCCTGGCCATCCCCCAGCCAAATGTCCCCCCACTGCCAACAAAACTCCCGCCGATGCCACCGAGCAGAGGAAGGGTTTCAAGTATGCTCTCTGGATGGTTCCCAGGAGCGGGTAACCCGTCTGGTGGTGGAAAAGATACACGAAGTAGGCTGTGCCGACAAAGACCGCGATGGTGGTCCCCCAAACGGCTCCACTAAGTCCAAAGTAGTAAATCAGAACCAGGCTGAGCAGAAGGTTGAGTAAGACGCCGACGAAGGCTGAATAGATACCAGGCCGAAGCACGCCTCTCCCGATAAAGATCAGGTAGCCAGGGCCACAAGTGAGATTAAAGAAGTCAATTGCCGCAAGCACTGCCAAGGGGAAGGCAACAACAGCCAGTTTAGGTCCCAACCAAAGTTGAACTAGCGGCCTCGAAAAGGTCACCACAAATACCACAGCGGGAAGTCCGCATAGTGCCACGTACTTATGGCAGCGGAAGTAAAGCTCCCGAAGCTTTTCCTGAGCTCCATTGGCATCTAATTCGGAAGCGGCAGCCATGACGGGACTCAAGAGCATTTCCGGGATGGTCCGGATTTTCCAGGCGGTGTCACTTGCAATATTGTAGAAACCTGCTGCCGCAAGGCCCGTGAACAGTGCGAGATAAAGTTTGTCAATTTGCATGTGCACGGTGGTAGCAATCTGCGTGAGGTACACCTGAAGGCCGAAGCTAAAAATATGCTTTATCTCTCTGGGTTCGCTGCGCAAGGGGTTAAGGTTCAACTCCGGAACAAGTCTGTGCACGACCCAGATATAGCAGAGGAGGGTCAGCAATGGTGCGAGAAGGTTTGCAAGGACCAATCCCTCGAGCCCCTGCCCCCGCCACAGGAGAACAACCGTGAGCAAGGCCCGGGCAAGAACACTGACCGACGTCAGGATGTTGCTCAGATCCATTCGCTGCAGCCCGTTCACGATGGAGTAGAAAGGTATGGCAAGAGTGTTCACGGCAACGATGCCGCTAAAGAGATACCAAAGCACTTGGAGTTGAGGGCGGGGAATCAAGGGTTCATGAAAAAAGAGCGGGATCAGCAAGCCCGAGGCGAGGCACAATGCGCCCACCAGAAGCGCCGCAATCAGCATGTAAAGCATGAGACCCGTATCGACGAGGCGATTGAGCGCCGGGGTGTCTTTACGAGCGTAATACTCGGCGACGTGCTTGGTGAGCGTCCCCGCCAATCCCATATCGCTGAGTGCAGTCAGGCTGATGATCGCAAGGAAAACGGCCCAAATGCCGTAGTTCGTCACGCCTATTTTGCTGAGAATGTAGGGAATGAGAATGAGGGGAATGGGCCAGAGCAAGGCTGCTCGCAATCCTGAAAAGAGGACGTTTCGGATGATCTTCTGGCTGACGGGTTTTTGTTCGGGTAATACCAGACTCTTGAGCTTTTCCAAGCAATTCTCCTGAGAATCACCCCGCCCTCATTGTACAGGCACGCCGTGGCGTGCCTCTACGCCTCTAAAACATATCATGCGAACAGGAGTGACCGGAGGATCTTCGAGTACATCGGAACTGTCCCTTTCCACCTCCGGCGGACCTTGCCTAAGGGGCTCAGCGAAAACAAGACGGCCAGCGGCAGTTTGAGGCAGAGCGTAGCGGCCAAGGTTAGCCGGAAGAGCAGAAATCGGCCGGGACTGGAATGCTTCCTGAAGAAACGAATCAGTCCCTCGAAATACATGGCGGCCCTTTGCGAGCGCAGGACCTTCTTGAAGGAGGAGCCGCCATAATGAATTATTTGGGCCTCCGGGCAATACAAGAGCCGCCACCCGGCCTTCTTCAGGCGATAGCACAGGTCTGTATCTTCGAACAAAAAATAGAATCCCTCATCGAAGAGGCCGACCGCGTCCAGCGCCTCCCGCCGGGCGAGGAGGCAAGCTCCGTCAATCTGTTCCGCGTCGCCGCCTTGCTTGTCATCACGACGATTGGTGAGCAGATCCCGCGTGGCAGGGAACTTTTCGAAGATGACGTCGAGGTTCAGTAGCTCTGAAACCATGCCGCGCAAACACGGAAACCGCTTCTGTGCATTGCCCCTTTGCAACGAACCGTCCGGGTTGAGGAATTTCGGCCCCACGGCCCCCATGCCAGGATCGGCATCCATCACGCGTACAAGCAGGCCGAGGGCGCCGGGGCGAAATTCCGTATCGTCGTTCAAAATCAATACATACTTCCCGCTGCTCATGCGGATGCCTTTATTGTTGGCCTCCGCGAACCCTAAGTTCTCCTCGTTCCGGATAAGGCGGACCATAGGGGACAGCTTCGCAACCTTTTGCGGGGTACCGTCGCATGAAGCATTGTCAATCACGATGATCTCGGAAGCGATTCCCTCCCTTTCGATTTCCGCGAGGCAGGAGGCCACGCAACGTGGAAGCAAATCCGGCTGATTACGAGTCAAGATGCAGATTGACAATTCCATCGGATCGTTTCCTCGAGAACTTGCAGGACCTTCCCCGCGTACTTCTCAACCGTGAATTCTTCTTGAGCCCAGCGGCGTCCGTTCTCACCCATCTGCCTTGCCGTCTCAGGATTGTCGATCAGGAATTTGACCTTTTGTGCAAGGTCCAGATAATCTCCCGGCGTATAAAGCAGCCCGTTAAAATTTTCTCGGATGAGTTCGAGCGTTGCTCCGCCTCGTGCCCCCACAACAGGCTTACCCAACTTCATGGCCTCGACGGTCGCGCGGCCAAACGCCTCGGACTGCGAGCACATGAGAGCAATGTCAGACTCTTCGACGAATGGGCTAGCATCCGGAACGTAGCCCGTGAATTTGACACGCTGTTCCAACCCGCAGCGTGCGACGGTGCTCTTCACCCTTTCAAGATCGCTGGCGTTCCCCGTTCCGACGAGGTTCAGTTCGGCTCGAACCCCTTCGCCGATTAGCCGCTCGAGAGCTTGCACCGCGTCGGTCTGGCCCTTTCCCTCCTGGATAGCACCTACTAATACTAACTTCACGGAATCGAGCCCTCCAAGGGGTTTCAGAACCTTGTCAGCCCCACACCGAGCTTGCACATTGACGGCTTGGTAGATCATCCGTATTTGACGCTGAGGAATGAACTGAGCGTAGTAGGCTTCAACGGCCTTGGAGTTAACAATGACGAAGGCTGATAGCCGGCCGATCATCTTAATCGTCAGTCGAGTTCCCAGATCGAAGGTCGAACCGTATTCTTTCTTGCAGAACTCGTGGATGTGCCAGATATGCGGTTTGCGGAGAAGAAAGGCAGCTAGCGCACCCACTGGGATCACGGAAGTATTGGTCAGAACGACGTCAACACCCCAGCGCCTGAATTGAGCCAAGACGGGCAAAACCGTGACCAGAGCAAAGAGGTTAAGCAGCCTGCCCCTGGGCCGCACGTTGATCCACCCTCGATACGGGATAAACGCAAGAGGCACACCACGACGGTGCAACTCTTCGGCTAACCAGCCCTCCTTTCGCAGCACAACCGAGCAGGCCACTCCTCGTTCGAGGAGACCGTCGATAAGCTCAAGCAAGGCTCTTTCCGCCCCGCCAGCCGCGCTGTCATGGGAAATAAAAGCGGCTCTCATGTGCCCGATGTCACCCCTGCCCCATCGCCGAAGGGGAAGAAGGGGTTGCAGGGGCGGCTCTGGTGGCCGCCCGCGGGCGACCACCAGAGCCGCCGCTACGAGCGGCGACCGAGGCAATAAGTTCTGGTGCAATTTTGCCGCATTCTTCCATATTTCGGAAATGCTGACGGGACCCATCGAAAACGTATCCACCTCTCAGGCGCGTCAAGTACTCCCACCCAGGAAGGCAGTGAATCATCCGCGCCAGCGCGCTTTGGAGCATGGAACGGACCTTGAAATTTCTCTTCTGCATAACCGCTGCGCGCTTAATGTCCTCCGGTTGAGTTGCGATGTACGCCTCCAGGATTCGCCACGCGTCCGCCACGTCTGCCCCGTTCTGTTCGTGTGTGGCGACGCTTTCAATGCTCTGGAGGAGCATATTGCACCGATTAACTTCATAGGGGATAGATCCGGCGCTGCAACTCTTTTTCACACCTTCAAGGGTTTGGGCCACGCTGACGGACACTGTGGCAAGGTCTAAATCAATTGCTCGCCGAAAGCTCGCCGTCTCTTCGAACTCCGCCAAGAATTCCTGGAAGGCCTGACCGTTGTTGAAGCCCAGCGTGAATCCAATCGAGCGTGGTGTTGCTCCATCGATCCCCAGCGGCCAGCCGACGAACACATACTGTTCAGTATTCAGAAGCAGGCTGGCGGCAGCGCTGTAATCCGGACAGGGAGGAATGAACATTCTTCCATGGACCTGACGCACTCGAGGAATTAGTCTCTGGTGGCATATGGAATTCAAGAACCTGGGCATGCGAACGGCCAAGTCAAGATGCAACTCGAAGAGCTCCTGCAGCACATCCCGGCTGGAGAGAAGCAGGGTATGGTATGGGGGCGTGGCAAGAGCCAGATGATTTCGCAGGTAGGGCTGGAGCCAATCCGGCGAGTAATATGTACAAGAATTCCAAGCTGCAAGGTCTACCTTGTATTCGCCAAGGGCGGCCATAGCCTTTTCAACCGCGTAGGAGAGAAAGTAGGAATCGTCCGTCAGAAATGTGACGTACTCTCCGGTGGCGTGGGAGAGCGCGAACTCCCAACTATCGGGCATGGCCAGAAGGCGATCCGTTCTGACATAACGAAGTCGAGGATCTTGAAAGGATTCGTAGACGTTGCGGGTTTCTTCATTTCCACAGTAATTGTCGCTGACCAGAATCTCGAGGTCCTGCCAGGTTTGGCGCAGGGCGCTAGCGAGCGCCACCTTCAAAAGATGAGCGCGGTTGCGAGTTGGGATTACGATGGAGACTTTCGGCATTTTAGGAGACCACTCTGGCCGGCGCCGGCTTCAGGAAACTCAGCCGCCGCAAGCTGGCGCGCAATTCATCACCCAGCATTCGATAAGCAGCCGCCACGTACGCGAGGGAAGCGAAGGTGTAGCCTACGGCCAGGGACAGAACGGTAAAGGGCCCAGCGAGCGCGATGATAGCCCAGGCTCCGCCATAGGTCAAGGCAGCGAGTCCAAATACTCTGAACACGTGGATGTACCACTTCCAAACCGGCATATCCAGGCACTCTGAACAGACGCGCGGCACCAGATACGCGTAAGTGAAAAGGTGGTAGAAGATCCAGGAAAATCCGGCCCCGGCGATCCCGAATTTGTACACCAACAAAACGGTCACGGGCAAGGCTGCGAACAGCGCATAGTAGTTTGAGCGGGCAGCGATTTGAGGCTTGCCCACTGCCAGCGAGAAAACATAGGGGACGCTTAAGGTTGCATTCATGCAAAAACCGACACACAAGAAGGTGATGGGCCAAAGCAACATTCGGGCTGCTTGCGCGTTCAGTGCGAAAGTGAAGACAGGGCGAGCAGCGAAGGGGATGGCCGCGAACAAGGGTACGGTTGCATAGCACAGAAGGTCCTGTAACTTTCTATATTGGTGCAGGAGCCCATCACGGTCGCCCCGCTGGTGCAAAGCGGAAAAAGAAGGGAAGACTGCCTGGGAAACCGAGGTTGTTACGAGCATGCCGCGCGATACAGCGCTGTAGGCCAAGCCGTAATATCCAAAGATGCCGAGCGGCAGCAGCTTGCTCACGATAGCTTTATCCGATTGCGTATGAATCATAGAAAAAATCGTGATCCCGGCCAAGCGGAATGTAAAACCGGCATTGCGATGAATCACCGCAGTCGAAACGCTGGGGATGAATGCGCGTGCGCCGAAGAAATGAGCGCACACGCCCAAATAAAAGACCAGGCCTATGAGATAACAAGCGGCCATCCAGAGGGTAACCTGAATCAGGCCGCCACCCAGAAAGAGGACTAGGATGGCGCCAAACTGCTGTAAAGCACTGCCCCCCACGTCGATGAGATTGATGAATTCCATGCGTTGAATTCCGCGTAGAATGCTGGCGCAAAAGGAGCGAGGCAGCGCCAGGAGCGTGGCGATTCCCAGCACGCGCAGAACCAGCGTGGCGGTCGCAGGACTGAGGGTATCCAAGTTGATCCACTTGGTGACGAGCCACGGCGCCAGCGCGTAAAGCGCCGCGATCGCCACGAAGTAGAGGCCCCAATAAAAGAATGAGGCGGTTTGAAGCAGCTTCCGGATATAGGCCGGGTCGTTTTCATAGAAGGCCGCGACTTCCCGGACCGTGGTTTCGTTTATTCCCAAAGCCAAGATGGCTGTGAGGAGGGCGTTGAACGTGAAGGTAAAGTAGATGATCCCCAGGGCGTCCTGGCCCAACTGCCTGAAAATAAACTTAACGGCCACGAAACTCAAGACGATCGACAGCCCCTGGCCGAAGGCGTTGTAGAGAATGTTTTTTGAGACCCTTGACATCAAACCTCAGAGTGGAACCGTCTTATTTCCGGAGTAAGTAGGCATCGGGCCAGTAGGTTACCCCGAGCCGAGACGGCGCCGAATCGAGCTCGAATTCGGGGTGCGCCGCCAGGAATTCGTGGACCGCCGCCTTGGGGTTGTCTCGCGTCCATTCTGCCTTCCCACCCGGCACGTCATCGAGGTCTTCCATAATGCCGTCCGCGGCCACGATATAGCTGCCCGAGCTGACTAGCGGAGCGTAGAGCTCGAGCTCTTTCCGGACATGCTCTTTGCTGTGATTTGAATCCAGAATAACCATCACCTTTTCATTGGGGGAGATCAAGCCCCGGACCTCCGCGAGGGTTTCGGGCGCAACGGAGCTGCGTTCGATCAGGGTTATTCGCTTTTTGAGCGGGTGGGCCTCGATCGCCTTGCGATTATGCGGCCTGATTTCAATATCGATGGAGATCACACGACCCCCTCCCAGGACCTCCAGCAAGCTTGCATAAAACACGCTCGAGCCACCGTGGGCGAGGCCGGTTTCGACAATGACCTGCGGCTGAACCTTATGGATTAGCTCCTGTACCATAATGAGGTCCTCGGGCAATTGAATGACCCGTCGCCCCATCCAGGAGAAGTTATAAGAGTATTTCGCGGCCCAGCCGGCCTTTATCCACAGTCGGGAGATGACTTGGAAGGCTTCGTGGCCGTAGAGAGGGAGAGTACACGATTCATCGTCCGCGTACGTCACGGTTAAGGTCCGGGTCACCAGATCAGCGGTCAGGTTCCGAATGCTCTTCACTACCCCTCCCATCCTTCGGTCATTCTCGCGCTTACAACTGGACGAGCGGAATCTCCAGCCCCAGTTGCGATAATATCATTCTGTTCTCTTCCAGGTAATTAGGGTTCATATTCAAGATTCCTGCCACGCGCCCATTCGGTTCTTGGAGGTGCTCAGGGGATACAATCGCATGTCCCGTCCCGGCAACATACTTCCCTTGCTTGGCGGGATTGATGTCGATGAGGAAGCGAATACGACGGTTCTCAGGGTCCATCGCGTTCACTAAGGTCGCTCCCTTGGCTGCCGCCCCCCAGACAGCGCAGCCCCCGGCCTTCGAGAAAGCTTCGATTTTGCCTTCGCAGGCTTGCATTCGCTCCTCGAGTCTTGTCAAAAATGATTGGATTTTCGTCCATAGCCCGGATGCGGGCCGTGACCGTGGCGTTCCTGCTATGCGGCCGGCCAGGGCAGGCTTGGCCTCGATGCACAAGTATTGCTGGTCGAAACCCAATCGCGTCTCGAGGACCTGAAATCCGGTCTGCTGGAATGCCCAGGTCAGACTCGAGGCGGCGAAATATGAGCAATGCTCATAGAAGAAATCCCAAAACGTCAGGGTGTCGAGAATCCAGGGCAGCGCTGGAGTCTCAAAGTATACCGCTGAGCTGACCCGGTCCCCGATTGCCTGCCGAACCGCGCTGAGCATTTCCAAGGGTGATTGCACGTGTTCGATAACATGGCGGCAGCAGATAAAGTCGGGGGCATATTGCGTCTGTTGCCCATCATAAAATGCGCGGACGAAGCGCACCGCATCTTGTTCAGCCGTCTCCGGACCGATGTAGGTGGGATCGAATCCAAGTCCTCTGTTTCTAGCGTCCTTACAAAGCAGCCGGAGGAAGTCTCCTTTCCCGCACCCCACCTCGATAATCACTTTGTCGCTTAGGCCGTATTTCATCAGGAGAGAATTTGCCAACTCCTCCAGGTACTTCTTGAAATACGGCGAGCGGCTCTGGGTGTTTTCGTAAGCGGCCGAGTAACTGAGACTGCCGGGATCGAATGCCGTGTTAAAAGTAAAACCACATTCTGTGCAGAACGCCAGCAGAAGATCGCCTCGCTTGAACTCGCGCGCCTCCTCCGCGCTTAAGCACGCCCTGTTCTGATGAACGGGCACGTTCCGGCGCTCAAAGAAGATGCGTGGAGAAGGGTTCGCACAAAGTGGGCAAGCGCGCATTGTCACCGATTCAGGCATTGAGGGCGCTCCTTCAATGTCCCGCCACTCTTGACTTCCACCACTTACACGTCTTGGCCAACCCCTCCTCGATGGTAAGGGAAGGTTTCCAACCGACCACGCTTGCCAGCCTGTGAACGTCTCCCAACACCAACGGTGGGTCCTGAGGATCGGTGGGCAAGGCTCCAAATGCGAGGTATGTTTCGCGTTGCAGAAGGCGCGCAACGGTTTCAACTATAGTGCGCACCTTGATCGCCTGCCCGGAGCCAACGTTCACAGCGCCCGAAAGATCGCTCTTTGTTACCGCCCACATCGCCGATGCCGCGTCCTCGACGTGGAGAAAATCTCGCATCTGTTCTCCTCGCGTGCACTTTGCTATTCCCCCATCGAGCAAGGTTAGAACGACATACGGAATCAACCGCTCTTTGGCCTCCATGGGTCCGTACAGCAGGAAGAAGCGCGTCCAGGCAAAACTCATGCCTGCCTTGGTGCAAAAAGCTTCCAGAAGCTCCCGCGTTGCATTTTTGCAGATACCATACAAGGAACGTGGCCTCAGAGGGGTTACGTCTTCCGTCAGAAGTCCATAATCCCAGTCATATTCAGCACACGTTCCGGCGCCCACGAATCGGGAACAGCCGGAATCGGCAAGCGCCTGAGCTAAGGAAAGACTCATGCTCACACAGTCCAAGTTTTCTCTGGCTTGCCAATACTTGCCCGTTTCGACGTACCATGCGAGGTGCAGCGCTTTTTCCGGCCGGGTCCGAGCGGCCAAGCTGCGCACGGCGTCGCCATCAGACAAATCGCAATGCAATAGAGAAACCGAGGCTAAGCAGTCGCTTAAGCGCTCGGAAGACTCTCCTGGCCTCAGTACGGCGATGACGCTGTGCCCTTCCTGGAGCACTCTTCGCACCACTTGAGAGCCGATGAATCCGCCCGCCCCGGTAACAAGTACTTTCATTGAACCATCCAAGCTCGTAGCGCCCCGACTCGTCGGGGCATTTGCCCACCTTAAGGTAAGAGCTACACACGAAGTTTGCCGGCCTGAAGGTCGGCGCTACGCACGAAGCGAGACACGATCTCCTGCTAATAGTGCTTCACTTCCCAGTTGTAGGGAATGCGATCACTGTTAGGGTCGAGACGAGTGGTCCTGGAGGGGTCGTGCGGGTGCGTAGCGCAGTTCGCCACGATTGCGTAGGGCGTGCTCATCCCCTTCATACCATTCCAAATGTCGGGAGGAATGACGACCAGAGAATAATCATCCGGTCCCAGAAAGATCTCCATCAGCTCATTTTGCGTTGGGGAGCTGGGGCGATCATCGTACAGTACAAGTTTGATTCGGCCCTCGATGCAGGCGTAGTTCAGGGACATTTCACGATGTTTATGCCAACCTTTGATTACCCCGGGATAAATCGTCGTGAAGTAAATCTCTCCGAACTGAAGAAAGTGTGCATCCGTGCACTTCAACATATGAAAAATCGTCCCCCGCTCATCGGGGATTCGTTTCAACGGGATAACCTGTATTCCCTCAATCATCGTAGTGTTCCTGAGTGTAAGGATTTGGAAGTAGGCAATAAGCAGTAGGCAGTAACGCCAGCCATGGGGCAGAAGCAGCCCTCTGCCCATTGGGTGGGAGGATGAGGCGCAACGTGCGCAAAGATGGCAAAGCCAACTGGCAAAAGCACAGTGCCTAGTGGCTAGTGCCTAGTGGCTAGTGGCTAGTGGCTAGTGCCTGGTGTCTACTCCGGACGGCCTACTGCCGACTGCCTACTGCCTACTGCTTACTGCTTACTGCTTACTGCCTACTAGGGTTGTATCAATCCTTTCTTCACTGCAAAGAGAACCAGTTCCGCCGTGCGGTGGAGGTTGAGAGTTTCCATGACGCGAGCGCGGTGGACAGCGACTGTATTGACGCTGATATTAAGCAGCGTAGCAATCTCCTTATTGGATTTTCCCTGGGCGATTAACTGGAGGACTTCCTTCTCGCGCAGGGTTAGCTTTTCATACGGATCCTGGCTCGTACCCTGGAACGTCCCCGCCTTCATACTCTCCAGCACGATATGGGAGACCCCAGGGCTGAAGTAGGCTTGGCCCTCTGCCAGCGCCATGACAGCTCGCGTCAGATCGACCTCGATGGCGTTCTTCAGGATATAACCCTTGGCGCCCAGTTCGAAAGCCTTGCGGACGTACGCTTCATTCGAATACATGCTGAGGATCAATATCTTGATTTGCGGATTGGCCTTGAGCACTTCCGCGGTCGCCTCGAGCCCTCCCAATTCCGGCATGGAGAGGTCCATCACCACCACATCCGGTTTGAGCTCCTTGCACTGCTCGATGGCCTCGAGGCCGGTACGCGCTTCTCCGACCACGGTGATGCCGGGATCATCCTCGAGGATGCGCCGGAATCCCTGGCGGACCAGAATGTGATCTTCTGCGAGGAGGACTCGAATCTTCTTTTCCTTGCTGGGGGGTGTCACGGTTCAACTCACCTCTTGGACAGCGTGGTCCAGGGACGGCCTGCGGAGGGGGACGTGGACGTTGACCACCGTTCCCCTCTGCGGCGTCGAGTGTATGGAAAAAGAGCCCTTCAGGTGCTCGGCCCTTTCCCGCATGCCCATCAATCCTATTCCCTGACCCGCCATTCGATTGCCTTCCGGGCTGATGGCGAAGCCCGCGCCGTTGTCCCGGATTTCAAGGTTCAAACTGCTCACTTCCTCTTCTATCGTCACCCAGGCCTCTTTCGCCCCGGAGTGACGGGCCACGTTGTTTAAGGCCTCCTGGACGATTCGATAAAGGTGAATGGCGTCTTCGGGAAGGAAGAAGCCGTCCGACAGCTTGCCTTTGTAGTGCACCAGGATGCCGGTCTGCCGCGAGAATTGGTCGACGAACCACTCCAGGGTCTGTGCCAGTCCGAAATCGTCCAGGATCGCGGGCCGGAAAATCTGCGATTCGGAGCGCACTGACTGGAGAGTGTCTTCGACGATTTTCTTCACCGCCTTCACATCCTGGACGAACACCGGATCTTTGTCCAGGGCCTTTTGACTGGCGCGGCCCAGGGTGACGCCAATGGCTGTCAGGATCTGGCCGAATTCGTCGTGAAGGTCGCGCGCCACTTGCCGCAGAGTCTTCTCCTGAACATCGATCAATTTCCAGGAAAGCATACGAAGTTGTTCGGACTGGGTTTGCAGTCGTTCGGCAAGGTGGTGCAAGCGATCGAATGTCTTCCGGTTGGCCTCCAGCGTGTAGAGCCCTGTGCCCAGCGCCACCAAGAAAAGGATGCCGATCAACATCAGAATGTCGCGCTTGACTCTGCCGTAGGTCAGGCTGACTTGCTGCCCAGCCTCGGTCTGTGCCTGATCGTTGAGTTTCAACAAGCGCGTGATGATCGAGGAGATGTTCTCCCGCTTACTCTCGAGCTCGGACCGGATCATGTATCGTGCGGTTTCCTCGTGGCCCTGGTCCGCCAATTGAAAGGCTTCGTCGGCGCTGAGCCAGAAGTCGTCGAGCACGTCGCGTAACTGTCCGCGTTTTTGGTTGCCAGCGGCCGTGCTGGCGGCGTACTGCCCCTCCAACCGCTGGGCTTCATCCATGTCTTGCCGTACCCGCGTAAACTCGCCTTTCCAGTAAAAGATGGGATAGCGGCTTTCGGGAAGCGTCATATCGCGAAGAGACACCGCGAGCTCGTAGGTATCGTCCTGTAACCGCAAGAGCTGTAGCGAAGCCTTGCGGTTCATCTGCACTACGTTCACTTGAAAATCTTCCAGCCAGCGAATTTTGTAAATGGTGTAACCGGCGAAAATGAGGAAAATCGCCAAACTGAGGCCCAGTCCCAGCCAAAGGCGCGCAGAAGGCGAGGGAATCTCACTCAAGACGTCGTGTTCGGTATCCGGTCGGACCATTGCGCGATCGACGTGAATGGCAGGCAACCCATTGTGTTAGGCTAGAACGTTCACACCCATGCCACACGGTGACCCGCCGACGAGTACGGGCGAAAGGCCATGCCCCCATACAATCTTGTCACTGAACGTCAGGAGTTTCAAGCGAGTACACGCCTGCCCTTGTAGGGGCGGCCCTTGTGGCCGCCCTCGGACAACCACACGAGTTGCTCCTACGACTGTTAATGGTGGAAACTAACAGGATTTCAGATGCGAACCGACATAATCCTTGAAGCACCGTTCAATCGCCATGGTTATCTTTCCCGGGGCGTTGTAGCGCCACTCCGGGTCAATGCTTCCCACGGCGGCGACTTCACGGGTGGTGGAGCTGATGAAGACTTCTGCTGCTTTGGAGAGGTCCTCCGGCGACAGGTTCTCCTCGCGGAGTTCGAAGCCGGCCTGCGGCACAACCTCAAGTAGAACATCGCGGGTGACACCCGGCAGGCATCCAGCAGAAAGCGGTGGGGTCACCACTTTGTTTCCGCAAACCAGGAAGACGTTTGCCGAGGTGCACTCCGCAATCTGGCCGCTCTCGTTGAGCAGCAGCACGTCGTCAAATCCCTCCGCGTGGGCTTTTTCCAGCAGAGCCGCGTTCTGCACCCAGGACAGCATCTTGGCTCCCGCCAGCCGCGTTGCAGAGTAAATGGCATGTGGTTGAAGCTTGAGGCGATGAAGAGCCGGCCACTGAACCAGTTCTCGGGTGAAGATCAGCAGGTCCGTCTCGGGACGGCCGCCCGCCTCCGCCCACAGCCCGCCGCGGTTTTTCACGAACGATACCCGCGCCATGCCTTCGGGACGATCATTGACCTCTGCCAACCTGCTGACGGTCTGGCGAACCTGTTCCTGCTCGTAGCCAAGGTTCATCCCCAGCCGCGCCGCGTCGTGCGACATCCGTGCCCAATGGCGGTCGAACGCGAAGGGCCTGCCCTCGTAGATTCGTAGAGTGGTGAATACACCCCAGCCCATCAGCAATCCCATTTGCCCCGGCGAAAGACAAGCTTCAGGCAAGGGAATGATACGGCCATTATGAAAAATCAAGGCGTCCATAATCGGTCCTTCGAGGAGATTTTCCCGTGGGCTTCGTCCCCATCTTCGCCCGTTGGCTGGCGGGCCGCCTATTCAACAAACCTTCGGTTCAAGACGCCAGAGCCTCGAGCAGTGGCTGGGCCTTGAGCATCAGCTCCGCGTATTCTTCCTCTGGCTGCGAATCAGCCACGATGCCTCCCCCCACATTGAATACGGCCCGGCCGTCTGCGATGCACATGGTGCGAATTGCCACGCTGAAATCCACTGCACAATGACCTGAGTCGGGAAGGCCGCGAATCAGGCCTAGCGCGCCCATGGAAACGCCTCGCACCACCTGTTCGGTCTCCGCCAAGATTTGCATAGCCCGGATCTTCGGCGCACCGGTGATCGAGCCGCAAGGGAACAGCGCCCTCAGGATTTCGCACAGTCCCACTCTGCGTTGAAGCGTACCCTCGACGTGAGAAACCAGGTGAATAAGGTGAGGCAGGCGTTCCGTCTCCCAGAGCCGCACCCGAATACTATTATAGTTGCAGATACGGCCCAGGTCGTTACGCAAGAGGTCAACAATCATCACGTTCTCGGACCGGTCCTTGGCGCTCGCGAGCAACTTCGATTCGACTTTGTCCTCCTTGTCCCCCTGGCGGGCAATCGTGCCTTTGACAGGACTGGCGAGGATGCGGTTACCTGAAACTCGAAAAAATCTCTCCGGCGAGTTGCTGATGATGGTTCGAGCCGGGCTCTTCAGAAAGGCGCGAAACGGCGCAAGACTACGGCGCAGTCGTTCGAAGATCCGCACGGGGCTGGTCCCGCCCAGGTCCACCGTGAATTGCTGTGTCAGATTGGCCTGGTAAATGTCTCCGGCGGCGATATAAGCCTTGATCTTCGCGAGCGCATTCCGGTAAGAGACACGATCAAAGTTAGCCGCGAATCTGGTGCTTCCAGCCGAGGGCTCTTCCTCCCCCCTGGTATCGTCGAAGGGCACCGCTTGAACGAATGGATAATAGGCGAAGGAGACATCCGGCAGGGAACTGTCCACCACGAGTCGGACAGGCTCGAAGTGACGGCCCAGCTCATAGGAAAGGAAACCGATCGCGGTGCCGGCGGGAAACTCTTGCGCGTGCTTCGTAATCCAGGGCGGAAGCTCTTCGAATGCCTCGAGACCTCCTTCCAGCACACTGACCGGGTGTGTCGCTAGCCAAGTCTGCCAAGTGCCGTCCCCCGCCCACCGGCCTTCCAGGATGGCGGGTCGCAAAGTGGCAGGACAACTGAGTACTTGATGCAGAAGGCGATTGAACATCCTGGATTACGGGCCTGAAGCTTAGTGAGATTCCCACGCCCCTCAAACTGGGACGGTTCGGTTTGTGCCAGGGGCCGACCGGTTACCAGGGAACACGAACCGTGAGTGGATAGTTCAGGCGTACACGGCACCGAGTCTCGGGAGGTAAATTCACTTCGTGCCCTTTCGGCCAGAGGAGCTCGTAACCGACCGCTGCGGCGCCCGCGACGGAGAGGCCTACGGAAGCGGCAGCCGCGCCTGTGGCCACGGCTTTGATTGCGCCCGCGCTTCCCACTCCAACACCGCCAATAAGCGTTTTCCACGAACGTCCACGGCCGCCGGTCAAGTGGCCCTCAGCATCGAGGTGCAGATCGAGTTTTCCTGACGCGTCCAGCATGGCCAGGACACCTGCCATGGGCTGAGCTTGGCCGTCGGGCAAGACGATTTCATCGAAACGGAGTCGCAGTTCTGCGGGGCGATGAACGTGGCCGGACTTGCGGATCATGGTGATTCGGCCGTCGAGAATACTGCCGGAGGGTAATGCGACCTGCCCGTTGACATAGACGGTTTGCAGCAGCCGCGCCGTGACCAGGTCGTTGGGGCGGTTGACCAGAGTGTGGATTCCGGAGAGCATCTGAATGCTCACTTCCGTTTCTGCAGGGACGGTGACACTTTCCCGCGTTGGCGCCGGGCCGCTGCGGTGGGGCAAAACCAAGGGCACTTCGCCTTCCTGCGCCAAAGCTGCGGCTGCGAGAAAACCTATCGCCATCATCGCCGTGAGCACCCTACCCATATAGTTTTACCTCCCCATCAATGCCTCTCCCTAAAGTGCTTTCCACTCCACCTTTCCGACCCAACGCAAAAGGCACATTCGTGCCCAAGTATTTCGCTTCTTCCCGAACCGTTTTTCCACTTAATAGGTATTGTCCCGCTTCGCCATGAAGAAATCAAGTACGCATTGTTAGACGAAGGTGGGACCTCTGTGGTTTCAGCAGTCGCCTACCGTAGCGCAGGCGAGACACCCGACCCACGGCGGGAAGGACGCCCACACTACGGCGGCGCGAAATGTTCGGCATGAATGGAGGATAATAGAAAGGCCCAACCACTCGGGTTGGGCCAGGAAGTACTCAAACGGATGCTGCTTGTTACTACCCGACCTTTGTCACCTTGTCGGCCTGAGGTCCCTTTTGCCCCTGAATGATCTCGAACTCAACCGTGTCGCCTTCTTGCAAGGTCTTGAAGCCCTCACCCTGGATGGCCGAGTAATGCACGAAAACATCAGCTCCGCCGTCCTGCCCGATGAAGCCATATCCCTTGCTGTTGTTGAACCACTTTACCTTACCTTGAAGTCTTGCCACTTGCGTCCTCCTTAATTCGCTTTACGGGTCCCGCCCAGACAGTGTGTCCTAAAATGGAAAAAGCCGAGAATCCCACTGGACCTCGGCCACCCCTTGCGCACACATATATGGCGGACACCTCGCTGACTCCTTGAGTTAACATATATACTACGCGGTGTACTTGTCAAGAGAAATGTTACTATTGAGATGTAACCACATAATTCCCACCAAGGTCTTAGCGTCATGGATTCGCCGGGACTTAACCATCTTCAACAATTCCTCCACAGTGAAGTGCCCAACCTCGATTCGCTCGTCGGCCTCCGGTTGAGCTTCTGAGGTTGTTAGTCCCGTCGCTTCAACCAGGAACATCTTCTCCGTCAGAATCCCCGGACTGGGGAAGAAATCGAACAAGAGCCGGCATTTTCCGGCGCGATAGCCCGTTTCTTCCACGAGTTCGCGCCGCGCAGCGGCGAGGGGTGTTTCTCCTGGCTCCAAGCCCCCGGCAATCAATTCCCAAAGAGCTTCTTTGGCGGCGTAACGGTATTGCCGGACCAATACAATCCGGCCATCGCGCGCATGGGCCAGAACCACCGCCGAACCTGCGTGGTTAACGACCTCCCGCTCCGCCCGCACACCGCCGGGCTCGATAATGCTGTCGACTCTCACTTGTATGACCCGGCCGCTATAGATCTCGCGGCTCTTGAGCAGACGAACTAGCTTAGGCACCGGAATACCCTCCGTCTCAGCAGGTGTCATCGGGTCCCGCAAGCGCGGGATGGCTGCCCCCGGGGCGCCACGAGGGCCGCCCCTACGACTCATAGGGGAATGCTAGCACGAAGCGCCGCTCTTGGAGTAAACTACCTCCTATGAAGATTTCGGCTTTGATTGTTGACGACGAACAGCCTGCCCGCGACGAACTCGGATTCTTGCTGAAGGAGTTTCCAGACATAGAAGTCGTAGGGCAAGGGAAGAACGGCGTAGAAGGCGTGAACCTCATCCGGGAGTTGAATCCCCAGGTTACGTTTCTCGACGTTCAGATGCCCGGGCTGGATGGTTTCGGGGTCATCAAAAAGTTGCTCGAAAGGAAGCTCCGTCTTCCTTACTTTGTCTTCGCTACGGCCTATGACAATTACGCCGTGCAGGCCTTCGAAGTCAATGCGCTTGACTACCTGTTGAAGCCCATCGCCAAGCCCCGCCTTGAGAAGGCCATCACCAAGCTGCGCCACATGATCGAAACCGCCGCGCCTACTTATGACAAGCTGGACCGGCTCGTGCAAATGATAGAAGACCGCCCGGCGGCGCAGAAAAACAAGTTGGTCGTCAAAAGCCAGGGTCGCTTAAATCTCGTTGATGCTGAAGATATCATCTTCGCTACCATTGAGGATGGAGTTATTAGCCTCTGTACGCGCGACCTCGAGGGCATATCCAACTTCCGTACGGTGGAAGAGCTCCAGGGCAGCCTCGATCCGAAAGTTTTCTGGCGAGTCCACCGCTCCTACCTTGTGAACGTGAACCACATCAAAGAGGTCGTTCCCTGGTTCAAGAGCTCCTATCAGCTCAAGATGCAAGATCGCAAGCAGACAGAAATTCCAGTCTCCCGCGCTCAAACGCGCAAATTGCGAGAGCTGCTCAACCTGTAGGGGTCCACGAAGCCGTCTGTCGCGCAATAGCTTCCGCCGAGCACGTCGTCCGCCCGCAGTTGGGGCACGATGCGCACCACGTCCTCCGCTTCGAGCAATTCCGCCCCCTCGAATCCCACCTCCAACATCGGTCAAGTGATAGGCAATGCTCGAGCCGACAATCCCTCCCCCAACGATCACAACATCGGCCATTCTTGTCACGCGTTGCCTCTGAAATGCGCTTCAATAGCTTCTATCAGCTCCGGAATGGTGGACTGAGTCGGTTCAATCGCCACAGAAAGGCCCAGCTTCCTGACCGTTGCGGAGGTGATCGGCCCAATGGAGGCAATCGCCACGCCGCGTAGTAATTCGGGGAGGTTATTTTCACCCGCGAGTTTGGCGAAATTGCCGGCGGTCGACGAACTGGTGAACGTAATCACATCCGGGGGCGGGGTAAGGAGGCGCAGCAATTCCCCGGCGGGGAGCTCGGGCACAACCGTTTCATAAGCCTCAACGACTTCGACGCGCGCACCCTTTTTGCCCAGGACGCGCGGCACAACGTCCCGAGCCACTTTGGCGCGTGGGATCAGGAATGCTTTGCCGCGGAGATCGCGATCACCGAGGGCTTCAAGCAGGCCCTCAGCCGTATATTGGCGCGGCACGATATCAACCTTCACTCCGCTTTTTGAGATCTCCGCTGCCGTTGCGGGACCGATGGCGCCGATAACCAAGCCGTTCAAGTCTCGCGCGTCTCGCCCGCCCGCCTCTAACCTGCGCAGGAAATTGCGCACCCCGTTGACGGATGTCACGAGCAGGTAATCGAAGTGCTCGAGACGCCGGATGGCCGAATCGAGCGGTTCCCAGGAGGCCGGATCACGGATTTCGATAGTCGCGATTTCTATTACCTCTGCGCCCAGCGCCGTTAACTGATCCCTCAACACGCCCGCCTGTTCGCGCGTGCGGGTGATCGCAATGCGCTTGCCGAATAGCGGCTCGGCAGCGTCTCTGCTCGGACTCAAGACATCACCCCCTTGCTAAAGTCGCGTGATTGGTTTTTTGTTCACCCGATCTCCCGATCACCCGATCTCCCGATCAATAAAATCTCCCTTGCACCCTGTTCGAGCAAATTCATCGCTACCGCTTCGCCTAGACCCTCGGGATCGTTCGGCGAACCGGCCGCAGCGGTGCGAATCAGGCGGCTGCCGTCCAGGCTGGCCACGACGCCCCTCAAGTGCAACTGGGCTCCCGCGGAATTCGCGTAGGCGGCGATGGGGACCTGGCACCCTCCCCCCAGGCGCCGCAGCATGGCGCGTTCGGCGCGGACGGCGAGGTGTGTGGCCGGATCGTCGAGCGGTGCAACCGCTCGCACCAACTCGGCAGCACCGTCCCGAATTTCGATGGCCAGCGCGCCTTGCCCGACGGCAGGGCAGATTTGGTCAAAACTGAAATAGCTGGTGATGCGTTCCCGCAGGCCAAGCCGGTGGAGGCCCGCTGCTGCCAGAATCAGCGCGTCGCAATCGCCGCCCTCCAGCTTACGAAGCCTTGTGGTCAGATTCCCGCGCAGTGCGATCACCTCCAGGTCCGGCCGCAGCCGCTTGAGCTGTGCCTGCCGGCGCGGGCTGCTGGTGCCCACGCGGGCGCCCGCCGGTAGAAGTTCGAAAGGTTTCCCTCCCGCAGAAATGAACGCGTCGCGCGCATCCTCGCGGGGCGGCGCCACAGCCAGAATCAGGCCAGCGGGTAAAGTGGTCGGGAGGTCTTTGAGGCTGTGGACGGCAAGGTCCACTTTCCCCGCCAGCAGGGCCTCCTCGATTTCCTTGATGAACAGCCCCTTCGCTCCCGCCTCAGCAACGATCTGGGCCATCGAGGCAGGGAGGGGTTGGCCGGGCGGATAACCTTGCAGCTTGTCGCCGCTAGTACGGATGATCTCAATGGCAACGTCGTGGCCGACAGCCTCGAGCTGGTCCCTCACCCAATTGGCCTGCCAGAGCGCCAGTTGGCTACCGCGCGAACCGATGGTGATGTTCATAATCCGGGATTCAGGACTCAGGAGTCAGGATTCAGGAGTCAGAAGTCAGAATTCAGAAAGCTCAGCACGGCGCGGGGCGCCTGATTCCCCTCCTTAGTAAGGAGGGGCTAGGGGTGGTTGACCATGTCTGGTTTTCTTCATTCTGACTCCTGACTTCTGACTTCTGACTCCTGCACGTCACTCGTCACTCGTCACTGCTCTTCAGTCCGAAGATCTTCCGCACGAACCTCACGAGAGCCACTTGTTCCGGCTGGCCGGCTCCGCTTTTGAGCTCAGTGATAGGTCCGTGAAGGATCTTGTTCATAATGCCGCGGGTCAGGGCATCCACCGCCTGACGCTGCTCTGGCGTGAGATTGCCCAGGCGGCCGTTGTAGCGTTCTAATTCACAGGCGCGGATGGCGTTGAGCCGGTCCTCGAGCGCCACGATGGTGGGCACGAGGTCGCGCGAAGCGAGTCGGCGCATGGTTCTCTGCACTTCCTCCTGCACAATCTCCTCTGCCCAAACAGCCTCGCGCGCGCGCTGTTTCTTGTTGGCCTCCACCACTTGTCCCAGGTCATCAATATCATAGACAAAGGCGTTATCCAGTTCGTTCACCAGGGGGTCAATGTCGCGCGGAACGGCGATGTCCACGAAAAACACCGGGCGGTTGCGGCGAGCGGAGAGGATTCTAGCCGCATGATCCTTGTTCACGACGTAGCCCGGCGCACCGGTGGAGCTAATGATAATGTCAGCCTTGGGGAGGTGGTCAAAGAGCTGTTCGAAGGCGATGGCAACGCCGCCAAAGGCCTTGGCAAGCTGCACGGCGCGCTCGTAGGTGCGATTGGTGACGTAGATTGCGCTGGCGCCGCTGCGAATCAAGTGCTTCGCGGCAAGTTCGCTCATCTTGCCCGCCCCGATCACAAAAATGGCCTTGCCTTCGAGGCTGCCAAAGATCTTTTTGGCCAACTCGACCGCAGCATAGGAGACGGAAACTGCGGCGCTCCCCAGCGCCGTCTCGCGTCGCACCCGCCGCGCCACTGCCAGGGCCTGCGTCGTGATCTCCTGCAAACTGCCGTTCAATCCGCCCGCTTCGCGCGCCAGGACACAGGCACGTTTTAGCTGCCCGAGGATTTGAGGTTCTCCCACAATCATCGAATCCAGACTGGCGGCCACGCGGAACAGGTGCCGCACAACTTCTTCCTGCTGAAAGCGGTAGAAGAAGCGCTGGTACGGGCCAAGCTCGAATTGGTGATGATCCGCCAGGAACTGCTGCATGATGGGGTCAGCATCGACGCTGTCTTCTGCCGAGGTCACGATTTCAACGCGGTTGCAAGTGGAAAGGATCAGCCCTTCGCGGATGCCCTGGCGATGAATCAGGTCTGCAACCGCTTGCCCCAGGCGCGACTCAGGGATATGCATCCGCTCGCGGACCTCGACCGAAGCCGTGCGATGATTGATGCCAATGAGGGCTAAGTTCATGCGCTGAATTTCAAATTTGAAATCTCAAATCTCAAACCCACACCCCACAACCGACCGCCGATTACCCACTGTCGATAGCCGACCGCCCACAGCCGACTGCCGACCGCCCACAGCCGACCGCCGATTACCCACTGTCGACCGCCGACCGCCCACTGCCACTGCCCAGCGCCGACCGCCTACTGCCTACTGCCGACTGCCCACTGCTTTCTACGGTCCCTGTCGAAGTGTGGGCACATATCCATGCGGTCCGCTGAGCAGGCTCACACCCAGGAAAGTCACCATGATGGCAGCAAAGCCGAGAATCGCAACGTAAGCCGCCCGCCGGCCGCGCCAACTGCCGCTCACCCGCGTGGAAAAGAGCACCAGGTAAATCAGCCACGTCAGCAATGACGCCAGGATTTTCGGGTCGAGTTCCCAAGGGCCTTTCCACGTGCGGCTGGCCCAGATGAAGCCGGTCAGGATGCCGACGGTCAAAAGGGGAAGGCCAAACAGCAAGGAGCGGTAGTAGAGTTCATCGCACAGTTCCAGCGAGGGCAAGCGGTAATAGAATGCACGAGGGATTCTCGACTTCAATTCCTTTTCCTGGATCAGGTACATGACCGCCGCAACGAAAGTGAGAAAAAACCCGGTGTAGCCCAGAATGGTTGAGCCGATGTGGACCGCCAGCCAGCCGCCGCGAAAAGCTGACAAATCGAAAGGGCGTACGGGCCGAAACGCCGCGATCAAGGTCAACACAAAAACAAACGGCAGCATAAAAAGGCCAAGGGAAGTAATACGGTAACGCAGATAGAGAAAGAAAAACGCCAGTGTCAGGAGGAATGCGTAAAAGGACAAGGCGCTGCGGACGTCCGTCACCGGCAAACGGTGTATCTGCACAGCCTCGATAACAATGGCTCCCGAGTGCGCCAACAGCCCCAGTCCCAGCGCCGCCAGCGAGGCGGTCGAGATCGCCGGGCGGCGATTGACCACCGAAGGGATGAGGAGAAGTGTTCCAAGCCCATAAAGGGCCAGACCGGCCCACAGAAGTGCAACATGCATAAGAGCCTCAGCCTACGAGTCAACGGTCGACAGTCGACGGTCGAGAGTTGAAAGTCGAATGTCGAGAAATAGAACCGCGAGCGGCACAACCTGCATATTAGCCACTGCGACCAAACCTCAGGCCAGAAAATATAGCCATCCTTAGATTATACCCGATTACTTCAGTTGCTCCTCCGCGGTGATCACCTCAAGCTGCACGGTTTGCGGTTGCCTTTCCTCGACATGGACGGTTGTGCCACGGCTCTCGAAAGCCTCGAAGAAGTCGGGATCGGTGTAGTTCGTTCCCTGCACGTGCTCCCAGGCGAATAGTTTGAAGTCGCCGGGCGGCAGACCCAAGAGAGAAAAGCGGCCGAAGTCGTCGGTGACCTTCACGCTGTACATTTCCTCGCGGTCTCGATGGGGCGGGTTTGGCGCCAGCACTACCCACGCCCCGCCAACGGGATTCTGGTCGTGCGCCACGGTTCCGTCCACGCGCCCGCCGTCCGCGGAGAGAGTGATCTCGAGAGGGGACGGAGGTTGGCCGTGGCTGATAGTCAGCCCGGATTCGAGCACCTCGCTCCCGCCTTCGCGGGCTGATTTGACGTAGTACTCTTCCGGGAACCCCGCAAGGCGGACCCGGTAGGTTCCGTCATAGACGTTCTGAACCAGAAACGTGCCATCGGCTCGAATCTGCGCGCTGCCGCTGCCCATTGCTTTGTCGACAGAAAGCAACCACAATCCCAGCCGCGTAAAGTCGATTTGATTGTTACCCTCGACGCGAAACCTCCCGGTGAGCGTAAGGGGGGTGCCCAACACGAAGTTGACGCCATCGAGGTTGGCGCTACTGACATCGACCGGAACCCTGCCGTAGAGCTGCCGACTTCCGTCATACCAAAACGCTGAGAGGTAGTAGGGGCCGGGAGGAACGCCGCGAATCTCGAAGTCGCCGGAGTCGTTTTGCACGGGGCCGCCGTAAGTTGAGAGGGAGTAACTCCCTTGAGCGGCGCTCGGCGTGAGTGCAACGTAAGTGCCCCTTAGCGACTTCACTTGGCTGTCGACCAAAACACGCCCTCGGATCACAACGGCGTGTGCCTGCCTAAGGTCTATATCGTTGCCGGAGTTTTCGGCATCGGGCTCAACCTCAACGATGCCGGCCTGTGAGGTATCCGGTGTACTGGGGTGAAAGGTGGGAAGATAAACCTCATCGGTTTGCTGGTTAAGGTTGGATTGCAGCGACTGGTAGGCAGCGGCCACCAGGTACTTGCCCGGCTCGAGCCCCCAGATGCGGTATTGGCCAAGGTCATTAGTCTGCGCGGATCCCGCCTCGCCGACTTGCCGGTGAGTACCCGAGCCGACCACGCGTAAGGCCCTCACTTGTGCCCGAATCACGGGATCACCATCTTCGTCGTAAACCGTTCCCGTAATGGCTCCGGGTGGCAGCAACCGAAAGCCGATTCCATTCACGTATTTCCCAGGCGTGAGATCGAGAATGCTCATCTGGTTGTTGCGCTTGCCCTTCTGGGGAGCTTCCTGGGAATATCCGTCGCCTGAGGCGAAGATTGAGTACCGGCCCGGGAGGACGTCGCGAATCGTAAAGCGACCGTTACTCTCCGTGGGCGCGGAGTAGGGTTGCAGCCCTGTGTCGAGGGGAGTGAGTTGGACAGTGGCTCTTTTTATGCCTTCCCCGGTAGTGGATTTAACAACCACACCCTCGACGCTACAAAGATCCGAGGGTCTTACGTTTGCTTTCTGAACACCCGGATTGGGCTGCTGAGCCGCAACAACCGTGAGGCCGAGGAGAAGCAAACCGAGGGCTCGGATGATCGGCATAACAACCTCTTTTGTATCCGATGCGAGTGCGGCAGCCGGAGTTGACAGCGCGCAGACCCAAATAGTCAGACACCGGCAACACGTTTTAAGTTCTGACGGCAAGCATCAGAAGCATCCCCGCGAGCGAGGCTATCAGCAGGGTCGCCAACGTGGGGGTTGCTGAAAGGTGTGAGAGCGCGCCTGCTACCGCCCCTCCCACAAAGCTGCCGAGGAACTGCGCCGTGTTATAAAACCCCAACGCCGTGCCGTACGTGCCTTCCGGTGCGAGCTTACTCACTAAGCTCGGCAGGATCGGCTCCAGTCCGGTAAATCCAATGTAAAAAAGGGTGCCGGCAATGATCACTCCAGAAAGGCGGTTGGGGTCAAGACCTGCCGCCGCGGGCCTGAAAAGCAGAAGAGAACTGGGGATAAAGGAGAGGAAAGCAAGGGCGGCGAGTGGTCTTGCCCGTCCGCGGTCAGCGCCCTGCGAGAACCCGAACATCGTGACGCCACTGATCAACATCATGGGAAGAAGGAGGGTGTAATAGTGGTTCATCTTCACATGGTGCTGGCCGGTGACGATGAGCGGAAAGTAAAAGAAGAAGGTGGCCATAAAGAAGTTCATGAGGAAGCCGCCGGAGGCCAGAGCCCGGAGCGGGTTCGAAGCCAGCACTTGAGACACGGGGACCGGGGCGGTGGCGGTGGGAGGAGCGTCAGGAAGATACTTGGCCAGAAGAAGGTCTGTTCCAAAGCCCAGGAATCCGGTTAACCAAAAAAGAAAGGCGGTGCCCAGAATTCCGGCGAGGATCGGCCCCCCAATGACGCCGATGACGAAGGCCGCCCCAATGGGAATTCCCAGGACGGCCATCGCCGTGGACCTGCGCTGGGGCTCGATGAAATCGGCGACGGTTGCAAATGCTACAGAAACAATGGCTCCGCCGCCCTGCACTAGACGGCCAAAAATCAGAGCGCCAATCTGCCAGCGGTGAGGGAGCCAGTGGGGCACGGCGCAGAGGAAAGAACCCATGCTGAAGAGCGTCATGCCCAGCAGCAGGACCCTGCGGCGCCCAATGCGATCGGAAAGCCTGCCAAAGGGAATTTGCAGGATGGCCATAGTCAGGCCATAGCTGCCGAAGGCAAAGCCGACCAGAAAGCGCGAGTGGGTGAATTGCAGTCCGTAAAGCGTAAAAACCGGCAGGACCAGGAAGAGCCCTAACATGCGCAAACCGACCACGCTTGCAAGTGCGACTAGGACTTTCCGTTGCGTCGAGGTAAATGGCGTGCGGCTGGACCGAAGTGACGAGTGACGAGTGACGAGTGACGAGCCCAAAACAGGAGTGGGGGTTCGCCGCCCCTGGGCCGCCTTTTCTGCGTTCTGGCTCCTGACTCCTGACTCCTGACTCCTGCCTGTTGGCCTCTGGCCTGGCTCGTCACTCATCACTCGTCACTCGTCACTGCTCTGCTCTTAGCGCCTTGGCGGCGGTCACGACCAATCGCATCTTGGCAATCGCCTCATCCACGGTTCGGGTTTTCAATCCGCAGTCCGGATCCACCCAGACAGCTTCTTTAGGAAGGAATTCGAGTGCTTGGCGCAGGCGCTGCTCGACCACCTGTTTTTCTTCGACCAGGTGGGTATGGACGTCCACCACGCCGAAACTGATGTCCTTGGTGTAGCGGCTCTTCTTGAAAAGGTTGAGCATATCAAGTCCGCTGTTGGACATTTCCAAATCGAAGTTATCGACCGGGAGATCGAGCATACCGGGGTAGATGTTTTCGAATGCCCCGTAACAAATATGAGTGATGAAGTACGCGGGCAGGCCATCCGTCACGATGTGCATGGCCTCGATGGCCACGGGCAGTTCCTCGGGCCTCACGGAGACGGCGGGTTCGTCAATCTGGATGATTTTCGCCCCCTCCTCGATTAAGGCCTCAACCTCTTTGCGGATTTCCTTCGCCAGCGCCAGGCAAGCTGTGCGGCGATCCGGATAGTATTCGATGAAAGACCAATCCATCACCGTGTAAGGACCGGTAAGCATACCCTTCAGAGGTTTCGAGGTGAGGCCTCGCGCGTACTTCCACCATTCGAGGGTGATGGGCTCATCCCAGTGCACCTCGCCAGTGATTATGGGCTTGTGGTAATAGCGGTTGCCGTAAGAGCGGACCAAGCCTCCTGGCTCGAACCCGTCCAGGTATTCGGCAAAGTAGGCCACCATATCGCCTCGATACATTTCGCCGTCCACAAGCACGTCCACACCCAGTTGTTCCTGCTGGCGAATCCAGAACTCCGTCGCCTGGCGTTCAGCTTTTTCCAAAGCGCCACGCCTGATCTTCTTGTTGGCAAAGTCCGTGCGGGCTTTGAGCAGGAAATCGGGTTTCGGGAAACTTCCCACGGAGGTGATGGGGAACAGCGGCAAGTCGATTCCCAACCCTTGAAGTTTCGCTCGGCTCATGAAGGGCTCCCTAGGAACGTATTCCGAATAACGGCCAGATGTTTTAGCTTCTGCCGCGCCCTGTCCCGTGGGAGGAACTCCAAGCCGCACGAAGAGCTGAGATAAGCACGATTCAAATCGGCGCCGCGGGCGAGTTTTTCTATCTGTCGGGCTGTGGTGGCAGGATCTTCGAGCCTGGTATTACGTCCGTCTACCAAGCCGAGCATCAAAGTCCTGGCGGTGCCATTGGAAGCCACCCTGTCAACGAGGCTCGGGTTGTAAGTGAAATCGAGTCCCAGGAGGTCCACCGGCAGCGTCTGAAGATGATCATAAATGGGGGCGGGATCTCCGAAGTAGAGGACCAGCGCAAGTTGGGCTGAGTCTTTACTCATCGACAAAGCGGTGAGGCTGCGCTCGAAACGCGGGAAATCATCGGGGTACTTGAGTAAGGCGGGTTCCTCGACCTGGATCACGGTTGCCCCCGCTGCCGCCAGCGTGGCGACCTCTGCTGCCAGCGCCGCAGTGTACCCTTCGAGCACCTTCTCGAACCCGCCTGCACCTCCGTTTTCCTCCACGGAGTATCGGGCCAGAGTGTAAGGGCCCGTCAAAACTGCCTTCACTGGGCGCGTCGATTTCTCTTGCGCAAACTTGAATTCATCCAGCAGCAGCGGGTCCGTCCTCTCCAGCTTGCCCTGCACCACCGGCTGGCGGAAGTAGAAGTTTGTATCAAAGAACCTCAGCAGGCCGCTGACTCGGACGCCGGCAAGCTTGCCCGCGAGGTGTGAGATCGGATCGGGCCAGCGGATTTGGCCGTCGGTCACGAGGTCCAGGCCGGCCTCCGCTTGTTCGGCGAGCGCCAGTTCCGTCATGCGGTCCTGGGCGGCCCGAACGGCGTCGTCGGTTTTCTCGCCTTTATCCCGTTGCGCCATGGTCCGCCGCAGGAGTTGATGCTCAGGGTCGTCTCCAATTCGCGGGTAACTGCTGTGATTGCAGAGTGCTAGTTCCATATTAGGCGCTTGCCCCTTGTTTGTTGTGCCGAGTCGATCAGATAGCTGAGAGCTGACGGCTGATAGGCATTCTACTCGGCATACTCCGCTTTCACGGCTCTGGGCAGAATGCCCTTTTGGAAACCGCGGTCCAGTAACTCTTGCACGGCGCGGCGGCCGCGCTGGCCGTAGTCCAGGGTCCAGTCGTTGACATACATGGAAACAAAGCGGTCGGCAGTAGTGGCGTCCAAGCCGCGTGAGAACTGCTGCGCATAGGACAAGGCCTCTTCGCGATTTTGCAGCGAATACTGAATGCTCTTTTTCAGTAATGCCGCGACCGCGCGCTGAGTGGAGCTGTCGAGAGTCCGGCGGATGGCGTTTCCCCCCAAGGGCAGGGGCAAGTTCGTCTCTTGGTACCACCACTCCCCGAGGTCCAGGACCTTTCTGAGGCCGCTGCCGGCATAAGTGAGTTGACCTTCGTGAATCACCACGCCTGCGTCTGCTTCACCCCTGGCGACGATGTCCAAGACTCGGTCGAACGAAGTCATGACGGCGTCCACGCCCGGCTCATAAAGCTGCAAAGCGAGGTAAGCAGTGGTCATTTTCCCGGGGACGGCTACGCGCTTTCCTTTCAGGCTGCTGGAATCCAACCGGGCGCGCGACACCACCAGCGGCCCGTAGCGATCGCCGAAGCTGGCGCCGGAAGGCAGAAGCAGGTATTTATCCTCGAGGTAGGGATAGGCGTGAAAAGAGATGGCCGTGACGTCGTAGACGCCCTCCAGGGCCTTACGGTTGAGAGATTCAATATCCTCCAGCCGGTGAGTGAATGAGAGGTCCTGTGCTCCGATCTTTCGCGTCGCCAGCGCGTAAAACATGAAGGCGTCGTCGGAGTCAGGGCTGTGTGCCAACGTCAGCGTGACACTGCGTTGTTCGGTCTGGTCTGCCTTCTGCACAAACGACGACGGCATCGCTCTCCCTAAAAGTTTTGCCCGATGATTGTCATTCAATATTCTACCATCGCGGCAGATTCTTCTCAACTAATGGCTAAGACGCACGCTGTCGTCATTCCCGCGAAGGCGGGAATCCACTCCGCGAACCGTGGGGAACGTCGCTTTCTAGGGGCTGGATTCCCGCCTTCGCGGGAATGACGGTGGCTCGTAAGGGCGGTAAATCCAAACGACGCCACTACCCTAAGACGGAGTGGGTCAATTTGCTGTAGCGGCGAGTTGACATCGCCAAACAAGGCGGCAAGTTTAGCTCATCAAATGGCGGCGTAAAGCCGCCTCTACCCACCACTCTACGGCGAGACGGTGGTGGAGGCCGTTCCTGCTGCCTCGAGCCTTGCCCGCAGACCGCGCTTGGCCTGCACCGCTTCGACGGCCACGTCGCCGTCCGGATCGTGGGATAGGCGGTCGAGTTGGCTCAAACTGCTTTGATCCCCGCCGAACATGAGCACCGAGCACAGTCTCTTTCTCACGTCGGCATTGGGGCTTTGCAAATAGGGATACAACTTGGGCAGGAAGCCGGGGGTTCTCGCCAGTTCGATGAGGTAAGGCCGAGCCACATCCCAGCGGGTCCTGGAGGAAAGTTCATTCACGAGGTCGCTCAAGTAGTCGGGCTTGCCAAGAGCCGTCATCGCAAACTCCAGCGCCAGCTTCACCTCGGCGTCTTTTTCCACGCCGTAGGCCTTCTCCAGATCTGGAAGGGCTTTGGGATCGCCCACCCGCCCCAAACCTTCGGCCGCGGAAGTGCGATTGAGCTTATCAACGCTCTCCAGCGCTTTCGTGAGCAAAGGGACGGAGGACTTGGCTCCGAGATCGGCCAGGCCTTCCAAGGCCTTTTCCTGGCTTTTGGGATCGCTGTCGTTTTCGTAAATGGATTGTAATTTCGGCGCGGCTTGGCTGGCTCGGAGGATGCCTAGGGTAACACACGCCTGCTGCTTGATTTCCTTGTCTGGGGAATCCAGCAAATCAATCAACTGCGGGCCTGCCGACCGCTCTTCGATCTTCGATAGGGCGTTGAGGGCCTCAAGCGACAGGGTCTCATCAGAGGAGTGTGCGGCTGCGACCAGGTCCGGCACCGCGGCTCGCGCTACCAGGGTGCCCAGTCCTTTCGCCGCTTCGCAAGAGGCGCGATTCGAACGCGTGCTCTTCAGCGTCGCATCCAGGGCTGTTATTACTCTCGCGTCCACAGACACTCCAGGGTTCAACCGGGTAGTGTCTGCAATGAAGTGGCCCTTGGCTCGCTGCCAATTCTTCTTTACGAAGCCAGTGAAACCGGGGCTGGGGACGTTCCCGGTATAGTAACCTACAAGCGATTGCACGGCCAGGACGCAGATCTCTTCATTCCTGTCCTGAGTTGCCTTGATAAGGGCATCCGGAGTTGCCGGCTGATGGATTTGGGCCAGTGCCATGACCACCTCGCGGCGAACTTTTTCGCTCGGGTCCGAGAGCGCTTCCGCCAGAGCGGGCAGCGCAGACACATCCTGGGCTTTGCCCAGCTCGCGCGCCGCTTTGGCGCGCGTCCCGGCATTGGGGCTCTTCTTCAACTCCTCGATCATCACGTTGCCTTCGGGGGCGGCCGGAGGGTTAGCCTGGGAGATTGGCGCGGGCGTGGTAGTTGCCGTCTGAGCGAGCAATGCTTGGCAGAGTATTAAAGAGAGTGCAATTGCCGATGCTAGTTCCAGGGATCGTCTCATCGTTTATACCTTCCTAACCAGTAAAGCACAGCCAACAGGCACATCTGGTATATTATACGTCTTTGTGCTTCCAGCGGTCGCAAAGGGAGGAATCGAGTCGCGTCGAAGGGCCTGTCCCTCAACGTTGACGCGCTACCGGCAGGAGGACTGTGGAGCCACATGGGCCGACAATCCGGCGCAGGGTCCTCGCACTGACCATTATTGTTTTGGGCGTGCCGATCTTGTTTGCCGCCATTTTGCTCTTCTATTTTTGGCGCTTTTCCCCTTTCAATCGAGAGTGGGTTGTGGAGACGCTTCAGAAGCGTTACCAGTGCGAGGTTGAGCTGAAGAGTTTCTCTGTTTCGTTCTTTCCTATGGTAAGCATCAGCGGCCAGGGTCTGGTGCTGAAACGCCAAGCAAGCTCCGGCCTGCCGCCTTTGGCCAGCATTCGAAAGTTCTCGGCCGCGGGGAATTGGCTCGGTCTGCTTCGCCAACCCATGCACTTCGGGCGGGTTCGATTGGACGGACTGGTGATAGTTGTTCCCCCTCGGTCGAGGCAAACTGAGACGAAAAAGCAACAACCGGCTGCCACCGCCACGGTTTTCATCCTGGATAAGGTCCTCGCGGACGATGCCATGCTGAAAATCCTCTCCGCCAACGCCGCCAAGCCTCCTCATGAATTTGCAATTCACAAACTTCGAATGCAATCGGTGGGCCGCAACCAGCCGATGTCTTTTCAGGTCACCCTGACCAATCCGGTGCCCGTTGGCCAGATTCAATCCAGCGGGAAATTCGGTCCGTGGGATTCAGATGATCCTTCGCTGACCCCGGTGGCGGGAAGCTATACTTTTTCTAAGGCGGACCTGTCGACTATTCACGGTCTGGGGGGAACACTGAGCTCGCTCGGCAACTACGAAGGCGTGCTGAGCGAGATCCGAGTCCGGGGTGAGACCGACACGCCCGATTTCGACCTCGGGATCAGCGGCAATAAGGTACATTTGCAGACTCACTTCAGCGCCGTCGTCGACGGGGTGAGCGGCGATACACTGTTGCAGCCTGTCGAAGCTCAATTGCTGGGGTCCAAAATAGTTGCGCGAGGCCGCGTGGCACGGGTCGAGAGTGGGAGCGGGAGATTGATCCTTCTGGACGTAACCGCAGGGCCCGCCAGATTGGAAGATCTACTCCGCTTGGCAGTGAAATCCCCGACGCCGTCCATTACAGGCGCACTGCACGTCCAGACGAAGTTTGACCTGCACCCCGCCGAGGAGGCCATCGCCAAGCGATTAAAACTGGATGGGAGCTTCAACGTTCAATCCGCCCGGTTCACCAACCCCGAGACGGAGGCGAAAATCACCAGCCTGAGCCGTCACGGCCAGGGAAAGCCACGCGACGAAGACATCCAAAATACCCCATTTGATTTGCAAGGGCATTTTGCGTTGGCGAACAGTCAGGCGACGTTTTCCCGCCTCTCCTTTAGCCTCCCTGGGGCTTCCTTAGAGCTCCAGGGTGGGTTCGGACTGGCCACTCAGGCTCTGGGCTTTCATGGAACGCTTCGCCTTCAGGCGAAAGTCTCACAAACCACTACCGGGATCAAATCGCTGCTTCTGAAACCCGTCGATCGGCTATTCGAACGCCCGGGCGCGGGAACCGTCCTCCCAATCGAGATCACAGGAACGCGCGAGGAGCCGTCGTTTCACGTCGATATTGGCAAAGCGTTAAAGAGGGAGGACTAGAGCCCGCGCTACAGGACTCAGGAGGAAAAGAAAGCCTTTTCCAGTTGGCGAATGACGTTGTCCGACATCGGCGATAGGGCGCCAATGGCGCGGCAGTTGATAAGCGCTTCCGCGGTGGATTCGAGTACTTCCAGACGGTCGTAGGCTTCCAGTATGTCAGAGCCCGTGACCAGCACGCCGTCGTTTTCCAGGATTGCCGCTGGTTGGCGCGGGGACACGTGCCGGGCCAGCGCCTCGCTGTCTTGAAACTGCACTCCGTACCTTACTTGCTGGACTTGACGCACCACCACATAGCTCTCCGGGATAGTTCGCGTGTCCAGCGGCATGCCCGTTACGCTGAACGCCGTCGCATTGACAGGATACGCATTGATGATGGCATGGATTCCGGGATGGTGGCGGTAGATCTCCACATGGTTGCGGGTGGCCCAGCTCGGCAGCTTTCCAGCCTCGGCTTTCCCATTGCTGATCAGTACGAGTTCTTGCGCCTCGAGCATGCCACGGTCCACGTGGAAGGGGGTGATCAGGAATGAGGACTCATCGAGGCGGACGGAGAAACTCCCCTGAGTGCTGATGAACAAACGCTGCCGATAGGCGCGGCGGACGAACTCGCAGAGTCTGCGCCGCAGCTCCTTTTCTAAGCTTGTGGGAGCCGTTCTTTCGAGTTCTGGCAAGCTCGTCAGCCGGTGTGCGGGGAGTTCGATTTCCTGGTCGCTTAAGTAACGAACGTTACCGATTTGCCGAGCTTTAATGATGGTCTTGGCCGTGAACTCGAGCGTCTCGAAGCGATGGAACGCATCCAGGAGGCTGTCACCGCCCGTCACAACCCCATGATTCTCGAGAATGACGCAGTAGCGGCCTGGGCGGAAAGCCTCACCGACATTCCGCGCCAAAGCCTCGCTGCCCGGTAGTTCGTAGGGGGCGAATCCCACCTCGCCGCAGACCGTTCGCGCTTTGTGGAACAGGCGGGTGTTCGGAACGTCGTGAACCAAGCTAAAAGCAACCAGGGCGACTGGATGGGCATGAACGATGCCACCGAGGTCCGGTCTCGCTTTGTAGATTGCCAGATGGAGAGGAAGCTCCGAGGAGGGCGGATGGAGTCCTTCAACCGTCCCATCGCCCCGGACGCGAACTATGTCCTCCCGCCGCAAGCTACCCTTGTCCACGCGCGCCGGAGTGATCCAAATATCCCCGTCTTCATCGCGCAAGGATAAGTTGCCGCCGGAGGTGGTCGTCATGCGATAGTCGTAAATCCGCTCCATGGTGGCCAGGATTTCCTCGCGCGGATGCACAAACGAAAATGGTGCGCTCATGTGTGTTCCTGGAGATGAAACTCGAAAATCGAAAATCGAAATTCGAAACTCGAAACTCGAAACTCGTGGAAAGCGCAGCCGCGAGACGGTTTGAACCGAATCTCAATCTTCTCAGCTTCGAATTTCGATTATCGAGTTTCGAATTTCGAGTTTCGAATTTCGATTGAGTACCGACGAGCTCTCAGGTTGCTATAGTGAAAGGATTGAGGAACTCAAGCCCTGCCTGTCCTTCCAGTTCCGAGGCCGGCTTTCCCACCCATACCACGCGAGCGGCTACTGGCTCAGAACCGTTGACGGGAACAACTTCCACCATCTGGCCTGGTGTGAGCGTGATGCCTGCTTGTATTCTGGCCCCTAGCTCGGAAACGTCCACCGTGAATGCGTCGCATCCTTCCCGTTCGTTATCCTTCTCTACAAACACGACGATAGCTATTTTTGCGATCCTGCGTTCGGACCGACGGCGAGTCGGCTGGGCGAAGGTGGCCACGGGGGGTAGCTTACTCTCATAAAGGGCGAAAATCAACCAAGCAGAAACTTACAGCGGCGGTCTCCGAACTCCCACCCTGAATTCTCCAGAATCTGCACCGTTCAGACAGGGCCGCTACACTGATTTCCCTGGCCGTCCGGGCTGCTGCCGACCTCGGTCATGGTACACTTGAACCGGTCACTCGGCGTCACGAGGGAGGGCAACTTGAGGCGAACCGAATCAGGGAGAGTCTATCGTTTGAAAGTGGCGGTTCTCACAATCGTGGTTCTGGCCGCGTTGGCCACACGCTCGAGCGCCTTGCCTAAGACCCCCCTGCCTGGTCTCAGGTTCAACGTTTCTTTCCCGGCCTCGGTTCACGCGGAGCCCATCACCGGGCGTGTATTCGTGGTGATCTCGAAAAGGGAAAGACCCGAACCTCGCCTGCAAGTGGGTTTCTGGGGCGACACGGCGCCGCTGTTTGGCGCCGACGTAGATCAGCTCGAGCCCGGCAAAACTGCGTCGATCGACGGGGCGACGCTCGGGTACCCGCTCACGAGCCTCGCTGATATTCCCGCCGGCGATTATTACGTTCAGGCGCTCATCAATATTTACGCGCAGTGCCGGCGCTCCGACGGCCACACCCTATGGGTCCACCTTGACCAGTGGGAAGGGCAACAGTTCAACCGCTCCCCCGGCAACGTTTACAGCCAGGTCCAAAAGGTGCACCTCGACCCCGCCGCCGGCTACGAAGTCAGCCTGAGCCTTACCCAGGTGATTCCCCCGGTGGAAACTCCCAAGGATACGGAGTGGGTGAAGCACATCAAGATCCAGAGCGACCTGCTCACGAAGTTCTGGGGCCAGCCGATGTATCTCGGGGCCACGGTGTTGCTTCCCAAGGGGTACGACTCACATCCCTCCGTACACTACCCGGTGCTTTATGAGCAAGGTCATTTCGGGCTTGGCGCTCCCCTACGATTCGCGACCCAGGATGTCCCGCTGCCGGACGGCGCCAAAAACAGGCTCGCCCAGTACAATCTCGAAACCGGCTACCAGCTTTATCAGGCTTGGGGCTCCGCCGATTTCCCGCGCCTGCTCATCGTGACGTTTCAGCACCCGACCCCTTATTATGACGATTCGTACGCAGTGAACTCCGCCAATAATGGCCCTTACGGCGACGCAATCATGACGGAGTTGATCCCCTACCTCGAGACGCATTTCCGCATCATTCGCAAGCCTTACGCGCGCCTGCTTTCGGGAGGCTCGACAGGCGGCTGGGAGTCCCTAGCGCTCCAGCTTTATCACCCGGACTTCTTCGGCGGTACCTGGACCCTTTATCCTGACCCCATCAGTTTCGAGCATTATCAGCTTGTGAATATCTATAGAGATGATAACGCCTTTTTCGAGCCGGGTCATACCTGGCTGCGGGTCTGGCGACCCTTAATGCGGAGCGCCGAAGGGCAGGTGGAAGTGACCATGTCACAAATGAGCCAGCTCGAGGCGACGCTCGGCAGCCACGGGCGCTCCGGCCAGCAATTGGAAATCTGGGAAGCGGTCTACGGCCCGGTGGGCGAGGACGGCTATCCCAAGCCCCTTTGGGATAAGCTCACCGGCAAGATCGATCATAGCGTGGCGGACTACATGCGCGATCACGGCTACGACCTCACGGCTTACCTCAGGCAGAACTGGTCCCGCATCGGGCCGCAACTGGTGGGAAAAATCCACGTCGATGTGGGCGATATGGATAACTTCTATCTCAACCTCGCCGTCTACGATCTTCAGAATTTCCTCAAGGATACGGCCGACCCGCATTACGACGGAAGCTTTGAGTTCGGCCGGCCTGAGAAGGGCCACGGCTGGCAATCCATCAACCAAGAGAACATGCTCCGGACGATGGCCGCCCAGATCACCAAGGACGCGCCGGCCGGCGAGGATACGGGCGCCTGGAAGTACAATTGAGTGGTGTGTTTCTCGCGTGCACGTCATTCCCGCGAAGGTGGGAATCCACCTGGTTCCGATGGGGTGGACCCTCACCCGCGCGGGGGTGAGGGGCGGGCGCTCAAATCGGGTGGGTAAGATACCAGCCTGCCAGGAGCACGTCGTACCCGACGGCTACTACCAGGCTGATCCAGAACGTCTTTCCGATGAATTTCTCCGTGACCTGTTTGCGCCAGGCGCGATAGCACACGACAATAACCAGAACCTCCAGCAGGATTGACAGCCCGTGGAGGGGCGTGTCCAGGAGCGTAGAAGGTTTTCCCGTCAGGGCGCCGAAAAGAACCCCGAACTCGCTGAAAAAGCCGCCCAACAAAATAGCCAGAATAAACCGCAAGGGCGGCGTGACAATCCCCAGCATGTAACTGAAGCGGTCTTCACCAAAGAAGACCAATAAGGCAATGGCCAAATACATCAACGACTTCAAGAGTTCGAAAGTAAAATAATGGGGCATGGCGAAAGCCCCCGCGATAATCACGATCACGGTAAGAAACGAGATCAGGAAAACCCACCTGTCAGACATGGTTGAACTCCTTCTCGAGTCGATTAGGCCAGCATCATCCGCCGATTACGGTGCCTTCGACAAATAGTATTCCCCTTAAAAAGCTTCCTTTGCCGCATGGCACCCAATGAGGCTAGTATAACACGCACGCACAAAATCAATGTATGCGTCTCACTCCCCACGTACAGCATCAAACTAAAAGGCCGGGCAGGGAAGGCGGGAATCGATCTTCGACAAGCATTGGCGAAGGAACCCGGAGCAGCTCACCCTCTTGTGGGAATGACTCCTCCTTCGCCGGAATTGAGCTGGGCGCCAAAATCGCGGGTTGCGCTTCGCACCAAGGCATGATAGCATGACTGTATGAGTGACACGCTAACCGAAGAGATCGCCGGCGTCGAAACGAAGGTGGTTGGGAAAAGCGGCCAGATTTCGCTGGGTAAGAGCTACGCCGGCAAGACATTCCGCCTCGAGCGCTTCAAGGACGGGCGCATGGTGCTGACGGCAGTCGTGCTCGTGCCCGAGACCCAACTCTGGACGCTCACGGAGCCACACCGGTCGCGCATCGCACGCGGACTAGCCTGGGCAGCCGAAACGCAGCCTGAGGAGAGTGATATCAATACTTTGCTAAGTCGCCGCTCGAAGGGCGCGGGACGCGCGCGTGTCCGCCGCTCCTAGCCGTATCCACCTCGACCTCAACAGCCCCGAGTTCCAGGAGGTCTTTTTCCAACTCGAATCGGCTCAGTTGCGGCAAGTGGTTGCTTCCCTGCGTCGCCTCAGCAGATTGGAGTGGGCCACCTTATTTCACCACGCCGGCTTTCGTTGGGAAGCGATCGAACACCTTAGCGCACCCAACGGAGCAAAGGTTTACTCCCTTCGCTTAAGCCAGCGAATCCGCGCTCTCGCCTATCGGGACGGAGAGTTTCTGCGGTTCCTGTCACTCCACCCCGAACACGACTCCGCCTACGCACAGTGACTGGATTCCCGCACGCGCAGGATTGTCATTACAGGCGGGCGACACCACCACCCAACGCCCGAAGTCCGCGCTACATGCTCGCTCCTACATCTCGAAACGAGAATTCCCTCTCGATTCCGTCGAACGGCTGTCCGTCGACTTCCACGTATGGGTAGATGAAGTAATTAAGGGGCGGACCGTCCTGCTTAGGCCGGAGCACCAAGGCGCGGCCTAAAGAGAACTGCAGGCGATTGAAGTCCGGACTCGTCCGTCTATTATTAGTATGGATATTATTACATGTGGTATTGACTATGCGTGGGAGTTCGTGGAAGTGCGGCAGCGGAGACCGTGAGGCTGCCGCACTCGAGGGGTCAAAGAGACACGCTCTGCCCCTGAGAGTCGAGCTGTCTCCCGAGTTGACGCCTGAGCTGTTCCTTGATCTGTTCCTGGATTGCCTGCCGGTATTTTTCAATCGCACGGCGCATCTGATCTGACATCAGAAGCTGCTTATCACGCATTTGCTTTTGGGTATCTTGCAGTAAGCGCTGAGCGTTTGCCATTTGCGCCTTCGCCGCCGCCATTTGCGCCTCGGCCTGCGCTTCAATACGCCGCCATTCGCCGGAATCAAGACCAAGACCCGCGACCTCTTTGTTTCCCTCGCCAAGCCCCGGCCGCTCCAGTTCGACGGGTATGGTCTGCTCCTGATGATCCCGCACCACGGTCAGATTCAGCTTGCGCTTTTCTTCTCCGGATTTGATTTCGAGAGCCTTTCGCAATTCCGCAACTGTCGCCACGTCCTTCCCGTCCACCGCGACGATGACGTCTCCCGCCTTCAGCCCCGCTTTCGCGGCAGGGCTGCCTATCACCACTTCGCTCACCAGAACGCCCTTGCCCTGCTTGACGCCGAAATAGCTTGCTAACTGGGCGGTCAGCTCGTCTCCCGAGATTCCGAGAGTGGGTTTGTCGAACAGAAAGGCGTAGCTCCGGTTGTTAAACGGCGCCATTAAGTTGGGATTAATGTTGATTTCCGGGATGTGTATTTCCGGGGTCCGAAAGTAAAACTGGCCGGATCGAGGCTGAAGCTTCGCGCTCAGGGTTCGAGCCTGACCGTCCCGGATGACCTGCATGCTGACGGTGCGTCCGGCAGGCGTCTCGCGAATCAGGCGACGCAACTGAGCGTCGCTTCGCACGCGTTCACCCGCGAACTCGACGATCACATCGCCCTTTTGCAGGCCTGCCTTGGCCGCCGCGCCGTCCGCTTCCACGCTCACCACCAACGCGCCATACTCGCCGGGCAACTTCAATTCTCGCGCCTTCTCCGCCGTCACATCTTTCAAGGTGACACCCAGCCAAGCGCCTCCCTCGAGAGAGGCGGCCTGCGTCAAGACCCCCTCGAGTGCGGAATCCGGCGCCTCCGGAGGCTCTGGAGGCTCTGGCGCCTCTTGGCCGAGGCAATTACTCACACCACCCAACAACATCAATGCTGCTAACAGCAAACCCATTGCAGAGTTTCGATTCATGATTTTCCTCCTCGTGCCGATGCGGGTAGCGCGGACCTCCGTTCTCGAGGTTCGCTGCTTTTCAGAGCCGCAGACCTCAAGAGCGGAGGTCTGCGCTACCCAGGTCATCGATGCGAATCACCTTCAGAGCCGCAGACCCCAAGACCGGGGGTCTGCGCCACCCACTAGCCACCGGCCACTAGCCACTAGCCACTAAAAACTAACCACTGCTTTTAGACGCGGATCGCCTCATTTCGTGATCGAAACTACAAGAGGTCGTCCCGCTCGGCGACGCGAATCGACCCACGGACGGTCCGCAGTGCAATCGTCACGCCGCCCAGGCCCAGACGGGTGCGGCGCGTCGAGTCGCCTGGAGTGGCGCTGACTTGAAATGCGTAATTCCCCTGGATCGTTCCGGCCACGGTGCTCAGTTCCAGATCGGCATTGGGGCGAGGCGGAAGGAGCAGATCGACGTTGCCATTCACTGTATCCAGGAGCAGGGGAGCTGTGCCTGGGGGCAAGGCTCGCAGCGAGACGAGTATGCTTCCCGTAAGTGTCCGCGCCGTTACACGGCCCGTAATGCCCATCTGCTCGATGTTTCCGCTCAAGGTTCGCGCGTCCACGGAACCTTCCACGTCATGCACGGCGATGTTTCCCTCCAGCGTGCGAAGGGACGCCAGCCGGATTTGGCGCGGCACGCGCAAGCGGTAGTTGACCCGCACCGGTTTGTCCATGCGAGGGGGGTAGACGGTTCTAAACAGCAAGCTCTCGAACCCCACCTCGGTCACTACACGCACGTCTTCCAGATGGTCCACTTGTCCCGTGCCGATCTTTGCCGCCGTGATTTCAACTTCCGCACGATCCCATCCCTCGACGCTGATCTCGCCCTGCACGTTCTCGACGGCCACGCTTCCGCCCACTGGAAACTGATAGCGCCCGTACCAGGCGCGTTCAAGCTCCTGAGAAGCTGAGAGCGAGGCTGTGCATACCATCGCAAGGCACAGGAAAAGGGAGTTCGTTAAATGTCGATGGAGTCGCGTGGCGTCATTCCTGCTCATGCTCTTCCTCCTTTTCCCGTTGTCGCTCCCGGCGTTGCTGCTCGCGCTCCCGCTCCCGTTGTGCTTTTTCCGCTTGCTTCTCCTGCACGCGACTCCAATTCGTATCCTCGTGGCTCTTCAAGTCCTCCAGGCTGCGCGCGTCGAGCTTGCGGATCTCGATGTTGCCGGCGACAGTTCGGATGCGGAGGACCTCGCCGCCGCCGTTCAGCGTTCCATGGCCACGAATGGTCCGCTCGCTGAAATCTTCCTTGTCCCCAAGAATGCTGAGGGGAAAATCCGTGACAATATGATGTCCGGCGGCCGCGTCGATAGCCGCATCGATAGTCAACGCCAGGCCCACGGGTATATACACATAGACATCGCCCATCGAGGTCTCGAGTTGCGATGCCACGAAGGTCTTCGTGCCGGCGTCAAATGCCGCCAGGATGCGCCCTGCGGAGGTGTTGGCTCGGACGCCCGCCCGGAGCTGCAAGAGGTCGATGCTGCCCCCCGCCGTTTCCGCCACCACTCTCCCACGCGCCCCGCGCAGGTGGATGTTCCCTCCGGCGGTCTGGGCCCGCACACTGCCTCCCGTCGGCCCGACCTCAATTTGTCCCCCCGCCGTCTCCGCCGTCACTTGACCGGAAGCTCCTGCTATCACCACATCTCCTCCTGCCGTCTCCGCGCGCAGGGCGCCGTCCACTTGGCCCACCTGGATTCCTCCGCCGCTGGTCTCAATCGTTGCATCGCCCCGCACGTTACCGATGCTGATGTTACCCCCGGCAGTCCGAACTTCTGCGCGCGACCCGAGGTTCCCCATGCCGATGTTTCCGCCTGCGGTTTCCACCCTGGTCGGGCCGCTGATGTCCAGGGCGTGGATATCGCCGCCCGCAGTGGTCAGCCGCGCTTCGCCCTGGAGAGCGCCTTGCAAGCCAATGTCGCCTCCCCTCGTCTCGAGGTCCAGATTGAAGCGAGCCGGAACCTTGATGTCGAATTCCGCTCCCATCGAGCCATCGTGATGTCGCGAGCCGCCAAACTCCGCGCTCACATAGACGCCGCCACTTTCTAAGGAGCGAGCGCTGAGATGGAAGGCGTCGAAAACGCGGCGCGCCTTTTCCTCGCTTCCCGTGTAAACGCGCACCACCACATGACCCTCGAGCTGATTTCCGGCGCCGGGAGCGATTTCCACCGAGCCCATGTCCGCGCGCAGAATCAACTTCCCCCCCTCGCGCGCCGGAGCGCTCCATTCGTAGGCCTCCGTCCAGGCGTTCCCGTGACGCACCGGCGGGCTTCGCTTCTCACTGAGCTGGCAAAGGGCGGGCCAGGGCAGGGCGGCCAGCCAAAACACCATCGCGCATTGCAGTAGACGTTTATTTCTCATTCGCTTGTAAGATTCCATCGTTTCCCAGCTTTCGCAGCGCACTCGCGCACTTCAATCGCACATAGGGATTCGAATCGCTAGTGGCCAGGCGCCCGAGCGCGCTCAAAGTCGCTTCATCGCGTCCTTGCCGTTCCATTTGGTCAACCAGCAGGTCGACAGACTCGACCCTGACTCCCATGTTCCGGTCATGCTCCAGGACTTCAATCAAGCTTTGCTGCAGGTCATCGCCGCCCTGCATGCCGCGAACCGCGTCCAAGGCTGCCAGGCGGTTTCCAACGTTCGGATCGTGCTGCAAAGTGTAAAGCAGGGCGGCACGGACGTTGGGGTTCTTGCTTCGCTCGCGCAAGGCATCCAGTGTGTCGCGGCGAATCCCCGCGTTGTCATAACTCTTCACGGCGTAAACCAGAAGCTGTTGAATGCGGGGGTCGTCGAGCGAGCCTTCGAGGGTGACGCGGCGTTGCGCGTCCATGGTGATGTGCACGTCCCCCGTCTTCGGATCGGGAGCCACGCGGCTGATGTCGTTGATCCGGATGTCTTCCAAGTCGGCGTCTGCCAGGGAAGACGTGGTCGTGCTTCCCGGGGAAGGGAGCACCGGAGCGGCGCGCGGGCGCAGTGTCCAACCCAGGCCAAAACCGAAAACCAAGAGGCTGAGCGTGAAGGCCAGGCGCGGAGCCACTCGTTGAGGCGGGAGTTGAAGGAAGGACAACCACTCCCTGACCAAGCCGTGCCAGCCCAGTCGCTCCCTGTCTAGCGCGTCGGCCAGCCCTTGCCGGCATTCCACCAGCAACTCGGGAGTAGGTTCAAGGCGAGGCCGCTGAGCAAGGATCTCGTGAACGGCGTGCGCTTGCTTCCGCAGGGCCTGGCAATGCAGACAGACCGCCACATGCTCCTCATAGGGGGCACGTTGCTCGGGCGGAAGGTCGCCATAAAGATCGAGCGTCAAGTACTCTTCAAACTCCTTGCAGTTCATGGCCACATCTCCTCAGGCGGTGCAGGGGCTACTTGATGACGCTCGCCATCGGGCCCGATTTCGACGTGCAACTGACCCCTCACCCGGCACGCGCCGGCTGGTGAAAGCGCCGGTCGCGAGCCACCCTCTCCCCTGGGGAGAGGGCGAACGTTTAATTCCCGTTGTTTGTCGATTCTATATCATGGTTCCCGGCTTCTCATTCCGTGCTTGCTGCTAACTATTCCCTGTTCCCTATTCCCTGTTGCCTAAATGAGGTCTCCAAGATCCACGCGCAACTTTTGAGTGGCGCGGAACAGGCAGTTCTTGACCGTCTGCTCGCTGGTCCTGCAAAGCTCGCCGATGGCGCGGAGTTTCAAACCCTGGTAATGTTTCAATTCGAAGACCAGCCGTTCGCGAGGGTTCAGGCGCTGGAGCGCGGCCTGAATGCGGCGCCCGATTTCGCCGGAATGTGCAGCACGTTCCGGGTCGAGCAAGGGCCTCTCCTCAGGCACCGTTTGAAAGTACTCCGGTTGACCGTCTTCGCCCTCCGGGCCCTGCACTTCTTTGCGGGTGTTTTGGCGGCGTAGGTAATCCAGGCAAACATTCATCACCACGCGATAGAGCCAGGTGGAAAATCGCGCCTCGAGGCGGAAGTAGCGGAGTGAGCGGTAAACCTTCAAGAACGCCTCCTGGTAAAGGTCTCGAGCCTCCTCCTGCGAGTGCACCACTTGCAACGCGAGGCGTAGCACGTGCTGGTCATAGGCGCGCACCAGCGCCTCGAAGGCTTCGGGGTCGCCTTCCTGAGCGCGACGAATCAGCGCTAGCTCGTCCGCCCCGCTCGGTTGCCTCGCCTCTTCTGGTATGTGTCCGGCCAGCTCCAAGCAGCCTTCCATCACTGATTTCGCTCGACCTCTCAACCCTTTACGACGCCTCGATAAGGAAAAGGTAAGCGGCCGGGAAACCAGAAACTAGAAACTGGAAACTAGAAACTGGAAAATGGAAACATGTTAATTCCAGCTTGCGCGGAAAGTCGAGGAGTCAAGGAGTCGAGGAGTCGAGGAGTCGAGCAGTTAGCAACCGTTCCTGGCCACTAGTCGAGGTCTAGTTGTCGGATCTGGACTTCTTGACTCCTCGACTCTGCGCTCGACTTCTCGACTTCTTGACTCCTTGACTCCTCGACTTCTTGACTCGTCCCTTTGTTTTCATATACATTCCCGGTTTGTTCCGTCATATTATGGTACGGAAAGCCGAGTAGTCGAGCAGTTAGCAACCGTTCCTGGCAACTAGTCGAGGTCTATGCGAGTTGTCAAATCTCGAACGCTTGACTCCTCGACTTTGCGCTCGACTTCTCGACTCCTTGACTCCTCGACTTCTTGACTCGTCCCTTTGTTTTCTTATACATTCCCGGTTTGTTCCGTCGTATTGTGGGACGGAAAGCCAAGGAGTCGAGCAGTTAACAACCATTCCTGGCCACTAGTCGAGGTCTAGTTGTCGGATCTGGACTTCTTGACTCCTCGACTCTGCGCTGGCCGACTTCTCGACTCCTTGACTCCTCGACTTCTTGACTCGTCCCTTTGTTTTCATATACATTCCCGGTTTGTTCCGTCAAAAAGATTCTTGGCCAGCCCAGGTGGAGCCTCAGGGTCTGGTTCCGGGCAGCCTTTCGCGTCCGGTACGCTAGGACTGTAGCATACAGGCGGGAGTTTGTCAAGCCCTAAATCGCGGAATATTTCGCCACGGGGGCATGCCGGTGAAAGCGGGAAGCCGCCCGGCGAAGCTTGGGATATTGTTTATTCCGCCCATAGTCCGCACCACCCCTAAGGTTGACGTAGCACGACGGCTTGGCATATATTACTTGCATCAAGGCGGAATATATGCGCAGTCGTCGAGTCAAGGGCGGGCCGGTCTGCCGTTGATTGCCGCAAACTTTGGGAGGGGAGCAGCTATGAAATCTCGCTATTGCCGAGCATGTGTGCCGACTTTCTTTTTGTTTGCTTGCATAGGCTGGCTGGGCAGCAGCGCCGGGACCGCGGCCCTCCTTTACGAGCCGGACCGGCAGGACCCTCCGGCCTCCTCGGCCAGCATCACGATTCCAGGTCCTCTCCGTTCCTTCTTTCGCATGGCGGGTATAAGCCAGAAGGTACTTCCCCAGGAAATACTGCCTCTTCTGGCGCGGAATGTTGTGACCCAAGGATATTCTTGGGCGGAAGGCGGCCGCAGACCGACGGAATACCTGGTCCTGTTGAGGCGATACGTTGAGCAGGCCAGAGAATTGCACGCCCTGGCCGGCGCGGAAGGCATCATTCGTATTTCGAGTTGCAGCGAGGCGGCGCCACTGCTGACCACGCTTGGTTACCGTCTTTCCGCGGCCTGTGGGCCGGGCGTCTCGCTCGAGACCGCCGAACAGAAAAAGGCCTTCCTCACTCTCGATTCGGGATTCCCACTGCCAGACCTGGAACAGACGCTTCAGGGGGGAAGACCTTTTGTTTATCACTTTCCCAGCACCCAGGTGCCGATCCTTTTCAGCCCGTCGGAGTGGACGAGAAATTCCCGGAGCAAGACGGAAGATGCCCTCGACGTGCTGTTGCACGATCCCGAACTGGCGCGGCTTTACTGGGCGCTGGCGAGGATGGATGAGGACACGCGAAACAGCCTGAGGAAATCTCCAGGACTCGGGAAGCTTACGCCCGTCGCGCCGGTTCTCGATTATTACGGCCACCACATTTCTATTCGATCTAAACGCGTGGTCGTCCCCGGCGGAGCCACAGCGGAATCCGCCTGGGGCAAGTTGGTTGGAGCCAGCCCCGGTTCGCCGGGGGAATTCGTGGAGCGGCTGCTCTCGAAGGATGAAGGCTGGCTGGCAGCCTATTTTGACGCGCTCTCACGGGTCAACTCAGCTCAGCAATCCTACTTTGTCGAACCTCGTCATTTGGCTCGATTCTATGAAGCGTTGCGAGGGAAGAAGACTTCTCCCGGCCCGGCCAAGGGGGCTTTCAGGACGGATCCCGGCCTTTTGTTTCTAGTGACCCGCCTTTGGTTTGAACCCAATGGTCAACCGCACGTCCCTGGAGATCTGGAAGTGTGGAAAGAAATCGTGGGGCATAAAACCCATTCCAAGCTGGGCGCGGAGTGGGCCCGGCGTGCCAAGGACTTGAAAACCCCTGATGATTTAGTGGAAAGCATGTTTGCCTTGTCCCGGGAAGTCCTGCCGGATTCACCGCTGAGAATATATCTGACCTTGAATGAAATAGACCGCAGGCGCTCCCCGGAACAACGCCTGAGCGCCCAAACCGTTCGTCTGCTGGCGAGAAGTTCTGAGCGGTTCGGCGACCAGTATGAGATCTTTTCCGAGTTCCATGCTTTGAACGACGCCTCCATCGCCCATTTTCTCGCGGTGGCGGAGGCTATTGACTCCATCCCCGACTCGAGCGTGCGAGCCGATACCTTGGGCATTTATCAAGCCATCGTCGGACTCTGGGAAATCCTGGTGCGCCAAGGGGAAATACAGCATCCGAACCAATCCTGGCAGCGGGTTATCAGTCCTTTTAGCAGCATCTCTTCCGCCGCTCAGCTTTTCGACGCCACCGAGAGCTCGTTCGGTGAACTTCTGCGGGCGGCGACTGGTGAACCGCAGCGCTCTCAGGATGAAATCATTGCTTTGATTGCAGGTCCCAAACAAACCAGTCCGGACGGCCAGCAGGTGAGGCGAGAACTAGCGGACAACATCCGCGCGGTTCTGGACGCGCAGCGGCTGATCTCTCTCGACAACTTATTCGCGCTGGGTCATGGCTTAAACCAAATGGCGCAAGGAAAACACGTGGCTGAGACACTGCTGGTCCTGGCCGGGGAGTTACGTGAGTTCGAGCTGCCAAAACCGCTCTTTACCAGCGGCGAACGAATGGAATGGGCCAACGGCCTTTATACTACTCCCCACATCCAATTCGAGTTGCAAATGAACTTGCTCCCGGTCATCCAGTCGCCGGCTGCTGCTGAAGACTTGAAAGCCGCTCGCGGCCAACTCGTTCCCTTCCTGAGGGACACCTTGGTGGGACTTAATTACGCTTATTACGCGCCTCCGGGCGCTCAAATGCTCCTCAGTAATCCGCTTTTCGTGCGGGCTCACGATCCCGCCGGAGAAAGGATCAACGGGGAATTCCGGTCTTGGCAGACACCTGTCCTGTGCGGCGTTGGTGATGCGGCGAGCGGGGGCGCTCATCTTTCCGGGTCCTTGGCTGACCTACCCTACGTGCTGGCGCAGGTGGAGCAGAACTTCATTGTGCCGGAGAACGTCCAGTCCTTGATTTGGGAGGATCTGGTGCCTTCCCTCTTGGTAGGCGCCGTCCTGCCGCGATGGTGGGGAGTGACCCGGACTGAGCTTCACGCCGTCAGCCTGTATCAGCGTTCGGGCGAGGAGCTTTTGGGTGCTGCGGCGAGAGACGAGAAACTCCGCCAGGCGGTGATGACCATTCTCTCGGATCGCATGCTCCCACAGCGGGCCGCGGAAGTGGAGGACGCTCTCCGCCGCGGGCGGCCGGAAGAGGCTATTTCCCGATTGGCGCCGGCGGAGACCTTATACCTGGCGGCGGAATACCGGCGTAGATTTCCCGTTCACACTTGGGGGAGGGCAGGGCAGGAGCTGGCCGAACTCAGCCAACGCGATCCGACGGAAGTCAGTTGGGAGCGCCTGTCAGAGGATTTTGGAGTGCCGCACCCGGCGCTCGAGCAGAGCTACGCCTGCGAGCTGCTGAACACGAAACCGCTTCCCACATTGATGGGCTACTCGAGTCGCTTGCTGGGTGAATCATGGGACTCAAATAACCTACTTTGGGCGCGCCTGGCGGACGAAGGCGGGTACTCTCCAGTGATGCTCCACGTCATGGTGCCCGAGCTGACGCACCGCATGGTGGAGAAGATCGCCGCCACTGATTTGGAGGATTGGCCGGCACTGCTCCGCGCCTTGAGGGAAACTGCAGAGGAGTTTCGTCAAGGCAAGATCCCCACCTTGGCGAAAAGTGAGCCCGTTCCCGGAGTTTGAGGAATCTAATTAGCGAAAGATGCTGATGAAATGCCTGGCCTGACGAGCTGCGGGCCTCAGTGGTAGAGGCGCCTTTGACGGTGATTCAGGGGCTTGGGCACAGGCAGGGGCGCCTGTCCGACCTATGACCTCAGCACCCACCGCGGGAGGTTGAACAAGGACTTATGGAGAAACAGAATGTTTTGGTTCCTATGTTGTTAGTTGCTTCTTGCTTCGGAAGCGCGGTTTGCGTGCAAGCGCAGGAAAACGGACCGGATGTGACGGTCTTTAAGGTAACCGTCAACATGGTGCAGTTGGATGTGGCGGTGACGGATAAGAAAGGGAATTATGTAACCCGCCTCTCACCTTTCGACTTTGCGATCTACGAGGACGGGATCCCGCAGAAGATTGCCACCTTCGGAGAAGAGAACGAAGCCCCGCGAAAATTGGACGAGTATAAGCCCGGTGAAGACAAGCCAACCTTGGCGAGGTCTTCCTCTGCCCACGGGCATCGAAACAAGGGCTCTTCCCCCGGCGGCTTCGCGACTGCAACTCCGGAGCAGCTCGCCTCGCTCGTGGCGGGCGCCAGTGTATTTATCCTTTTCGACACCAGCAACTATATGTACCGGGGTTTTGTTTTTGCTCAGGACGCCATCGCGGAATTCGTTCGGTCTTTGCAGAGCCCAGCTCGAGTGGCATTCTATTCCTATAGTCGCAATTTTTCTCGGGCCTCTCTGCTCACTCCCGAACGATCGCAAGTCATCCACGCGATCCGCACCACGGTGGCGGGGGATGATGCCGCGCTCTATAATTCCCTGCTTATGACTCTCAAAGATGCCGCTAAGCTTTCGGGCCGGAAAGTGGTCGTGGTCTTCTCGAACGGCCCCGATAACGCCAGCGCCGTGGGACCCGAAGACGTTCGCGAGTTGGCCCAAACGGAAGGTATCCCCATCTACATGATCAGCACGCAGGAAGCACGGCTCGACCCGATATCCACCGCCATCTTCGAACGTGTGAGCGCCAGTACCGGCGGCAAGGTTTATTTTGCCAAGAACTGGAAAGAACAACAGGATGCTTTTGCTTCCATCCGAGATGACTTGGCGCACCTGTATTCGCTGAGTTACTACCCACAGCCAAATCCGAATCGAGGCTGGCGCAGCATCAGCGTGAAATTGGTGGGCCAAGAGTTGAAGGGTTACCACATTCGAACCCGGAGCGGCTATCGCCCCAAAGCCGTCCGGCTCATCGAACAGATCAAGCCCGCCGCGTGACTGCGGGCGCCAGGTGGCAGGTGTCAGGGAAGGACGTAATTCTGAATTATGAATAGTAAATTATAAATTTATCATTTACCATTCATCATTCGTAATTCTGCCGTTCGATCATTCGTCACTCGTCAAGGTCCTCCAGTGCTCGCCCCCGTCTTCGGAAGTCCACCGCTCTCCGCTCGCGGACGTCACCGTGATGCGCTGAGGATCGGAGGACGAGCAAACAACCGAGACGATGGCTTCCGTGGTGGGGCTGCCGCCTGAGCTGAGGTTGACGCGGGACCAAATTGCGCCGCCATCGCTCGAGTGATAGAGGGCTCCTGCGGACCCCGCCGCCCAGACGTCTCTTCCGGTTGCCTCGATCACGCGGAAGGCGACCTTATCGTCGATGTGCACATCCTGCCAGGTCTTCCCCCCATCGTCGGAGCGCTGTGGTTTTCCATCCGGCGCGACGGTCCAAAGGGCGGCCGGCTGAGGCGCCACACTTTGCAGCGCGGCGCGAAGTGCCATGATTGCAGGCCTGGCCTGCTGGGACTTCGCGACCACCGGTGCGGACCTCGTGGGCAACGATGCGGCTGAGGCGCCCTGCATTAGGCCCCTGTTCTGTGAGGAGGGGGGCAAGGGGGCGTGCAGAGCATCGAGTGGCGCGGTGGCTCTCGCGCCCATGTCAGCGCTTAACCCGGCCGTTACTGTGACGGATTCGGGCCTGGCTGGGACGATTCCCTGCGGCGCCGGCGGGCGAGCCGCAACCGTGAGCGTCGCGAGGCGTTTTAATTCAGCGTTCGTAGGTTGGACGGACACCGGCTCAGCAGGTGGCGGCGCCAAGTGCATCCTGCGCCTCGCCACCTCAGGCGGAGATTGAGGCGATTCCGCTCCCACTTTCGCCGCCGAAACTTTCAGGCTGCCTCGAGCAGATAACTCGGCGGAGAGTTGTTGCGAAGCTTTGCTGGAGTTTGCAGCCACGGCGGAGCGCAGTTCCTTCGAAACAGCGTTGCGTCTTGTCAACTGATGGAAGCGCAAGATGGCGACCACGGCCACAACTCCCACGGCCGCTGCTACCGCACCCCAACGAAGCGCCGGCCAAAGGCTCCATCCCCATCGAACGGGGGAGCGAGCGGGCGCCGCCACTTCGGCTTCCCTGGGCAGCGCTAGTGCCAGAACGTCGCGACACTCCGCACATTGAGCAAGATGGTTTAGAACCTCCTTCCGTTCCCTCTCCGTAAGTGTCCGTTCCGCGAATGTGGCCAGGAGATTGGCATCGGGATGCGGGAATTGCCGATTTTCGATTGCCGATTGACGATTGAGCTGATTGCTGATCGGTTTTCCCTTCAGCCGCTCGAGCACGATTTTGGGCAGTCCGAGCATAACTAATCCACTGGCCTTTAGCCTTTCCCCGTGTCCCTCATTCCGTCCCTCAGTCTTCTACTACTATGGAACGGTTTGCGAGCCTTTTTCTTGCGCTGCCGGCAGCAGGGAACAGGGAATAGAAATTGCCATCAGTAGGAAACACAGTAACCCATTCCAAGGGACGCGATCTCTCAGCCTCCATCACTTAGCCTTTACCCTTTACCCTTCAACCTTACCGCCTGCCTTCCTCCTACTGTTGACTGCCAACTGCCTACTGCCTACTGCCCACTACCTGCCTGCCTACTGGCTACCGCCTACCCCCTCCGCCAGCCGCTGGCGAACATCCAGGGAAAACTCGCTCACCTCGACTTCCATGGTCTGTCGCGCCTCCTTCGAGCTCATACCGCTTTTTGCCAGGGCTGCAAGGATGGACTTGCGAAGCGAAGTCGTAATCTTCTCCACTTTGCGGCTGACCGTCGATTCGTGCACGCCCAGCAGGCGCGCGATCTCGGCTAGGGTGCGTCCATCGAGAAAGTACCGGGCCAAAATGAATTTGTCCTCCGCAGCAAGGGAAGCGAGTGCTTGGTCGGTAGCCTCTTCCAATCGCGGATCGAGCGCCTGAGCAGGGTTAGGTCCTTCGGCCTGGAGCTGCGCGCCCGCATCCAGCTTCTCGTCGAGACTGACGATATGCTGCTGCTTGCGATAGCGATTCACATACTCTTGCGCCAAAACGGCTCGAAGCCAGCCCTCCAGGGAGCCCCGTCCCGTGAAAGAGTCGAGTTTCGAGACGCGCCGTCCGTCAGAGGTCCTGGTTCCGTAGAGGTCGGCGTAGACAGAATCCGCGAGATCGCGGGCCGTGGAATCCTCCGAGGTTAGCGAATGGGCGGCTCTGTAAAGCTTCTCGCGGTATCGGTTCAGGAAGACTTCCCAAGCTGCTTCGTTGCCCCGCGCACAACTGCGCGCCAGCGCCAGTTCCTCCACTTTCAGCTTGGTGAGGAGTTCCACAATCTCAGTTTGGCCGGCGTCTTGTGGGAGGTACTTGGCGGCGACCTCTTGCAAGATGCTTGCGAAATCCGGTACGGAGAGGCCGAATTTTTCCGCTCCGGCTTGGCGATAAAGCCCGGCGCACACGGATTCGGGGATGGCTGCCGTTGCGGGACGTGTGGTCGTTTCTGGGATACTACCCATTGGACTGCCGATTGCCGACAATCGAAACTCGAAAACCGAAAATCGAAAACCGAAAACCGAAAATCGAAGAGGACCTTGCTCCCGCTCGTGGAACCGATTTTCGATTGCAATAGCCGAAACTCAAAACTACGTCGTTCCCGCGAAGGCGGGAATCCAGCAGGCGGACGGCACTTTTCCAGATGACTGGGAAGTGGACTCCCGCTTTCGCGGAAATGACTTCGGCCGAATGCGCCACCGTAAACCATCGGAGCCGATTTTCGATATCCGATTTTCCGGCGAGCTTCGATTTTCGAATTTCGACTTTCGGCTCTCTCAGTTCGATGCAAGAATTATAACTTGCGTCGTTCTTCCTGTAGACCGGGAGTGGAATCCTCGGTCGACTTTATTGGATCGTGCCGTAGCGGCGAGTTTACCTCGCCAGCCGGTGGCGTATGGCCACATGGCCGCCTAACGCTGAATGGAGGCCCACAGCCGCCACTACGGCGGATTTACCCAATAACCCTGTTTGGGAGGAACCTGACATGAGAGGAAAACAAATCCTGGGTTTGGTTACGATGACGGCAACGACGGTTCTGATGGTCCTGCCCTTAGGGCCAGATCGTGGAGAGGCAGGGGAGACTTCGTCAATTTACAAAGCGCTCGAGCCGATCAGGCACGGTAATTTGACCATTTTCCCGGTGGTCACCGACCGTTCGCACGACACGGAGAATTTCCTCACGCTCGATGAAGGTCTGCGCTCGGGCGAAGTTGTGGTGAGCGAAACGGGAACAATCCAGCCGCTCATTCGCGGCCGCCAGCGACCCTGGCCGGGCGGGGCGCAAGTGAACCGGCTGGTCCTGGTGAACAATTCCAAACGTCCCCTGATCTTGTTGGCGGGCGAGATTCTGACCGGGGGCAAGCAAGACCGCGTGGTGGGCAAGGATCGCATCGTCCCGGCAGAGAGCGACCCCATCGACCTGGCCGTGTTTTGTGTTGAGCCCCACCGCTGGGTGGCCACCACATCCGGCTTCGGTTCTTTCCACGCGCAGATGGCGCAACCTAGCGTGCGGCGCAGCGCCATGGCCGACCAGGATCAAGGGAAGGTGTGGTCAGAAGTTCACGCCTCGGCAAAAGCGATGGTGGCGGTGGTCCCGCAAGCCGCACCTTTGATCGAATCAACTTCCTCCTATGCCGGTGTGATGAGTAACGATGAAGTGAAGCAACGCGTCGAGACAGTTGCCGCGCCCCTCGAGCAATCCTATCAGGGAGTGATGCGCGAGCTGCGGGACCGCAGCGCCGTGGGCGTGGTGGTGGCGGTGAATGACCAGATCATCTGGGCCGATCTCTTCGCCAGTACCGCTCTCCTCGAGAAATACTGGCCCAAGCTGATCCGCTCCTACGCGGCCGAAGCTCTGACGAGGTCAGCGAGTCCTGGGCGCCCCGACCTGAAAGCCGCCCAAGCTTTCTTGCAAGACTTCGAAGCGCGGCATGAGACTGTGGAAAGCGAACCGGGGGTTTTTCGGCGCACGGAGCTCCAGGGCGAGGGTTTCACGGCCTTTGAGCTAACCACTCTGCTGCCCGGCACAGACTTCAATATTCACATCGCTAAGATGGCGGAGTAAATAAAGGCAGTGACGAATGACAAGTGACGAGTGACGAGCCAGGGTAGCGCAGACCTGCTTTTTAGGTCTGCGGCTTTTCAGGAGCAGTCGCTCATGCCGCCTGCGGCGCCCAGAAACCATGAAAATGCGCAAAGCGCCTTGGAGTGCGGTAGCAGCAGCTACCGCCTTCGGTTCATGCGGCACATGTGCAAGGCGGTAGCTGCTGCTACCGCACTCCAAGGCGCCTGCGGCGCAACCATTTTCAGAGCAGTGATTAATGGCTGCTCCTACCGAATAGTGGCCGATTCGGGGGCCAGGCAGCAGGTACAAAGAACCAAGATCGACAAGAACCAAGCTCGACAGAACCAAGCTCGACAAACCACGCTCGACACAAACCACGCTCGACCATTGCATGCGGAGGTGGTCAGGTGTACATTAAGCGCCCGAACGGGGAAGGAAAATGGGAAGGCTACATGGACCGAAGAGAATTCCTCGCCTTGTTGGGGACGACGGGGTCGATACAATTGACTGGGACAGCGGAAGGAAGCCTCCCGACCGGGGGCGATATCTACCCGGATTTGGTGAAGGTGGCTGAGCGGGCGGCGGAGGAATCATTGCCCAAACAGCAGGCGGATGGGGGCCTGCGCGATGAGCATGAAATCCCCCAGCCGGGGGCCACCGCCGGATTCCTCTCGAGCTTGGCCGCCCTGTTTCTGGCCTCCGAGTCGCGCCACCACCGCAGCCCTGAGCTGCTCGAGCGGATGGAGCGGGCGGCTGAACACTTGGTTGGCGTCCAGCATCCCGACGGCGCCATCGACCTTCCCACAACCAACTTTGGGTCTCCACCTGACACAGCTTTCGTGCTGGAACCGCTTTGCGTTGCTGCCGAGGTCTTGCGGGCTCGAAAGTACCCGGAGTCGCGCCGGCTGGAGACGACGCTGGAAACCTTCATCCAGCGGGCCGCCTCCGCCTTAACGACGGGAGGCATCCATACTCCCAACCATCGCTGGGTCGTCGTGTCAGCCCTGGCTCGCTGCCATCACCTCTTTCCCGATCCGCGTTACCTCGCTCGCCTGGACCAATGGCTGGCCGAAGGCATTGACCTGGACGAAGAAGGTCAATTCACCGAGCGCAGCACCGGAATCTACAATGCCATCACCGACCGCGCGCTGCTGACCGCCGGCCGGCTGCTCGACCGCGCCAGACTGTTTGATCCGGTGCGAAAGAACCTGGAGGCAATGATCTACTTCCTGCACCCCAACGGCGAGGTGGCTACCGACATCTCCAGCCGCCAGGATCGCTTCCAATCTGCTACATTGCGGCCCTACTACCACGCTTACCGGTACATGGCGCGTTACGACCGCAATGGACGCTTCGCCACCGTGGCGAACGATCTCGAGCGTGACCATCTGGCGCAATTGGGCGGGGAGTTGATCTACTTCCTTGAGATTCCTGAACTACGGCAGGACCTGCCGCCGCTCAAGGCGTTGCCCACCGACTACGAAAAGTATTATCCACTTTCCGGGTTCGTGCACATTCGGCGCGGTGAACGGAGCGCCACCATCCTGGGCGGAGACTCGCGGCTTTTTTCTTTCCGGCATGGTGGAGCGGTCGTCGAGGCCGTGCGCCTGGCCAGCGCCTTTTTCGGAAAAGGGCAGTTTTCCGCTCCGTTGAAACGCTCGGGAAGCACATACGGGCTGGAGCAGGAACTGGAAGGATATTACCTGCAACCTCTGGATCCGACCGATCGCCGAAGGGACGGGAATTGGCAAGCGATGCCCAACTCCAGCCGCGCGCACACCAATGTCTGCCACCTGCGCTCCCGCGTGGAGATAAGCGAGCGCGAGAACGGCTTCGAACTTTCTCTAAACGTCGGGGGCACGAACGGAGTTCCACTGGCAGTGGAGATCACGCTGCGGCCGGGAGGTCAGCTCGCGGGCGATGCGCTGGCGCCCCTGCCGAACCTACCTGACGCTTATTTTTTGGGAGAGGGTTTCGCGAGCTATGAACTCGCCGGCCGGCGGCTGCGGATAGGTCCCGGCTTCCGTCACCACTCATGGACCCAATTGCGCGGCGCCGAACCTCGCCTGCAAGGCGTCACGTTGTACCTGACCGGTTTCACTCCATTGAACAAACCCCTTCAACTCACAGCCGCGTGACCTTCGACGGCAGGATGGAATGGAGGCTATAGTTCAAACGTCATAGATTCTGCGGTTCAGACAGTGGCAGTGGATTCCCGCCTTCGCGGGAATGACGAGGTTGGGGATGGGGGCCCTGAATTTCGTCATTCCCGCGAAGGCGGGAATCCACTGCCCGCGTTCGGTTTAGCGTCTCTAACAGTCGTTGGTGGCGCCATGCCGGGCTAAAGCCCGCCGCTACGAAAACCAAAACTGCAGGACGCTAGTACCCATTCGCCCCGTCCTCGAGTTTCACTTTGCCGGCGAAGTTCCGATAGACATACACAAAATATGCTGTGGCCAGCGCCATGCCGATAATCCACCACACAAGGCCGATGCGGAGGCCGTAATCGGCGGCTTTGGCGTTGTGGATCGTCAATGAATAAGCCGGGCTGGTACCGGCGGGCAAGACGAGAGGGTACAGTCCAAAGACGACGCTGGTCAACATACCTACGATGTAAAGACAAGAAGCGAGGAAGCTCCGGAGGTCATCCTTGCGCCGCATAAACCAGCCCATTCCCACAAGGCCGGCCAGAGCCAGCAGGGGGAAGACATACCCCGCGGGATGTTCCGAGAGGTTTTGCAGAATTTGGGGCTGCACGCGGAAAGTGACGCCGGTGACGAGAATGGTGAAAACAAGCACAAGCCACCATGCCGCTCGCGCCGATCGTTGCGAACGATCGTGCACGGGGCCATCTGTCTTCAGGGCCAGCCAAAGGGCGCCATGAAGAGTGAGGGTGGCTAGCGCCGCCAACCCGATGAGAATCGTGTACCAGTCGAGAATGCCGGTAGCGGTTCCCAGGCGGAAATCGGTCCACAAGGCCTCAAAGAAATAGCCCTTATCATTCAAGGGGACCCCGCGCACGACGTTGCCGAGAGCGGCGCCGTAAAAGACGGCCAGCAGGAGGCTGGCGGCCGCAAACACGACGTCCCAAAACTTAACCCAGACGGGACTCTCTACTTTTTCGCGGAATTCAATGGAGATGCCCCGCAGGATGAGCAGCCAAAGGACGATCATGAGAGGCAGGTAGAAGCCACTGAACCCTGATGCGTAGAGGGCTGGGAAGGCAAAGTAAAGCGTTCCACCGGCGGCCAGCAGCCACACCTCGTTTCCATCCCAGACGGGTCCGATTGAACGAACGACCAAGTGGCGCTCCGCGTCCGTCCTGGCGACCAGAAAATGAATCGCGCCCGCGCCGAGGTCAAACCCATCGAGCACGACGTAGGCGGCGATCATAATCGCGACCAGACAGAACCAGGCTGTTTCCATGCCTACGACTCCTTAGTTCGCCATCGGTGTAGCGGCGGCTTTACGCCGCCATTGGGCGAGGCAGACTCGCCGCTACCAGACGTGGCGAGGAAAGCTCGCCCCTACGACTTCGGGGGAACGAAAAGTGGGAGAGGCTCGGGCCCCACTTCAACCACACGATAAAGCAAGAACAGGAACAAGATACCTAGCACGAGGTACATTCCCATGAATCCGAGAAGGGTGAACCAGACGTTACCTGACGACACTTGCGGCGACACCCCTGCCGCAGTGCGCATCAGGCCATAGATGACCCAGGGTTGGCGTCCTACCTCGGCTGTCATCCATCCGGCAGTGTTAGCGATGTAAGGGAAGGGAAGCGAGAGCATAAGGACCCAGAGCGTTCCTCGCGAGGCATACAGAGTCCCCTTCCACAACTTCCAGGCGCAGACCAGCATGATGGCTATGAATATCGTCCCGAGCCCCACCATGACGTGGTACGCGTAATAGACCAGAGGGACGTTGTCCGGCCAGTCAGACTGAGGGAATGCGTCCAACCCTTTGACTTCCGACGCCCAATGCCGGTAAGTCAGAAAGCTCAACGTCCGGGGGATCAGAAGCGGGTTATCCAGCCGTTGATTCTCCATGTCGGGCTGTCCGACCAAAGCAATGGGCGCTCCCTTTTGCGAGTGGAACAGGCCTTCCATGGCGGCCAGAGTAAGCGGCTGGTGACGCGCCAACAGGCGCCCTTGACCATCGCCGCTGGGGAACAGTTGGAATAAGGTCGCAATGATGCCCACCATCACTCCCAGGCGCACAAACGTCTGCCCGTAACTCTGGTGCCGCCCCACGAGCAAATAGAATGCCCCCAGCGCAGCCATAACGAAGGCGGCGGTTATCACAGCTCCGCTCATGTTATGCGCGTACTGCCAGAGGGCCCACCGATTCAGCAGCAGACCCCAGAAGCTAGTGAGCGTGATTTCGCCGTTCGGTCCAAGACTGTAACCTACAGGACGTTGCATCCAGGCATCTGTGGCGACGATCAAGTAACCCGAGAGCCACGAGCCAAGAAATACCATGAAAGCGGCGAACCAGTGACCCTTGGGACCGAGGCGCTTTTCGCCGTACAGAAACAGTCCGAGAAAGCTCGACTCCAGGAAGAAAGAGAAGATTCCCTCCATCGCCAGTGTCTGTCCGATAACGCCCCCGGCGGCTCTTGAAAACTGGGCCCAATTGGTGCCGAACTGGAACTCCATGGGGATGCCGGTCACCACACCCAAAGCAAAGTTAATACCGAAGATCTTCATCCAGAAGCGCGCCGCGCGATTATAATGCTCCTCGCCGGTACGCAGCGCCATGCTTTTCAGAATCACAATTAACAACGCCAGCCCCATGGTGAGTTGCGGAAAAAGATAGTGGAAGGTGACCGTGAAAGCGAAGTGCAGGCGGTGAACAACCAGGGCATCAGGCATGGAAGCTCCCAAACGAGTTAGGATGAGTGAGTATACACCGGCCGGGGTGGTAAGACAAAACAGGGCAGCACCGAGCCACATGCACGGTAGCGGCGCTCTCTCGGCCCCGTAAGTTCTTGAGAGTTTGGGATCGGCGGCGAGAGACCGGCGCTACAAGTTTCAAGAACTCGCGGAATGCAGCCCTCAACGGTCAGATGGTGCTATAATATCTTACATCATTGTTCTTAGAGTGCTTGGCTACCCTGGTATGGTCCGGGCCAATAGGGGGTGCGAGTCCTGTCACACTCTCTAAGCGGCGGAGACTCCCAATGAACACGCTTGAAGTAAGATTCGAGGATGTTTCAGGCAGGGAATCTCTCCTCGTCACCGCGAATCTCGCTGACGGCTGGAAGCGACTCCCAAACAGTTTTGGTTTTTACGGATTAGCCCACCAAGAGTATCAGAAAGACAATCGCGTCACCGTTAGGGTCTGGGTGGTTGAACGCTCGGCGGAGCTGCACCCCGCCGGGAATGGCTTCCCGCTCGATTTGCAAAGCATGGGCTCGAGTCCATCGAAAGCTGTGGCGTTCAGGCTCTTCCATGGCCGTCTGTCGCTAGGCACCTCAATGAGCACAGTGGTCAACAGTAGCCGCAACGGCGGCAAGCCGGGCTTTTACGAAGACGCTATCCTGATCGCTCGCCACGGCGGTGCTGCGTATTGGCTCAGATTCTATGCCGCCCTCAACGAAGAGCACCCCGAGCCGCCAGAATGGCTGGAGCATGCCCTCTGGGCCGAGGAAGGGGTGTTGCCTGAGCCTGAACAGATCCCCGGGGCGCCCGCACCTGAAATTGAGGAGCGCCTGACGCGGTTATCCTTGGCCCTAGACGCGCTTCAGGGTCGTGTCGGTGCGCTGGGGGAAGACTTCCAGGGGCGGGTGGCCACTAGTTTAAGGGCACTGGAGGAGAAGAGCGCAGGGCAGGCGGAGGACTTGGAGAAGGTCGCCCGGGAACTCGGGGAGCGGTGGTCGAGACAATTTCAGCAGCAAGCCGAGGCGGCGCTCGAGAGGCTGCGAGACGAGTTGAAGAATTCGGTAATCGAAGAGGGCAGGCGGCAACTCGTTGGCGTGGCCGAGGGCTCGCAGCAATTTCAGAAACAAGCCGAGGCAGCGATCGAGAGGCTGCGAGAAGAACTGAATGCCTTGGGGCAGGTCACCGAGGAGGGCAAGCGGCAACTGGCCGGAGTGGCCGACGCGAAACTAGCCTCACTCAGCGAAGCTGCCCGTGACGAATCTGGCCAGGACATAGCTCAGGTAATTCGGGAGCAGGCGCAGGCCGCGCACGCGGCGGCGGACTCGGGGGTGGAAACCATCCGGCAGGCCGCGGCGGAGGCGGTCGCGCAACTGCAAGGCAAGTTGCAGGAGCAAGCCGAAGCGGCGGTGGCAAGGGTGCGGGAAGAAGCGCAGAACTCGGGGCTGTTAATCGAGGAAGGCAAGCGGCAACTGGCCGGACTGGCCGAGGAGAAGCTGGCCTTCTTGAGCCAAGCTACCCGCGACGCATCCGGGCAGCAGATGGAGCAGGCAATTCAGGAGCAGGCGCAGGCCGCGCAGGCGGCAGCGGACTCGGGGGTGAAATCCATCCGGCGGGCCGCTGAGGAGGCGGTCACGCAACTGCAAGGCAAGTTGCAGGAGCAAGCCGAAGCGGCGGTGGCA